>Ga0210399_10000578_pt1 | contig 29240 bp, 31 predicted proteins | sample IncBWC14MmetaG_FD_150865 | JGI IMG/M metagenome (GOLD analysis project Ga0210399, IMG submission 150865) | Forest soil microbial communities from Barre Woods Harvard Forest LTER site, Petersham, Massachusetts, United States - Inc-BW-C-14-M | ecosystem: Environmental > Terrestrial > Soil >... | reverse complement strand
GGTTTCTTCTTGATAGCGTGGCAGTTGGGGCATTCTTGACTGGTATGCTTCGGGTCTACCTTGAGGAGTTGCCTGCCAGCGTTTTCAGCTTTACAGGACAACACGTTTAGGAAGGAAGACCATCCGACATCCTGAACCGCTTTGGAAAGCATGCCGCCGGAAAGACCCTTGAAGTTCAGGTCTTCCACGACGATGGTTCCGAAGTTCTGCACCAGTTTGTAGGACTCTTGGTGCTGAAAATGTTTGCGCTGGTTGGTGACGTGGGCATGCGCCTTCTGCAACAGCCGGATTGCTTTATGCCTGCGATTCGACTTCTTATTTAGGCGACGTGCTACCTTGCGCTGCGCCCTACGAAGTTTCGCTTGCGCTTTCTGGTAGTAGCGAGGGTTCTCGATCGGTTTTCCATCCGAACGACGGGCGAAGGTCTCCAAGCCCATGTCCAGGCCGATGGCATTGTCTTTTCGAGGAAGGAATACAGGCTCGAATTTTACGGAGAAGCACGCATACCAGCATCCCGCTTCACGGCGAATGGTCAAGGTTTTGATTTTGCCTTGGATGTCGCGGTGCTGCTTGATTTTGAGGTTGCCGATTTTCGACAGCCGCAGTTTGCTGCCTAACTTGAATCCGCTTTGTGGATAGGTGAAACTGTTGTAGCGATTGCGTCCCTTGAATCGAGGGAACCCAGCTTTTTGTCCCCGCTTCACTCGCCCGAAGAAGGCTTTGTAGGTCTTGTTCAGACGACGCAGCGCGTCTTGCAACACTTGGCTGAACACGCCAGCAACGTCCGGTCGCATCGCTTTGATGTCCGGCAGTTGGTTGATTTGGTCGTTGCACCATACCGGCGTTCGGTTTTTCCAGGCGCCGATACGCTCTTCCAAAGCAGCGTTGTACAACTCTCGGCACACGTCTAGGGTAGCCGTCAGCTTGTCGCGCTGTTGGCGGTTGGGGTAGAGCCGAAACTTGAAAGTCTTTCTGGCCATTTGTCAAAGTTTAAGTGTACTGGTCTTGTCAAGTGAAATTCGACACGGTACGTCTTTCTGAAGCAGTACATCGAGCAGCAAAAGACGCCGCTTTAGTCCGTAAGCGTTGCCTTATATCCCCGCCCTGAAGGGCGAGGTTTTACGGCACCACGGATAAAAGTCGGCACAAAACTGCGCGCTTAGCGCCGCCGACCCCTATTGAACGGTAATGCTTGTAACCGGGTGAATCTCCATCCACTGCCCGTGGAATGTGTCTTGCACGTATACTCCCAGAATGCGAACGTGCGAGCCCACTGCTGGAAGCTTCACGGTGTCCGTGTAATTTGCGCACGCCGTTTTGGCGTCGGCCTGAGTCACCGGAAACCTGCATATTATTTCGAATACTAAATTACCGCCCTCGTCGTTCTGATTTCCGGTGTTCAGCAGGTTCTGGAACTGAGCATCCACTTTCAACCAGCCGTGGGTATCTCCGTCCGCTTCATGGCGGACGCCATCCGGCTCTCCGCCGGCGGCGGCATCCACAATCGTTCCCGTTACAGCGATGCACTGCTGATGCACGATCAGCCGGTAGGAATGGTAGACGTGGCTCCACAGACTGCTGTCACAGCCGGTGTCTGGCGGTACGGGAGTTGGATTCGGCGGTGGAGTTGGCGGTGACGGAGCAGCCGGCGAAAGGGTCACGTAATTCGACAAGACCCAGCCGATCTGGTCCTGTTCTGTCTTAACATGAAAGTACCCGCTGTCCGCGGTCATCTGCACCAGCATCAGCCTTTCGCCTTTGACGAGATGTGCCATGATGGGGGCAGATTTTGACGGATCACGGCGAAGGACCACAGCACGGCTTGTCGCTCCCTGCTGCGCCCAGGTAGAGCTCGGACATAGTCCAAGCAATAGGAACCACATCGCGGTTCGCCCGACTTTGATTCTCATAGTCTCCTCCTTCTGGAAACCTCGAAGAAGTTCTTCGGTGACCTTAGATGGCCCTGGCTATTACAGCCGCACCATTAATTCAAGATCTATCCGCTAGTGCAACAAATTTGATGTTCGTTTCATGCCGTCGGAATTAAATGGCAAAGAATCGGAACCGTCAGGGCCGCTTTGGAAAGCGGCGGAGTTCAAAGACCAAGTAGACAACCACGGCGAGATTGATCACCAGCGCAAGACCTTTGCCGAAGCTCGCGTGTTTGGCCAGTTCGTAGATTTCCAGCGGAAGCAGGGAAGCGGTACTGATGATCGTGAGATACTCCGCCCAGCGCTTGCCCAGCGCCAGGCCAACGCCTTCGGTCAGAAAAATGGCTGAATAGATGAATGTGCCCACGCTGAGCTCTTTCAGCCGCCGGTCGTCCAGAATCGAAAGCTTCAGAAGCAGTAGTTGCATGTAGTGACTGTGCGGATCAACCTGAAAAACGTTGATCCAGTGCACCACCATGGCCTCAACATCCTTATGGAGAAGATGGAGCGCGCCGACTCCCAACGCCAGCAGCGCCAGACCCTTCAAAAGTTTGAAGGCGGCAATCAGGCGCAAGCCGCGGCCGTGTGTTCGGGTGGTTGGCATTTTCTAGACTTGCTCCATCAGGGACGCGAGACAACAGAAGTTTTTGTGCGTGAGCCGATTCAAGAAATGGGTGCTTTCTTTGAATCCCAGAGCCACTAGAATGCCGAAATCGTGCGAGACACCAGGATGCGCGCAAGTCCGCTCAGGATCTCCCACCGAGGACTCCGCCCGCTCCCGAGCGGATGTCCTTGGTCAATTGCACGATACCGCGAAATTCTATCGCGACACTGTTCCAAAGCTTTGCCACGCCCCCGGGAGTATCGCAAACCGGTCTCAGCGGTAGCACTTCTCCGCCGGCAAGCTTGGACAAAAGATGGAGGTAGGTTTCCAAAATGTGTTCGCACACGGGATTGGGCTCCACCAGAATTGCCGGGGGAAGGATCTGGATGGCCGTGAGGGCGTATAGTCCCTGAACGTGATCGTAGGGAGGCGGAAGGGGTAGCTTGGGCACGACGTCGACACGGTTGGCGATGCGAAAGGTATTTGGGATCATCCGGTTGTAGGTGCTAACGAATTGCCCGTCGCCCGTGCGCGGGCTGGCGTACGTGTAAACGGTGGGATTGTTGAACTTGCTCTTTGCGGCTGCATCCAGCGCCTGCAGCGTGGCCAGCGCACCACCCAGGCTGTGCCCACAAACCGTCAGGGAATTCACTTGCCGGGTCGCGAAAACCGTCGCCAGTGATGCGGTTACCGATGGGCCGCGTGGCGTGCCGACCGCAAATGACTTGTACATGTCGCTGAAACCGTCTTCTGTTTCACCGGCTCCGTCGAGGAAGGGACACTTTTCGGTGTCGAATCGGGCATCCTGAAACCATTCCAGGAGCCCCTCCGTACCGCGGATGGCGATCACCGCTTCTCCCGTGAGGGCTTGCCAAAGAAGGAGCCCAATCGAAACTGTGGCGGTTGGTCCCTTTTTCTTGGAGACATCCGTGGCAAGATCATTGGCGTAAATCGAGGCAATGACCTCGAAGGTTGTCCGGCTGGTGCCGAGCCCGGCGCTCACGATGTTGCCGGCTCTATTTCTTAGATCGGTGGTGGGAACATCGTACGCTGCCTTCACCAACTGTCCGTACAAGATCGCTCTGCTCAGGTCCATGGCTTTCTCCCTTTCTCAAGAATCCGGGATCGGCCTGCGGCCGGGATTCACAGGAACCGAGAGCTGATGAATAAAATCAAGGAAATGCCGAGTTGCGCACGCGATGATAGCCAGCATCTTAAGCGGAGTCAATTACACGTAGTAGAACGCAAGTAGAACTCTATCGCCACTTCTTCAATTTTGGCCAGACTTCGGCGAGGGATCCGAATTTGGCGCCCCGGCAAATGAAGATGGGGATCTCACGCTCCAGCGCATAGGGATTGTCGGCGGACGTGCCCACGTACTCGACATGCTCGAACATTCCTTCCAAAGTTTCCCTGGAATCGTCGAGTACGATCATGCAATTTCCCGAATATCCCCGCGGCCCCCAGAGGTAATACGTCTGGTGGCCACTCACGGCCGGGGGCAGTCCGTAGCGGCGGCCGAGGAAGTCGATCGCACCTGCTTGCCCGTAATCCTGCGCGAAGATGGCGCACCCCGGACGTTCCTCGAGTGAGAGCTTTTGGTATGCCTGATTCACTTTGGCGACGATCTCTTCCCAGCCAAATTGATCGGCATAGTGCTGCGGCAGAATAGCCCGCATGTGGGAGTGTTCGCTCCGTGGCACGTTGAACGGTAGCTTGTTCATGTAGGAAATGAACTGCTCGACGGGAAGTACCGGCATAACGACCGGAGAAAGCCAGGCTCCCGCGGCAAGAATGAGCGTCACCAGAGCGGGCTTCAGCCAGACTTGGTGCGACCGAGCGATGAAACTCTCGATCACCACGGCACCGGCTGCAAGATAGACCGCGTAGATCGGACCGAGATAGTAGATCTTGCCTTTTAATACGACGAACACGGTGAATGTAACAAGATAAGTCCAGCCGAGGAACCGGTAAGGCTTCATCCGTGCGGAGAAAAGAAAAGCGAGCACTCCGATGATCCAAATCGGCGCAAGGATGGGGTGAATGATGAGCACTTGCTGAGCGAAATAGGCTGCCGGAGAAAGCACCACATCGCGGCCCTCGGCCTTGATGTTGTGCATGAGCTCAGCGAAGGGCCAGTGACGTTGAACGTTCCAGAGAAAATTCGGAAGAAAAACCAGAAATGCGAGCCCGCCGCCGAGCCAGAACCATTTATTCCGAACGACGCGGCGCTCGGCCGTCAGTAACAGCCCCACGACAATGCCAAACCCAAGCACCGCAATCGAATATTTCTCCTCCAAACCAAGGCCTGCGACGGCGCCGAACCACAGCCAATACCGGGGATCCTCGCGCTTGATTGCCAGGATTGCGAAATAAACGCAGCCCATCCACAGCAAAGGTTCGAGGCAATTGGTGGTCAACAGGCTGCCGTCGGAAAGAGAGATGGGCGAGACGATGAACGCGAGGGCGGAGAGAATAGTGCCAAATCGGCGCGCACCGAGTTCTCGGGCGATCATACCCGTTAGAATAGCGGCGGCAGAAGTCGCCAGCGCAGGGATAAAGCGAATACTGCGAAGGGAGTCACCCAGCAGAAAGCGGGAAATCTTGACGAGGAACGGAATGAGCGGCGGATGGTCCACATAACCCCAGGCAAGGTGGTTCCCGCAAGCAATGTAGTTGAATTCGTCGCGGAAGTACCCGTAGCGATTGTTGAAGTACAGGTGCACCAGGAAGTTTGCGAGGGCGAGAAAGAAAACCACGAACATGCCATCTGCCAGAAACGCCGCTTTCTCGCTGGCCGGATTTGCTACTTGGACTGGAGTAGTTGTCATAGGTGCAGTTCGAAGGAAGGGCGGCCTCATCTCTCGGCTGCGCACAAAGCTTCTGCCTGTTCCAGCGCGGGCGACACACATAGTTCGGCGTTCTCATAGCTGCCGATTTCGCACGCCAAGGAGATCTCAATAGATTCGGGCTTTTCCCACTGCATAGTAATCCTCCTCATGAATTCGGAGTACTGCTGCTAAGCCGAATCCCCTGCAGCTACGGCAAAGTAAAGGCCATAACGTAGTCGCCTTGCTTGGTGCCCAGTTTGCCGTGTCCGCCCGCGGCAATCACAACGTATTGTTTGCCCTTGAGCGTGTAGGTCATGGGCGTGGCCTGTCCGCCGGCCGGGAGCTCGAACTTCCAAATCTCCTTCCCGGTTTCGCTGTCGAAGCCGCGAAAGTAATTGTCCATCGCCGCGGCCGTGAAAACCAAGCCGCCCGCACTAACCATTGGCCCGCCAAGCGTGATGGTTCCCGTATTCATTCCAGGAATAAAGCTTCCCAACGGGACGTCCCAAACTTTTCTACCCTCGAACAGATCCACTGCCGCCACCGTTCCCCAGGGAGGCGCATTGCAGGGGAGTCCGCTAGGCGCCAGCAGTGGGATACGAAACATCGCGAACGGTGCGCCCGTCTGCCGAGCGAATTCCCCGTGCAGGCGGTCGAGATCGCTCGCATTCTTTCGCGCCTCGGCCAGCTCGTCCCTGGGTATCAGCTTCACGAAAATCGGCAAACGGTTGGTGTCCACAATGAGCAGGTGCCGTTGCGGGTCGTACGCCGCGCTGCCCCAGTTCACTCCGCCGACATTGCCGGGATAGACCAGCGTACCCTCGAGACTCGGCGGAGTGAAAATCTCTCCGGACCGTGCGGTTTTGATTTTCTCCGCGCACCATTGTTTTTCCTGCGCATCTTTCCCCCAGGCATCCTCCGGCGATAATTGTTCCGGAACGAGCGAAATCGTCGAAGCCGGCTGCGTGGGCCAAGACTCCTCGCCGGGAATGTCACTCTTCGCCGCGGAGCGCTCCTCAACCGGAAAGACCGGCGTGCCCGTAACCCGGTTGAGCACAAACACGCGACCCATCTTCGTAGTGATGGCGATTGCCGGTGTGCCGTCTTTCCAAGTGAAAAGCGTCGGCTGTGAAGCGACGTCGTAATCCCAGAGGTCGTGGTGAACAACCTGGAAGCCCCACACGAATTCGCCCGTGCTTGCGCGAAGCGCCACGACCGAGTTAGCCCACTTGTTGTCGCCTTTGCGGATTCCGCCATAATAGTCGGGGCTGGCACTGCCAGTGGGGATGAAAACGAGATCGCGCTGCGCATCCACCGAGATTGTTGACCAGGCGTTGCCCGCGCCAGTGCGAGGCGTAGTCTGATAAGCCCACGGCGCGATGGGATCCCAAGTCCAGCGGAGATTGCCAGTGCGCGCATCAAACGCGCGAACAATCCCGCGCTCCACGGTGACGGCCCGATTGTCGCCCATCGACGACCCGGTAATGACCAAGTCCTTGAAGATCGCCGGCGCCGAAGTCACTTGATAGTCGCCGGGATCGCGCAGTTTGACTCCGTTCGTCAGGTCAACTTCGCCATCGGTTCCGAAATCGGCGCAAGGCTTATCGGTCGCTCCGTCCAATGCAATCAGCCGCGCGTCAAGCGTCCCGATGAAAATGCGCAGTGCGCAGAGTTCGCCTGCCCTGCTTTGCGGATCCCGCCAGGCCGATACACCCCGCGACGTGACCTCCGAGGATCCATAGGGAAGCTCCAGCTTGGGATCAAATTCCCAAAGCTTCGCCCCGGTTTCCGGGTTCAAAGCGATCACGTGATCGTAGGGGGTGCTGAGAAAGAGTTTCCCGTCAACCAGAATAGGCGTGGCCTCAAAGGCAGCTTTCTTGTCGAGTTCCTTGTCATGGGGCAGCGCGCCGGTGCGGTAGGTCCACGCCACTCTGAGTTGCGCCACATTGGTGCGGTCGATCTGCGCCGCCGTCGAATAACGCGTGCCGCCGCCATCGTTACCATAGTTAGGCCAGCCTGCTTCCGGCTTGGCTTGCGCGCCAGCGCGCGGGGCAGGTCCGAGGATTAGAAGTGCGAACAGGAGTCCGTGGGCCCGGCAGTCGAAACATGAGTATCTCATGCCGTGAGAGATACCTCAGCAATCGGAGAGGAAGCAAGGTAGTTGGGATGAGCGGGCCTGTCTTAGGGACGAGCGGGGCCACGTTAGCGTCAGGCCGCCGGTAATATTGACCAATACACATAAATATGCGACTGTTACACATAAGGAGGCACGAGTAACATGCGAACGAACATCGAAATCGATGACCGCTTGATGCGTCAAGCCATGCGCAGCGGCGCAACGCAGACGAAGCGGGCCACTGTCGAGGCCGCTTTGCGCCTGCTCGTTCAAACACGCGCGCAGACTTCCATCCGCCGCCTTCGCGGCAAGATACAGTGGGACGGCGATTTGAATCGCTCGCGACTGGACGGTTCGAGGAGCCGTTCACACAATGGTGATCGTTGATACCACAGTCTGGATTGACTACTTTCGGGGTCTCCGGAATCTCGAGACACAATGGTTTGACAGCAAACTCCCTCTGCAACGCTTTGGATTAACGGACCTCATTCTCTGTGAAGTCCTTCAAGGTATTCGCGGCGACAAAGCATTCTCTCAAGTCCGGAGTGAACTCAGGAAATTTGAGATGTTTAGTACCGGCGGCGAGGATCTGGCGGTGGCTGCCGCCGTGAATTTCAGAACTCTCCGTGACCAAGGCCGCACTGTTCGCAAGACCATCGATTGTTTGATCGCGACCTCTTGCATAATCAACGGGCACTCTCTTCTACATAGAGATCGCGACTTCGACCATTTCGAACAGCTCTTGGGATTGTCCGTTATTCATCCCTGAGTCCATTCTTTCACTCGCTCGTCAGTCCCGCGCAGGAAAATCAGAAGGTGCACAAATGCTCTCTCTCTGGAAAGCTTGAGCAGTTCGGGCCGCTTTGGAAACGTAGCGCCGCGACCACCGCAGCCCGTGTTGTCTTGCGGCATCCCTTTCTATCCCCAGTGGAAGCACGGCAGCAGCTCGCGCATGACGTTGCGCCGGCTTCCAGGTGTCACTTCGTGCCTGATTCAGCAAGGGCGGCAGCAACTCGGTCAGCGTCCAAGGAGAGCGGACTCTCTAGGACCATCTCGAACTGCCAGCCGGAGTCAAACAGTACGTCCTCGCCCCGGTGACGATGCAAGAGAATCGCTGAGACGATTCCTACCGCCGCGACGCCGGCAGTTATCCCCAGGACCGTGCCGATACGAGGTCCAGGCAGTGGGGGTAGCGGAGGTGGAGTGGGCCCTGGCGGCTGCTGGAATCCCAGGCCCCCGCCCAGTCCACCGCCAGTCTCGCTCTGACTTTCGGCCGTGGGGATTTCTGCCGAGTCCGCGACGGAGCCGCCAACTCTTGCCTGCGCCATCGCGCCGTCCAGCGCCACCGCATAACCGTTCGTGAAAACGATGCGGCTGAAGTGAATCTGTAACCGTGGATGGCCTGTCGAATCTCGCTTGATCACTCTTTCGAGCGCGCCCTCCACGTACGTTCCGGGAGCCGTGTCCGATGTTCCCGGCGTGCCTGGAACCGGCCGGCATTGCGTTGCCGACTTAACCGGCAAAACCGGCAGACGCTTCGATTGACGGGCGGCAGCCGCCACGCGGTCTGCCTCGAGCGAGAGTGGCCCTTGCAGCACCATCTCAATCTGCGAGCCGTTGTCGAGCAGAATATCGCTTCGCGAGCTTACTTCCACGTAGACCGTCGCAATCGCAGTGGGCACTTCCGGCAGTGCCGACCCTTTGGTTGAGGCACGTTGGACGTCGGAACCGGGAGAAGCCGGTAGAGCGCTGGGGAGTGCAACCGTGTAGCCGTTTGCGAAGACCAGTTTTGTAAAATGCATCTGAAAGACAGCACGGCTTGATCTCCAGCCGGGCCGCGTCATCGTGTCGATCTCGCCTTGCACGTAGGTACCTGGGGGAATTGCGATTTCGTTGTTGACCGCCACAGGAAAGGCCGTCGACGAATAGATCGAATCGCCCGGTTTCGCGGATTTAGCCCAAAGCGGACTTATCAATGCCAGTACAATTTTTGTTCCGGTCGGAACGGTGATCGTCGAAGTCGGGGATGGGCTGTCGAGGGTCTGCTGGCTGGGCGAATCCAACTGCGGCGGGGTGACCCCTCCGCCATCTACAGCCCCCGCCAGTGCAGTAAACAAGAACGCTGATACGAGTATTCGCATAAGCGTCGCTCCTAAGACCACCTCGCATGTCTCGGTAAACAGACGGAATCCAGACCGCGCAGGTTTCACTATCATTCAGGAAACGTTGTTGTAGGGCCTTTCTTTTCGAGGAATCGTGCCCCGATCGTCAGGGAAGCTTAAGCAGTTCGGGGCGCTGCGAAACGTAGCGCCGCGACCACCGCAGCTCCGTGTTGTCGTGCAGCATCACTTTGTATTCCCCGTGGAACCACGGCAGCAGCTCGCGGATGGCGTCGAGTTTCACCAGCGTTCCACGGTTGATGCGCACAAACAGCTTTGGGTGGAGCGTGTTTTGCACGGCGTCCAGCGTGCTGCGCAGCGTATGCGTCTTCTTGCCACAATGCAGCAGCACGTAGTTCCTGTCGGCCTCCACCCAGGAGATTTCCTTGACCGGCACGAAAATCGATCGGGAGCCTTCCTGAATCAGCAGCTGATCGGGAAGCGCCTTTTCACGCTGCAGCTCGTCCAGCATGGCTCCTAGCTGCGAAGCGTATCCATCTGCCGATTGTTGGTGCTGAGTTCGCGCCCGGCGAAGCGCCTCTCGAAAACGCTCTTCGCCGACCGGCTTGAGCAAATAATCGAAAGCGTGCACCTCAAAGGCGCGAAGTGCGAACCGGTCATGTGCGGTGATGAACACCACGCGCGGCAACGGAATTTTGGCGGCATGGAGAGATTGAATTACCCCAAAGCCGTCCAGCCCGGGCATCTGCACATCCAGAAAAACCAGGTGGGGATGCTGTTTCTTAATCGCCGCAATGGCTGCCTCGCCGCTGTCCGCTTCGCCGGTGATTTCCACGGTGGGCTCTTCGCGAAGCAGCCGCAAAATCTTCCGCCGTGCCGGTGCTTCGTCGTCAACAACGAGGACGCGAAGTGGCAACTGCGGGCTCATTCGGCAGCTTGGGAAATGCGTGCGGAACTGTGCAGGGGAACTCGGAGCGTTACTGCCGCGCCTCCGCTGGCCCGATTGGCAATGGAGAACTGCTGGCGGTCGCCGTACAAATGCGCAAGCCGGTCGCGGATATTTGAAAGTCCCAGCCCGTGGCCGAACACTCTCGAAGGATCCATCTCTCCGAGTCCGCAGCCGGTATCGGAAACCTGCAGGATCAAGCTACCGTTTTCCCGGTGTGCCGCAATCAAAAGATCCATCGCGCCGGTCCCTGCTTTCATTCCATGCCGAAGCGAATTCTCCAGCAGCGGCTGCAGGATGAGCTGCGGCACCAGCGAAGCATGCAGGCTTGCGTCAATCTCGTAGGACACGCGCAATTTATTTTCGAAGCGCTTCTGCATCAAGTCGAGATAGAGCCGCGTAATCTCCAGCTCTTCGGCAAGCGGGATCTCGTGCGTGCGCGAAGCCCGCAGCGTGAGCCGCAGCAGATCGCTGAGCTGGGCGATCATCGCGTCGGCGGCCCGAACGTCCTCATACATCACCGAAGAAATCGTGTTCAGGGTGTTAAACAGAAAATGCGGCTGCAACTGCAGGCGCAAATTCTCCAGCTGTGCCTGTACCAGCTTGGTCTGCAATTCCGCCGATGCCAGTTGCTGTGCCTGGGCGATGCGCAAGCGTTGATAGAAAGAATACGCGCCCACAATGACAGTGAATCCGATCAGGTCGTTCGAGAATTCCATGGGATAGCGGTACGTCATGATGCCGTAATCGTACCGACCAAGACCCATGAGCGGCGCCAGAAAGTGGCGGCTGATGGCCATGATCGTGGTGTGCGCTGCGGAGAAGGGAACCGCGCCCGCCAAATGGTAGAAACCGAGCATCAGCCAACCCTTGCGCTCAAACAAATAAAGCCGCACGAATTGGAAGACAAAAGGCAGCAGGAGAAAAACGGAGTAGACACCCGTGCCTTCTTCTAGAAGACGCAGGTAAAAAGTGTCATGGCGCTGCCGCGTGAGATCGTCCAGATATCTGTAGCCGGTCATGAGCACGGCGATCAGCGTGTAGAGAAGAAACAGAAGAATCCACATGCGTGCGCGCCCGGTGCGTACGGGAGGCGCCGCGGCTTCGTTGGTGGCCGGTCCATCCATATTCAGGCCGTAATTATGCTTTAGGAACGGCGCCGGGGAAAGAGTTCTTGCGGTATTCCTGCCAACGGGGAGGGATGGCTCAAAGGCCAAGAATGAGAATCAGCGCCGGCGGGTGTTCGAGAGATCGATCGAACTGATAAACGTGACCGCTACCAGCACAAGGACAGCGGCTAGAAGAGCATAGATGATCACACAGTCTCCAGAAAAACTATGAAACATGGATGCACCCCGCGCGCCAAAGACACATCCATTGTTTTCATGGGGTTGCCATACTGGAAGTGTGAAGGGAAGTCGCCAAAAGCGGACAACTGTGGGCCATCGTTTACAGTAATCGAGTACTGGGACTAGCTCGGTGCAAGCGCCCCGGCTGCCCGTCAGCGGGCGGAACTGCGCTAGCTCTTGCTTAGTCGAATGGAGCCATCGCCGGTATGAATAGTGAGTGGTTGCCCGCCGCCATTCATCTTACCGTGAATTTGCGAGTTGCTGAAAGTTCCTTCGACGGTGACAGGAATTCCCAGGCTAATGTGGCCATCGCCGGTGCTGGCATCAATATTCGTCTGGAAATCGGGCGGTAGCACGATATCCACACTACCGTCCCCAGTCCTGATCGTCCAGCTCGTGGCCATCTTGGAACCAGGTTGCACGCGCGTGTCCACGCTGCCGTCCCCCGTCTTCACGTTGAGCGCATCGAAACGGCCGGCAATGCGGATATGCCCATCGCCAGAGTCGGCATCGACCTTGCCATCCAGGTCACGAGCTTCAATCGAGCCGTCCCCAGTATGGAGGCGAATGTCGCCCTTTAAGGAGTCCACAGTGATGCTGCCGTCGTTGGTGTGCAGATCGATGTTCCCGCTAAGGGCATTGGCTTTCACGGAGCCGTCGGCGGTGTAAATCTTTACCGTCCCGTTGATAGATTCGGCCTCCACAGACCCATCGTCGGAATGGACTTGCAGCTCGGCTTCCCGCGGCATTCGCACTTCGATGTGCAGTCTCCTCGAATTGTGGCCCCAGGAGATTCCCCAGTGGCCGGTGACCCGGGCAATCACTTCGACCTTGTCGCCGTCTTGATGGGCGTCAACGTGAAGACTCTTTCCCACCTCGTAGCCCTGGTATTCCACGCGAAATTCGACCTGCTTCGAGTCACCGGTGCTGACGCGCACGCTACCGTCATTGGTTTCCACGCGTACGCTGGCGCGCCCAGAGACGGCGAAGGACTTGGTAATCTCTTCGGCGCGGGCCGCGGCCCCGGAAGCGACCAAAAGCACGGCGCAGGCAATTCCTAACCGGATGACATTCGAGCGGTGGGGAAGTGGTCTCATACTCTAGTGACCTCCGAAAGCTGCCGATCTACCACCAATATACGACACCACTGGTCAAAAGGTTCCCTTTAGAGGTTCCCTGCCGTTGACAGGTTTGTCCCGGCTGGGAAGCACTCATTCTCTGGAGCGTCCCTACGGGCGGTGGGAAGCCACACGGCCTTTCCTGGAAGCCCCAGGCTTGGGACGGAGAGCGGCCAGGAATTCAGTCGTCGGCAGGGTGTTGATGACATCCTTTTTCTCGAGCCAGCCACGGCGCGCCATAGTTACCCCGTGGCGGATAAAGGACAGGTTGGCGGAGCTGTGGGAGTCCGTCGAAATGACCACCTTGACGCCGCGCTCTTTGCACATTCGCAGATACACGTCTTTCAGGTCGAGCCGGTCGGGATAGGAATTACATTCCATGGCCACGCCATGTTTGGCGCAAGCTTCCAGCACCTTTTCCATGTCGTAGTCGAGGGGATCGCGGCGCAGCAGCAGGCGGCCGGTGGGGTGGCCGATAATCTGCGTGTACGGTTTTTCGATGGCCGCGAGCATGCGCTCCGTCATAGCCGCGCGGTCCAGGTTGAAGTAGGAGTGGATCGAGCAGACCACCACTTCAAGTTGCGCAAGAATTTCATCGGAGTAATCGAGCGAGCCGTCCTTGAGAATGTCCACTTCCGCGCCCGCCAAAACGCGAATTCCCAGGTCCGTGTCATTGGCGGCATGGATCCTCTTGATATGCGCGGCCATGCGCTTTTCGTCCAGGCCGTTGGCGACCGTCACGGCTTTGGAATGGTCGGTGATCGCAATGTAGTGGTGGCCCAGTTTCTGAGCGGCTTCCGCCATCTCTTCAATCGAGTTCTTTCCGTCGCTGGCCGTGCTGTGCATCTGCAGGTCGCCCTTGACGTCGTTCAGCGTAACCAGATGCGGCAGTTTGTGGTTTTCGGCAGCCGCGATTTCGCCGGTGTTCTCTCTCAGCTCCGGGGGAATGAAATCCAGCTTCAATTTCGAATAAATCTCTTCTTCGGTGCGCCCGGCGACGCGTTTTTCACTCTTCAAAGTTGCCAAGGCATATTCATTGAGGGTCAGTCCCATTTCGTTAGCGCGGCCGCGCAGCGCCACGTTGTGCTCTTTCGACCCCGTGAAATAGAGCAGGGCAGCGCCAAAATTCTCTTTTTCGAGCAATCGAACATCGACTTGCAAGCCGTTCTGCAGCGTGAAGCTGACTTTGTTTTCCCCGTGCGCCAGCGTCTGGTCGATGCCGGGAAAGGAAAGTATGTGCTTGGCCAGCGCGTCCACGTGTTTCTGTGAGGTGTGGCCGTCGGCAAGCGTGACCAGCAGATCGAGATCGCCAACGGTCTCTTTCCCGCGGCGTAAGGAGCCCGCGGGGGTGACGGATTCGACCGCTTTTCCGGCCTTTTCGATAAGCGCACAGATCGCGGCTGCCGCCTCCTCAGCGGTGTTAATCAGAAACCGCCCGCTGGACTTCTTGAAAACTTCCACCGCTTTAAGGATATTTTGTTCACTCTTTTCGCCAAAACCGGCGAGCTCGCGGAGCTTCCCTTCTTTCGCGATTCTCTCCACGTCGGCCACCGTGCCGGCCTTGAAGTGGGACCACAGAAAGGCGACTTTCTTTGGCCCCAGAGACTGCAGTTGCAGAATATCCAGAATCGTCGCCGGATATTTCTTCAGTAGCTTTTTGCGCAGCGCGTAATCGCCGGTCTTTACGATTTCCTCGAGATGCTCGACCATGCGGTCCCCGATTCCCGGCAGTTCCTTGAGCTTTTCCGGTTCCTTGACGAGTCCCTCGATGGATTCGGGCAAGGCATCGATCAGTTCGGCAGCTTTCTCGTAGCTGCGATATCTACCGATGATGGCGCCATCAATTTCAAGAAGTTGCGCCGTTTCGCGGAGCACGCGGGCAATCTGTTTGTTGTCCATGACGGAGAAGATTATAAGCCTGGTGCGCACCCCGGCTGCAGACATAAATGAGAAGCCTCACGGCCGAGCGGGGCGCGAATCATCGCGCCAGCGTCTCGCTCAACTGGCAAAATCCGGTGGTCTAGAGCGAGCGGCGATCGTCAAAGCCCCGCGAATTGTTCCGCCACTGACGATTCGGCCCGTGCCACCATGACCAACGTTCCTGCGCTTCCACAGCCGAGCGTTGCTCGAACCGCCCCGGCTGCGGTAACTACCCGAACGCGGACGCGGGGTCGAGGCAGTTCAGGCCCTTGAGCCCTTGAAAAAAGCGAACGGCATGATTCGGGTGCTTGCAACGTTGCCATAGGGCCACACCAATGTAATTGTGCGCATGCCGCAAATAAAAAGGCCGGCAGGGGGCGCGACCCTGCCGGCCAAATGATTGCTCCTGCTTCAGCCACCGGCCTTTGAGACGTTGGCCGCTTGGGGACCTTTCGGTCCCTGAACAATTTCGAATTCGACCGGGTCTCCTTCTTGCAAGGTGCGATAGCCATCACCCACGATGGCGGAATAGTGCACGAATACGTCTGGACCATCATCGCGCCCGATGAAGCCGTACCCTTTGGAATTGTTAAACCACTTCACGGTTCCTTGCACTTCGTTTTCCCTCCTGAACAGGGACTTCGCGATTCCGTTCCACAACGCCGGGGGGGATAACCCTAACGCTGTTAAAGATACGAATCGCGCGGAGTGTACCAGAATCGATTGTCGAGTCAATAGAACAATCGTCCGCCTCTACTAAAAAAAAGTAGGCTTATGTCGTTTATAAAATCGATTCAAGCGGAATTACTTTCTGAACCTGCTTAGCGGGCAAGAAACCGCAAGTAAAACAGAATGCCGGCGACGGACTTGGCGTCGCGAAGTTTGCCGCCGCGAATCATCTCCTCTAGTTCCTTGCGTTTATAGGCACGGGAAATTATTTTCTCGTCTTCTTCAGGTTCTGCTTCTCCCGCAGTCAGGCCTTCGGCGAGCAGCAGGAACATTCTTTCCTCCAGGAAACCGGGAGTGGGAAAAACGTCGAGGAAAACTCGCAGTCGCTTTGCGCGGTAGCCGGTCTCCTCGATGAGCTCGCGCGCCGCCGCTACTTTCGGGGTTTCGCCGGGATCCATGCGGCCGGCGACTAACTCCCACAAATACTGCCTGGTAGCGTGGCGGTACTGCTGGATGAGCAGAATCCTTCCGTCTGGAAGAACCGGTAAGACCACGACGGAGCCAGGATGCGTGATGACCTCCCGAATCGCGCGAACACCGCTTGGCTCGATGACCTCGTCGCGGCGAACCCCGAAGACCGGGCCTTCATAAATGGAGATGCTGCTAAGTATTTTTGCCGTCTTCGCGCGCGGCGTACCTGAAGATTTTTTCATTTTCCTCATCCTTGGAATGCTGAGCTTGCTCGCACTTTTCTTCCTGCCAAGTTTTGCTGGTCGCCCATGATACCGGGAAACGGGAAATTCGCCACTCCGAGCCGAGCCCCAGACGTGTTTGCTTGCGGAGATGTAGTACGCCTATACTCAGCGTTTGGGACCACCTGGGAAGAGGCGATAGGCTGAAGCCTGCGATACGGAATGTCCTTGAACACGATCATCGTCGATGATGAGAAGCCGGCGCGGGATGAGCTGGCATTTCTTTTGAAAGGTTTCCCTGAGATCAACGTGATCGGCCAGGGAAAAAACGGCGTGGAAGCCGTTTCGCTGATCAAGGAACATTCGCCGGACCTGGTGTTCCTGGATGTGAAAATGCCCGGCCTAGATGGGTTCGGAGTCCTGAAAAAAATCGTCGAGCGCAAGATGAAAATGCCGCACGTGGTATTTGCCACGGCGTTTGACCAGTACGCAGTGCAAGCCTTTGACGTGAATGCCGTTGACTACGTGCTGAAGCCGTTTGATAAAGCGCGCATCGCCAAAGCGATCGCTCGGGCGCGGAAGATGGTGGAGACGCATACTTCGGCCACGGACCGGCTCGAGCAGTTGGTCAGCCAGCTGGGCGCGACGAAACAGAATTCCACGCCTCCGGTAAAGGTGCTGGTGAAGTCGCAGCAGCGCTTGCTGCTCGTGGACGGCGAGGATTTAATCTGGGCTTCCATAGGCGGCGGCATGATCTCGATCATGGCGCGCGACGTCGAGGGCACCTCGAACTACAGGACGCTCGAAGAACTCGCCGACGCGATTGATTCCGAGTCATTTTGGAAGCCGCACCGCTCGTTCCTGGTAAACATACATCACATCAAGGAAGTCGTGCCGTGGTTCAACTCCACCTTCATGCTGAAAATGGACGACAAGAAGCACACGGAAATTCCCGTCAGCCGCTCGCAAATCAAACGCATGCGTGAACTCTTCAAGCTCTGATACAAAGGATGTATTCCCCGGTGTTAGCAAGCGCGCCACAATCTGCCCCTCCTAAAGCTGGGCTTCTGGATCGCGTCTTGCCTTTTTTCATTCTGCTTTTTGCCCGGACGGGGCTGGCCAGCGCTCTCGATCATTTCAATTTCATTGGTCTTCGTGCTCTTCGCTCGAGAGAACGGCTATCGGGGACGCTCTACGCTGCAGTCCTGGTGCTTTTCTTCCCTGCGTTCTCACAACTTGGAATGGTCGGCCATTCTGCCGTATGATTTTGCGCGTCGAAGGGGCTTCACGTGAATACTACCTATCTGCTCATTACCCTCCTCTTCGCGGCGATGGTGGCGTTTTCTGGCCTCGGGAAGATACGCCGCGATCCGCGTATCGTGCATGTAATCCGCGAAGTCATAGGCGTGCCGTTAAAGTACTTTTCGCTTCTGGCCGCATGTGAGCTTGCCGGCACGTTGGGCCTGGTTCTCGGTATCTGGTGGCCATCCATGGGAGTGGCGGCGGGCATTGGCCTGGTCCTCTATTTTGTAGGGGCCACTGTGTCCCATTTGCGCGTAGGCGATGTCAAAGGCATGGGGCCCGCGGCCTTTATGTTGGCAGTTGCTGCGGGAGCACTCGCCATGCGTATCTTGACTATGGGCACTCCGCAGTAGGGCGGATAGTGGGCGCGGCGCCTCAATGCGGCTTCCCTCAGTTAGAGATAGAGCTGGATGAAACTCCGCGCGTGCGGTGCTCGTATATGTCTCCAAGAAGATCCAATGTCCTATTCGCCCATACTGGTTGTCCATATTTGCGCCGGGAGCTTGGGGTTGTTGTCCGGGACGGCTGCAATGTCTTTCCGCAAAGGTTCCCCGCGTCATATGCTGGCGGGACAGGTCTTTGTTGCCTCCATGCTCACCATGGGCGCCGTGGCGGTGTACCTTGCCATCGTGAGGCATCAACCAAATAACATCGGCGGCGGGATTCTAACCTTTTATCTCATCGGAACGGCATGGCTGACGGCAAGGCGCAGAGACGGGGAAACGAACCGTTTTGATTGGGTGGTGCTCCTGATTCCTTTGGCGCTCGGTATCCTCACCTGGATGAATGGTCTTAAAGTCTTGCGCAGCGGAGCGAACTCACAGGACGGAGTCCCGGTCGGAATGACCTTTTTCATGGGTTCGGTGATGCTGCTGGCAGCCGCAGGGGACGTTGGCATGCTGGTGCGCGGCGGTGTTCTTGGAGCGAAGCGCATCGCGCGGCATCTCTGGCGCATGTGCTTTGGGCTGTTCATCGCGGCAGGGTCTTTTTTCCTGGGACCCTCAAACCGCCCGCTGAGATTGCTTTCGGCAGTGGGGCTCGGGCAACATCTATCCCCGGTTCTATTCGGCACAAGCTTGTATTTGGTTCTCACCATACTGCCGCTGATTTTGCTGATTTTCTGGCTAGTCCGGGTCCGCTTCGCAAATGCATACAATGGAAAGTAGGTGATCTGGGTAGACTTGCGCGATCGCCTAGCCTGTTGTCCTCGCTTGTTGTAAGGGGCCTAGTGAAAGGGTCTACTGGAGATAACGCCGAGGCTGCCGAAATGTTTCACCATGCGAGCGAGGTCAGGTGCCCCATTGGAGCCGCCTTTGGCGGGTAGCGAGGGGGAGTCGACGATCAGAACAGTCAGCGGGTAACCTTCAGGTCTGCGAAATGAGCAATGGTTCCCGGGCCGACCCAAAGGGCGATGGCACCGTTGACAGATGATTGCTTAAGGTCATTCACAATGAGCGCAGCTTGTTCCGCTCCGTTGACAAAGAGTCGCGCGCGCGATCCAGAGACCTGGGCTTTCATTTGCGTCCACTGGCCTGGGACCAAATCGGCATAGGATTCATACTTTCCTGGAGTGTCCGAACGGAGTTTTTCCCACCCGAATCCGGGGACGGAGATGTACTGCACAGAATGGTTTCGTTGCAATTGGTCCTCGGCCCGCCCGTTCTTCGGGCGCAGGTAGAAGCACTCGAAATGGGACCTGTCCGCGGTTATGCGAAATGCAATGCCGACAAAGCCCCGCGCGTTCGGTGGCGCGTCGGGCGCAGTGTCACCACTCAGGTTCACTTCAATGGTGCCATCCTCGAAAGAGCTTCCTGGAACAACGGCGAAACGGCCAGCATCACCCAGGTCCTGTGGACCGGCATCGCTGACACGCATGGCGCCACGCCCTAGATAAGTAACTGGCTCCACTTTGACGTTGTGGACTTCGAGCTTGTCCAGGGCGAGCCTCACCGGTTTTTGTCGCTCTTGACCCCCTGATTGCGCCGCTGAACCAATCAAGAGAACGGCCAACGGAAACACATACGTCGATTCGGATTTCATGGCTTCCCCTTTTACTGTGACGGCTAGAATTTCGAAATGTTTCCGTGCCGCTCGAGGATGAATCGAAGTTCCGGGCGGTAGGGCACCGCGCTGCCTTCTGCTTCTCGGCCGGCTATGCTAGCATCGCGTGGACACTCGACACGATGGATTTTTCGCTCAACGACCACCAAAAACTGATACGGGATACGGTCCGCCAATTCATGGAGGTGGAGGTGCGCCCGTCCGTCAAGGAGATGGAGAAAGCGGAGAAATTTCCGGCCGAGGCGATCAAGAAACTGGGCGAGATGGGCTGCTGCGGGATGCTAGTGCCGGAGGAGTGGGGCGGGCCGGGGCTGGATACCGTTTCCTATGTGCTGATGCTGGAAGAAGTTGCCCGGGTGTTCACGGCAATGTCCACGGCGCTGGGAGTGACTAATTCGGCGGTCGAAGGGCCGCTGCTGCGTTTCGGCACCGAGGCGCAGAAGAAGAAATATTTGTGGCGCATGGCGACGGGGGAAATGCTGGGCGCGTTTTGCCTGACGGAGGCCGCGGCGGGATCGGACGCGGCGGGAATTCAAGCACGCGCAATTCGGGACGGAAATGTTTACAAAATAAACGGAACGAAGACCTGGGTGACCAACGGAAGCGTCGCTGGCGTGCTACTGGTGTTTGCGAAGACCGATGCGGCGGCGGGCGGCAAGGGGATTTCGGCGTTCTTGGTCGAGCCGGGATTTGCGGGATTTCGCGTGGGGCGGCATGAGGACAAGATGGGGCAGCGGTCGTCACCATCGGTTGAGATTTTGCTGAATGATTGCGCGGTGCCGGTGGAGAACCGGCTGGGAGAAGAGGGCCAGGGGCTGAAGATTGCCTTGAGCGCGCTGGATGGCGGGCGAATCGGGATTGCGGCGCAGGCAGTCGGGCTGGCGCAAGGCGCGCTGGAGGAAACCGTGAAGTACGCCAAGCAGCGGGCAGCATTCGGGAACAAGATTGCGGATTTCCAGGCGATTCAGTGGATGATTGCGGACATGCAGACGGAAATTGAGGCGGCGCGGGGGCTAGTCTATTACGCAGCGTGGTTGAAGGATGCCCATCCGGCGAAGATGGGCGCAAGTGCTTCCAAGGCCAAACTTTACGCCAGCGAGATGGTGAACCGCGTGGCATATAAGGCGGTGCAGGTGCATGGCAGCGTGGGGTATTCGCGAGAGACGGATGTCGAGCGGATGTATCGGGACGCGCGGGTGATTACAATTTATGAGGGGACGAGCGAAGTGCAGCGGATGATTATTGCCCGCGAGCTGCTGGGAAAGCCGATTTGACGGGCAGTCCAAGAGGCCGAGGGACTGGGAATTTTGAGGAGGGCAGATGATCTCTGGCGCTCACGTCATTGTTTACAGCAAAGATGCGGAAGCGGACCGCGCCTTCTTCCGGGACGTTCTGGGGTTCAAGTCTGTGGATGCCGGCCATGGTTGGCTAATCTTCGCGCTGCCTCCGGGGGAGGCCGCATTCCACCCCGCCGATGTGAACGGTCCGCACGAACTCTATTTCCTGTGCGACAGCTTGAAAGCGGAAATGGCTTCACTCGATAAGAAAGGTGTGAAGTGCTCTAAGGTTGAAGAGGCGCGATGGGGCTCGATTACCAAGATGAAATTGCCGGGTGGAGGGGAGGTTGGGCTGTACCAGCCGAAGCATCCAACCGCCTTGGGGCTTGGATAAAAGGGGGGAAGCGATGAGCGCAAAGGTTGGATATTCGACCCCCCTGCTGCATGTGGCCGAGCTCGAGAGGTCGATCCGCTACTACGAGCTATTGGGCTTTGTCACCGTGGACACGGATCGCTCGAAACCGCTGGGGTGGGCACGCCTGACATGCGAGGGCGGCGCAGTGATGTTCGTGCGGGCCGATGAGCCGGTGGATCCTGGCGTTCAGGCGGTGTTGCTGTACATGTACGCGCCGGACCTGGCCGGTTTGCGCGAACAATTGGTGGCCGGCGGCGTAGAAGTGTCGCCCATCAGGTACCCGCCTTATGTGCCTAGCGGCGAAATGAGGCTTACGGATCCCGATGGCTACTGCGTGCTGGTTGCACACTGGGGAAAATCGGAGCAAGAAGAGTGGGAGAAGAGAATCGCAAGGAAACCGTAGTCGGGACAGGCAAGGAGCCTAGATTGGTGACCGGGGCTGAGGGGAAAAAGAGTCGGCCTGCCGCGGCAGGCCGAGTTTTGAGCGGGATGCGGCCTACCGGGCGGCTGCATATTGGGCATTATTTTGGGGCCTTAGAGAATTGGGTGCGGTTGCAGAACGATCCCGCGTATGAGTGCTTCTACTTTATTGCGGATTGGCATGCACTTACTAGCGATTACGCGGATACCTCCGGGATTGCGGAGAACACGCTGCAGATCATGATCGATTATCTGGCGGCGGGACTGGATCCGGCGAAGAGCGTTATTTTTCAGCAGTCGGTGATCCCGGAGCATGCGGAGTTGCATTTGTTGCTGTCCATGGTGACGCCGCTGGGGTGGCTGGAGCGGGTACCCAGCTATAAGGAGCAACTGGCGAGTATTCGGGGAAAAAATCTGCGAACTTATGGGTTCCTAGGATATCCAGTACTGCAGGCAGCGGACATTGTGATTTATTCGGCTGTGGGTGCTGAATTGTTCGTACCTGTTGGGAAAGATCAAGAGGCGCACGTGGAACTCTCCAGGGAAATCGTTCGCAGGTTTGAGTCCTGCAACGGATACTACATCAGGGGGGAGCTCTTCGAACCCACTCGGAAGAAGATGTTCAACGCCATCCTCTCACGACTCGCGGTTCTTGAATCCCCATCCAATCCCGACTTCACTCCCGAGCAATTTCTCCGGCACTGGGTCGCGGAACAGGGATTCGATAATTTCATCGATGGGCTAATTAGCGACGAGCAAAAGAGTTTCTTTATCAGGCGCCGGATACTTCAGGAACCCAAAGCGTTGTTGACGTCTACGCCCAAGATACCGGGGTTGGATGGGCGGAAGATGTCGAAGAGCTATGGGAATGCGATTACGTTGAGCGAGACAGATGAGGAGATACGGAAGAAGACGAAGGTGATGGTGACGGACCCGGCGCGGAAAAGGCGAACGGATCCGGGAAATCCGGACGTGTGTCCTGTGTATGACTGGCATAAACTGTTCTCGGCGGAAGAGCCGGGACGGCTGGAGTGGGTGCGACAAGGGTGCACGACAGCTGGGATCGGGTGCATCGAGTGCAAGGACGCGATGGCGACGAATTTGATCAAGTGGATTGCTCCGGTGCGGGAACGAAGAGTGACGTGGGAGAATGACCCGAAGGGCGTTTTGGAGATTTTGGATGAGGGCTCGAAGAAGGCGCGGGTCGTAGCGCAGGGAACGATGGAAAGAGTAAGGGAAGCGGTTTTCGGATGGAAGAAAAAGAGAGATGAAAATAAGAAATGAAGTAGCGAGGTAGGGAAAGAAGAGCATGGCGACGCCATACAAAATAAATATACCGATGTATGAGGGGCCGCTGGACCTGCTGCTCGATTTGATCAAGCAGCAGAAGATGAATATTCACGATATTCAGATTTCAAAGATCACCGCGCAATACCTCGACTACTTGCACAAATTGGAAGAATTGGATGTGGATGTGTCTTCGGAATTTATTTATATGGCGGCGACTTTGATTTACATCAAGTCAAAGATGCTGCTGCCGCCGGATCCTTTGGGAGAGACGGAGGAGGCTGGCGGCGATCCGCGGGCGGAATTGGTGCAACGCTTGGTGGAGCACGAGAAGTTCAAGAATGCGGCCCAGCTTTTGTATCAGAAGCAGCAGATTGAAGAGAATGTGTGGTCGAAGCCGGACAAATCGCTCTACAACGACGAAGGGACCGATGGCGACCTGGTGGTTTCGCTTGTCGATTTGGTGAAAGTGTTCCAGCAAATTTTGGAGCGGAAGAAGGAAGTTTCGCGGATCGAGCTACGGCACGAAGAGTTTACCGTGGCACAGATGATCGCGGCGTTGCGGGCGCAGATTGTGGCTAGCGCTGAGAATTCGGTGAGTTTGATTCAGTTTTTTGAGGCTTGCCCTTCGCGGCACGCGATGATTGTGGCGTTCCTGGCAGTTTTGGAGATGGTGAAATTACAGGCGGTGGCGCTGGTGCAGGAGAAGCAGTTTGGGGATATTTTGGTGCGCAAGCATAAGATGTTTGATTTGGTTTTTGATGAGAGCGGCGGGATCAAGCAGATTGATGAGGAATACAAATAGTTGACAATCGACGGTGGAAGGTTCGAAGAAAGTAAGAAAGAAAAAGATACCGCCGGGACGCAGAGCACACTCGAGGATTCCCAGGGAAGAGAAAAGAGCATGACAAACGAAGAGAGAAAAGCAGCGCTTGAAGCGATTATTTACGCAGCGGATGAGCCGGCTACGATGGAGCAGTTGGCGAAGGCGCTGGGGGAGGAGAAGCTGGCGGTCGAGGCTTCGCTGGATGAGTTGGTGGCGAGCTATGCGACAGAAGAGCGCGGGATCGAAATGCGCGCGGTGGCGGGCGGGTACAAGCTGTATACCAAACCGCAGCAGCATGATGTGGTGCGGCGGTTTATCAAGAGTTTACGGCCGCCGCTGCGGCTTTCGATGCCGGCGCTGGAGACTTTGGCGGTGATTGCGTATAAGCAGCCGGTGACTTCACCGGAGATTTCTGAGATTCGCGGGGTGAATACTTCGGGAGTGATCAGCACGCTGCTGGACAAACATTTGATTACGACGGCTGGGCGGAAGGAAGTGATGGGACGGCCGATTTTGTACAAGACGTCGAAAGAATTCTTGATGCGGTTTGGGTTGAGCGATCTGGAGGAGTTGCCGAGTTTGAAGGAGTTTGAGGCGCTGGCACGGGAGGCCTTGGGTAGCGATGAGGGATTTGCGCCGGTCGAGAATGAGTCGACGGACGAAGGCAGCATTGCGGCGCCGAAGGCGGAGAACACTGCAAGTGCGGAGATGGAAGCGCGGGAGGAATTGCTAGAGGAGACGGCGGCGAATAATGAGGGCATGCCGGGCGGGGAGGGCAATGAATGGCCGAAAGCGGCGGCAGCCGGAGAATAGGGAACGATAAGAAAGAATAAGGATAACGCAGAGGACGCTGAGATTCGCTCCAGAAGAAGGCCGCTCGGAGAGAAGTTCGCGGGTCTTGAGAAAAGACCCGCGAACAATCCTCGGTTTTGCGGCCCTGGGCCTTGGAGTCCCTCTTGTCTTTGTTGGTTTTCACATGCTAGTCGAGCCTTCGCCGTTCTCGCCTCTGAATCATGTTCTGTCTCGGATATTCATGATTCTTTGTGCTCCTGTCCTGCTCACCTTTCCCTCCTCGACGTTACGATCGGGACTGGTGGGTTGTATGTCGTCTGCATGGTTGCGGCGCTCTTAAACGCTGCGCTATACGCAGTGATCGGGCCGGCATAGGTTCGACGGCGGAAAAAGCGCGAGGGCTCTCGGCCGAGCTAAGGCGCAGCGCTAGCCAAAGGGGAGCGGGGCAAGACCCGCTCACGAAGAAAACGACAAAGAAAGACAAAAGGAAAATGGAAGAGAGACTGCAGAAGATAATTGCGCGGGCGGGGATTGCTTCGCGGCGGCATGCCGAGTTGTTGATTACCAGCGGACAGGTGCGCGTGAATGGGCACGTAGTGCGGGAGCTGGGGACGAAGGCGGACGCGGCGAAGGACCGCATTGAAGCGGCGGGGCGCGTTGTGGAGGCCAAGGAGGGGCGGCGCGTTTACCTTGTGCTGAATAAGCCGCCGGAAGTGGTGTCGGCGATGGCGGACCCGGAGGGCCGGAAGACCTTGCGGAATTGTTTGCGCGGGTTGCCGGAGAGAGTGTTTCCGGTGGGGAATCTGGAGTATGCGGCTTCGGGGCTGGTGTTTTTGACCAATGACGGGGATCTGGCGGCGGAACTATTGAAAAACTGGGCCAAATTGGAGCAGGTCTATCAGGTAAAAGTGAAGGGGATGCTGACGCTGCCGGACCTGGAGCGGCTGGGGAAAGAGATTGGCGTGCGGATCGAAACCGTGCGGCAGCCGGATGCTACGCGCGGGCGGGCCGCGAATTTCTGGTACGAAGTACGCATGCGGGATTCTAAAAAGGAAGAGTTGCGGCGTTTGTTGTTCAAGGAAATGCATCCGCTGGAGAAGTTGAAGCGCATTGGATTGGGGCCCCTGACGATTGAGGGGATACCGCGGGGGAGATACCGGATGATCGAGCAGAAGGAAGCGCAGAAGTTGCGGAAATTTGAGATGGGCGGGGAAGGGAAGGAAAAAAACAAGAGTTTTACGCAGAGGACAGAGAGAAGAGAGAGAAAAAGACCGGTCTGAAGACCGGGCACTACAGGAGGGTTTCCAGCATGAAGTATTACTTGATCGGAGAAATCGAGGTAATGGACCAGAGCTGGGTGCCGGACTACGTGAGCAATGTGACCGGGTTGGTTGAGCGGAGCGGCGGCCGCTACCTGGCGCGCACCGCGAAAATCGAGAAGATCGAAGGCCAGCGAAAGCCCTTGCCGATGTGCGTGATTCTCGAATGGCCTTCCAAAGAGGCCGCCGTGAATTTCTATGAAAGCGAAGCGTACAGGCCCTACCGCCAAAATCGACTGGCCGGCGCCAAGAACGAGTTCCTGCTGGTAGCCGGCGAGGACATCACCAAAGCAGCGCACATCGCCGATTAGTGTTGGTTCCTACCATGGCTTCGGAAAGATTACAGAAAATCATGGCGGCTTCGGGGATTGCGTCGCGGCGCAAGGCGGAGGAGATTATTGCGGCCGGGCGGGTGACGCTCAACGGAAAAGTGGTGATCGAGCAGGGGACGAAAGCCGATCCGGACGGGGACGTGATTTGCGTGGATGGCGTGCCACTGAAGAAGAGAGAGCGGCTGTTGTATTTTCTTTTGCACAAGCCGAAGGGCTATGTAACTACCGTGAGCGATCCCGAAGGACGGCCGACAGTGATGGAACTGATGAAGAATTGCCCTGAGCGCGTTTATCCGGTGGGGCGGTTGGACTACGCGAGCGAAGGATTGCTGCTGATGACGAACGATGGGGCGCTGGCGCAGAAGCTGATGAAGGCGGGTTCTCATGCGCCGAAGACTTATCTCGTCAAGATCAGCGGGAAGCCGGATGAGCGCACCATTGCACTTTTGCGGGCGGGAATCACGATTGAGCTGGAGGATGGGATAAAGGTCAAGACTTCGCCGGCGAAAATACGATTGCTGGAGGACGGGGCGAATCCCTGGTATGAGGTGGTCCTGATCGAAGGAAGGAACCGGCAGATCCGCAGGATGTTTCAGAGCGTGGGATTTCTGGTGGAGAAAATCAAGCGAGTGCAGTTGGGGCCGTTGGTGCTGGATGTGGCGCCGGGGAAATTTCGGGCGCTGACGGTGCGGGAAGTGGCGAAGTTGAAGAGTCTCTCTAGGGAAGGAAGTTAGTGAGGTAAAGGAGAGGGGCGGGACGTTGGCGGGTGCAGCACGATGAAGTCACCCTGCTAACGGCAAATTTCTGAAAAGCACCGGTCTAAGGCCGGGCACTAGAAAGGATACGACGGTTAGACAATGGCTACCGCGTGCGAGCGGCGATTTGGCGGTGGGATGACGACGGAAGTAGACTTAAGGAGATGACCAGAACGATTGAAGAACTGATTCCCGACTACCTGCGCGGGCTGCCGGTGTACGTTCCGGGAAAGCCGATTGAAGAAGTGGAGCGGGAGCTGAAGATTCATGCGGTGAAGCTCGCTTCGAATGAGAACCCGCTGGGTCCTTCGCCGATGGGGATTGCGGCGGCGCGGGCAGTGCTGGGAGATTCGAACCGGTATCCGGACGGCGGGACGAATCTGCTCCGGGAGAAAATTGCAGCGCGTTGCGGAGTTGCGCCTGAGGAGATTTTTATCGGGCTGGGGTCGAGCGAGATTATTGATTTGGCAGCGCGCGTACTTTTGCGCGCGGGACTGCAGGGGCTGACGTCGGAGGGGACATACGCACCGTTTTCAGTGGCCATTCGCGCGAGCGGGGCGGAACTGGTATTGGTGCCGCAACAACGCTATGCGTTTGATTTGAAGACAATGGCCAGGGCCATCACGCCGAAGACCGGGGTGATTTACCTGGCGAATCCGAACAATCCGACAGGAAGCGCGTTTGGTCGCGCGGAATTTGAGGAGTTTCTCGCGGCGGTTCCCGACGGCGTGCTGGTGGTACTGGATGAGGCCTACATCCACTACGCGGTGAGCATGGGATTGCGGGATTCGTTGGAGGCCTACGGCAAGCGAAGGAATTTGCTGATCCTGAGGACGTTCTCGAAAGTGCATGGGCTGGCGGGACTGCGGATCGGCTCTGCAATCGGCAGGCCGGAGCTGCTAGCGGCGATGAATAAATTAAGAACGCCGTTTAATACTTCGGGAGTGGCGCAGGCGGCGGCGCTGGCGGCCCTGGACGACAAGGAGCACGTGGCGCGTTGTATCGAAACAAATGCGACGGAGCGGAAACGGCTGAGCGAGGGATTAGCGAAGCTGGGATTACGGCCGGTACCGAGCGAAGCGAATTTTGTGTTTATCCCAGTTGGTCCGGAAGCGAAGGCGTTGTGCGACGACTTGCTACACATGGGCGTGATCGTTCGGCCGTTGGGGTGGATGGGGTTTCCGGAAGCGCTGAGGATTTCCGTGGGAACGTCGGAAGAAAATGAAAGATGTCTGTCGGCCATGGCGCGGGTGATCTTGAAGCGCGCCGGCGAAGGTGAACTCGCGGCGCGATGAGAGTTATACTCCCTCATGGCACACCGGCAAGCGCCGACGTGATTCTGGAACTCCTGAAAAAATACAAGACCATTGCGGTGGTCGGATTGTCGTCGAACCCCAGGCGGCCGAGCTTTGGCGTGACAGAGTACATGCAGAGGGTGGGCTACCGGATTATTCCGGTAAACCCGAATGAGACCGAAGCGCTGGGGGAGAAGAGTTACGCGCGGCTGGAAGATGTGCCCGAAAAGATAGGCATTGTGAATATTTTCCGGCGGGCGGAGGATGTGGCGCCGGTGGTGGAGAGCGCGATTCGCATTGGCGCGAAAGTGGTTTGGATGCAGCAGGGAATTGAGAACCAAGAGGCGGCGGAGAAGGCGCGGGCGGCGGGACTGGTCGTGATTGAGGATGCTTGCATTTTGGTAGAGCATCGCCGGAGAGAGCGAGAACTTAAACAATAGGATAAAGATAATCGGCAAATACATGTGGCCCGCGGCGACTTTGCGCGGGTTTTTGTTTTGGGAAAGAAGCGGGAAAAGATAACGCCGAGAGGCAGAGGACACACCGATTCGCAGACAAGAGAGGGTGGAGTCAGCGGGGAAGGGGGAAGACCAAGAGGTTGCGGTGGCCGGTGATCACGCCGGCGAGGGAGCGGCCGTCGGGGGAGAGGGCAAAATCGCGGAACATGTAGCCTCGAAGGACGGGAATAGGAGCGGGCTCGGAGACGGGAATCTCGTGCGCGGCCGCGACGGCGAGCGGGGGAAGATCGATCCACACCAGATCGCCGGATTTCTTTTCGATGGAGCGCTTGAGGAGAATGCGCGATTCGTCGGGCGACCAGCGAAAGACACCCAGGCCGATGCGCAGACGGGCGACCCGATTAA
>Ga0210399_10000577_pt1 | contig 29254 bp, 30 predicted proteins | sample IncBWC14MmetaG_FD_150865 | JGI IMG/M metagenome (GOLD analysis project Ga0210399, IMG submission 150865) | Forest soil microbial communities from Barre Woods Harvard Forest LTER site, Petersham, Massachusetts, United States - Inc-BW-C-14-M | ecosystem: Environmental > Terrestrial > Soil >... | reverse complement strand
TCCCTGTCCGGGAACACGATCAGCTTTTCGGGCCCCATAGTTCAGGGTCCGAATCCCATCGTGGCGGACGCTACGGATAAGAGCGGGAACGCTGAGGCGCTCGAAATCCCCATCTCGCTCTTGCCCGGCTACATCCTGTTGCAAGGTGCAGCTTACACGCTGGTTTCTGTGTCGGGCCTCACCGATTCGAACGTCTCCGGCGACGTGAAGTTCAGTGCGACCAGCTCGGAGAGCGGCGACACCATCACCTTCGCCGAATCGAACCTGCCGACCGGGCTGAGCTCCGGGAGTCCCGCGCTTTCCTACCTCGGGGGAACCGCTGCGCCCGGCACCTACAGCGGAGCCGTGGTCACCGCCACCGATTCCGATGGCGCCGCGATCAGGGGCACCTTCACCCTCAACGTCGCCGCGAACGCGGTCAGCAGCAGTTACGGCGACGAGGTCAACCGGTTCGGCAACGGGTTCGACGTCTTCCGGCAGCACCAGTACCCAGGCGCGATCATCGCCGGATGGACCGCGGCCCAGGGCGACCGGGCGACTCACTTCATTCTCAGCAAAGGTACGCACCAGGGTGCGTTCCGGTTCGAGTACGCGCCCCAGGGGTCCGGCACCGGGCTCTGCGTGTCCGACCCCGGCGGCGGCTGGTCATCTGACCCGCTGCGTGACGGCCTGATCCTCGCGTCGTGCAACACCGGGCCATGGCAGCAGTTCATCCCGCAGTCCAACGGCACGCTGAAGAACGTCGAAACCGGCCTGTACGTCAACCCGAGCGGCGCTGGCGTGCAGCTGCGCGGCGGCACCTCGCCCACGCCGTGGGGCGGCTCTTCCTACACCTGGAGGGATCACTCCAGCCTGCCCGGGTGACGAGGTAAGCCAGGCCCGCGGAGGGATCCTCCGCGGGCCTGTCGAAAACCGATATGCGCGAATTCCGAGCCCGGTATCTCAGTACGTGATGCCGGGGAACTGCTCGCGGGCGTGCTCCAGTTGGCTGGCCCGCTCGCGGGGCCAGCCGAAAGCGCGGGCGGCCTGGCCGCTCATGTCGGCGGCCGCGGCACCGCTGGTGAAGTGGACGTACTCGCCCCAGTTCATCCGCCGCGTGTAGGTGCCGCCGGGGTCGCGTGGGAAGTGCCGGGCCAGCTCCCGGAAGAACCTGTTCATGACCTCTGCCCGCCCGCAGTCCCGCCATAGCGGGTAGAACCAGTCGCGGAACCATCGGGTCCTCCGACGAGGGAAATCGTCGGTGTTGCCGGTGAACCTGCGGTAGACGCCCTTGGCCTCGCGATCCATGCCCAGCGCCGTGTAGAGGTCATAGATATAGAACTCGGCCCACTTGCTGTCGCCCCAGATCTCATACGCCGGTGACCCGTGGACGCCGTTGTTGGCGCTCTCCACGGAATGCCCGATCTCATGAGCGGGCAGCTCGCGAGCGAGGGCGTTGCCCTCCCGCCAGGTGTCCAGCCCGCAGTCGCTGACGTTGTGGTAGTCGTGGACCGGGCTGACGTAGTAGCCCGCGTGGCCGCCGCCGTGCCGCCCGGCGTGGTGGACGGAATAGATGCGCGGGTCGGACCCGAACGCGTCGCCATAGGTTGCCTTGGAGTACTGCCAGGTCACATTGATGAACCGGGGCAGCCACCGGATCTCAGCCCGGCGCACGTCGGGATCCACGTATATCGCGCAGTGCTCGTCGCTGTGGTAGAGCCGGAGCAACTGGCGGTGGTCGAACCAATGCTCCTGCCAGGTGGCCGGCGGATCAGCCAGCTGACGCTCCGGCTCTGCCTCCACCAGGTCCTCCGCCTCTCCGGGCACTGCCCGGCGGTTTTCGTTAAGCCCTCATCAACGCGATCGTATGGCCAGTGAGCTCGCTTGTCGTACCTCGGATGCTCACGGTGGTGGCGGTCGTGGGGAGTCGGTGATATCCCCAGATTGCCATTACGGACGGTCGCGGCGGACCGGCGTGTTGGGCGCGGATATCTCGCAGTCCACGGCGCGTGACCACATAGATAGGTCCAGCGGACCGTGGTGAAATGGTGCGCAAGTGGCAAGAATCCAGGCCACGTGCGCGGCGTGGGATGGTGACAGCGAGGAAGGCAGCGACATGTCCAGCGCGCAGTTGTATGACATCATCGGAGCCACTTACACCGTGACGCGGCGCACCGAGCCGCGGATCGCCGCGCAGACCTGGGCAGCGCTCGGCGATGCGCGGACCATACTGAATGTCGGCGCGGGAACCGGCTCCTACGAGCCCCCCGGCCGTGACGTCATCGCGGTGGAACCGTCGGCGGTCATGCGGGCGCAGCGTCCCGCAGGCGCGGCGCCGTGCGTGGCTGCTGCCGCGGAGAGCCTCCCGTTCGAGGACCAGTCCTTCGACGCCGCGATGGCTTTTGCCACCGTTCATCACTGGCAGGATCCGATCGCCGGGCTGCGCGAGATGCGGCGCGTGGCTCGCCGCGTGGTGGTGTTCACGCACGACACCAGTGACACCGGATGGCTCCGTCGGTTCTGGCTTACTCGTGACTACCTGCCTGAGGTCGCTGACTTCCTCGTCGCGCGGCCGTCGCTGACCGAGATGGCTCGCGCGATCGGAGCCCGGATGGAGCCGGTGCTCGTTCCGTGGGACTGCGCTGACGGCTTCTTCGAGGCCTACTGGCGCCGGCCCGAGGCATACCTGGACGATCGTGTGCGTCGGGGAGTATCGGTGTGGGCCAGGGTCGGCCCAGAGGCCGAGCAGCGGGCAGTGCGCAGCCTCCGTGATGACCTTGTCTCAGGCCGGTGGGCCGAACGCAACCGCGACCTCGTCGCTCTCGACGCTGCGGAGCTTGGCCTTCGCCTGCTCGTAACCTGAACCGCCGCCGGGATCGGAGCGAATGTTGAAGGCAGTCCGTTTCAGCCAGTTCGGGGGCCCGGAGGTGCTCGAGATCGTGGATCTCCCCGATCCGCATCCGGGTCCCGGCCAGGTCCGGATTGCGGTGCGCGCGGCCGGCGTCAACCCGAGCGACTGGAAGAAGCGCAAGGGCCTGATGGATCCGGAGCTCCCGCAGACCATGGGCCACGAGGCGGCGGGCGTCGTCGACGAGATCGGCGAGGGCGTTGCGGATGTGGCCGTCGGCGATCGCGTGTTCGGCTTGTCCGCCGAGGGGGCGGCCCAGGCCGAGCTGGCGGTGCTGTCCTACTATGCGCCGATCCCGCCGTCGCTCGGCTTCCCCGGCGCTGCCGCGCTGCCGGCTGCCATCGAGACGGCCACGCGCGCGCTTGACCAGCTCGGCGTCGGGAGCGGCAGGACGCTGCTCATCAACGGCGCCTCCGGAAGCGTCGGCAGCGCCGCGGTTCAGCTCGCCGTGGTTCGCGGTGTGCGCGTGATCGGGACCGCCAGTCCTGCAAACCACGACTACCTGCGCTCACTGGGGGCCGAGCCCGTCGCCTACGGCGAGGGCCTCGTCGAGCGGGTTCGCGCGCTCGCGCCCGGCGGCGTTGACGCGGCGCTCGACGTCGCCGGGAGCGGCGTCCTGCCCGAGCTCATCGAGATCGCGGGAGGCCCGGATCACGTCGTGACGATCGCCGACTTCGGTGGCGCGCGGGAGCACGGGGTGACGTTCAGCAGCGGGGACTCCGGCCGCGCGGTCCACGCGCTCGCCGAGATCGGCGAGCTGATCGAGTCCGGGCGCTTCTCGCTCCCGGTCGCGCAGACCTTCCCGCTCGCCGAGATCGCGGAGGCGCACCGCGTCAGCGAGGACGGTCACGTGCGCGGGAAGCTCGTGCTGCTGGTCGACTGATGCGGCCGCCGCGACCGTGCGTAGCTCTCAATCGAGACGGAACCTTCTGGTGCTGATGCGCAGGATCTGTGGTCAGGCTGCGACGCGTGCGGCCAGGGGGCGGCGGCGCAGGCTCGCGAACTCCAGGGCTGGGGGCTGGTAGGCCTGGTCGAGGGTGCCGACATCGGTGCCGGGCGGGACGATCTCGTCGATGCGGTCGAAGATGTCGTCGGAGAGGATAACGTCCAGGCCGGTGAGCAGGCCGTCGAGGTGGTCCATGGTGCGGACGCCGATCAGTGCGCTGGTGACGCCGGGGTGGGCGATGGTGAACGCCATCGCGAGGTGGGTCATCGGCAGCCCGGCCTCCTGGGCGAGCGGGACGAGCTGTTCGACGACGTCGAGGCGGCGTTCGTCGGTGAGGTGGTGGACCATACCGGCGCGGCGCAGGTCGTTGTGCTGGTTCTTGCGCACGCGGCCGGTGAGCAGGCCCTGGCCGAGCGGGCCCCAGACCACGGCGCCCATGCCGAAGCGCTGGATGGCGGGCAGGATCTCGCGTTCGATGCCGCGGTTGAGGATGGAGTAGGCCGGCTGCTCAGAGTGAAATCGCGCGAGGCCTCGCCGCTCGGCGACCCACTGGGCCTCGACGATGTCGGAGGCGGGGGTCTGGGACGCGCCGATCGCGCGGACTTTGCCGCTGCGGATCAGGTCGGTCAGCGCGGAAAGGGTTTCCTCGATGTCGGTGCTGGGATCGGGGCGGTGGAGCTGGTAGAGATCGAGGTGGTCGGTCCGCAGGCGGCGCAGCGAGTTTTCCGCGGCGGTGACGATCCAGCGCCGTGAGGCGCCCTGGTGGTTGGGGTCCTGCCCGGTCGGGCGGCTGAACTTGGTGGCGAGCACGACGTCGTCGCGGCGTCCTTCCAGGGCCTTGCCGACGATCTCCTCGGAGTCGCCGTAGGCGTCGGCGGTGTCGATGAAGTTGATGCCGGCGTCCAGCGCCTTGTGGATGATGCGGGCCGAGTCCTCGGGGGCATTGCCCATAACGGTGGCGAGCATCAGGGTGCCCAGGGCGTAGGGGCTGACCTGGATGCCGGTCCGGCCGAGGGTGCGGTACTGCATTGGTTCTCTCCCTGCGGTGGTCGGCACCGGGTGGATGCCGTACGCTGCGGTAAGCGGAAATCCTTTCCGGAACTATACGGAAAGCTTTTCCGATTACGCAAGCAGAGGTGCTGTTGTGTCTCAGAACAAGACACAGGCCGGAGTCTCGTCGCCCGCCGCCGCAAAGCCGGGTGACGGCGAACCGGCGCCGCGGCGGCGCGCCGACGCGCGACGCAACGCCGATGCGTTGATCGAGGCCGCGAAGACCGTCTTCGCCACCTCCGGCGTGGACGCACCGGCGAAGGAGATCACCGACCTGGCCGGCGTAGGAGTCGGCACGCTGTACCGGCACTTCCCGCAGCGCTCCGACCTGGTCAAAGCCGTGGTGGAAAGCGGAATCGACGCCGTCGCAGACGCGGGCCCGGTACTGAGTGCCGGGCACGAGCCGACGGAAGCGCTCATCAAGTGGATCCACCGGTTCACCGAATTGCTCGCGACCAAACGCGGACTCGCCTCAGCGCTGCACTCGGGCGATCCGGCATTCTCGGGGCTGCCCGGCTACTTCCTGCTGCGGCTCGGTCCCACCCTCGCAGCGCTGCTAGACGCCGCAGTGGCCGAGGGCACGGTTCGCGATGACATCAGCGCCGAGGATCTCCTGCACGCCATCACTCAGCTATCACAGCCCGTCCCCGGGCGAGGGCCCGAACACAACCAGCGCATCGTCGCCGTCCTTCTCGACGGCCTACGCTGCGGAGCCACGAGGCGGCACTCCCCACGCTGACTTCGGGGGTCAGCCGGTCCGCCGCCATCGGTCGCCATATCCATATGAGGACACAAGAACGGGCCGCCCGACTCGAGAGTCGCACGGCCCGTGATCGCGGAAGCGCACAAGCTGCCTGAGGCGGTCAGGTGCCCTTGGCCTTGTCTCCATACCGGCGGCGGAACTGCTCCACCCGCCCGGCCGTGTCGAGGACGCGCGTCTGCCCGGTGTAGAACGGGTGGCTCGCCGAGGAGATCTCGACGTCGACGACGGGATAGGTCTTGCCGTCCTCCCAGGTGATGGTTCGCTCGCTTGTCGCGGTCGACCTGGTGAGGAAGGCGAAGTTCGCCGCGCGGTCGCGGAAGACGACCGGATGATAGTCCGGGTGGATTGTCTGCTTCATGGTTACCGCTCCTCCCGGAACTCGATGTGGCGGCCGATCACCGGGTCGTACTTGCGGATGACGAGGCGGTCAGGATCGTTTCTCCGGCTCTTCCTGGTCACGTACGTGTAGCCAGTCCCGGCGGTCGACCTTAGCTTTATAACGGGACGAAGTGTGCTACGACTCATGTCCTATACAACAATTTGATAATGAAAATCATTCCCGGTAGCCAGCGGCCTGAACGGCTCCAGGAAGCCTTGCCGCGGAGCTGCACGGGTACCGGGGCGACGATCAGCCAGGTCATCTCGTACAGATTGCCCCGCCCTGCCGCCGTTATTTGTGCCCGACGATGCGGGCGACCATGTCTGCGATGGTGTCGCGGATGGTGCCGGGTGAAAGGTCGGTGGCAGGGTTGGCCGTCGCGCCGAAGGGGAACGCCGCGGACCACGCCTGCCGCTGCTGCGGCGCTCCGCCGCCCCGGTCGTGGTCAATCTCAGCAGCGGCCTGTCCAAGACCGCCGACCTGGCCGACCCCGGAGGGCCCGTGCACTTCTATCCGGGCGTGGCCTACCCGGCCTCCAAGACCGCGGTCAACACGCTGACGGTGCAGTACGCCAAGGCGTTCCCCGGCATCAGGATCAACGCCGTCGACCCCGGCTACACCGCCACCGACCTCAACGGCGGGACCGGCACCCAGACCGCGCCGGAGGGCGCCGAGATCATCGTCCGGATGGCCCGGATCCGCCCGGACGGCCCCACCGGCGGGTACTTCGACGTCGGCGGCCCCGTGGCCTGGTAGCCCCGCAGACACGTCAACGGGAGCGCGGCCTGGCAGGTGAACGGGCCCCATGGCATCTTTTCTAGCGGATCCGACGCGCGTCAGCCGTCCCCGCACCGTGTCGCTCGCGTCGCCCGGATCTGGCAGGCCACCCTGAAGGGGCTGGTCCAGGCCCGCATCGAGCAGCGATACTTACCTGGTGGACTTGTTTGAGCGACGGCGCTTGGCGGAGGTCCGGCCGGTCCCGCGCTCAGAGGCGTGGGCCCAGGCCGTTGCCGAGCGTGCGGTCGAGCTTGTGGTTTCCGCGCTGGACGTGAATGCGCTGCTGGACCAGGTCGATCTGAACGCCGTGCTGGACCAGGTCGATATCGAAAGGGTCCTGGACCGGATCGACCTGGACCGCCTGCTCGGGCGGATGGACCTGAATGACCTCGTCAAGCACATCGACGTTAACGCACTAGTCGAGCAGACCGACCTCGGCGCCATCATCGCCCGATCCTCCAGCGGCGTCGCGAGCGACGTGCTCGACGTGTTCCGCAGCCAGACCGTCGGGCTCGACGAGTTCATCGGCCGCTGGATAGCCCGTCTTCGCCGCCGCCCGTACACCGGCCCGCCTGGCCCGCCTGACCGGCTGCAGTCCAGGGCGGGGCGATGACTACGCGCGCGGGCGATGCCCCGCTCTCCGGGCCTCCGGTCATCATCCGGTATAGCTTCCAAGGTAAGTACGCGGGCTTCGCATCACGGTTTGCCGCCTTCGCCGTAGACGTGGGGATCAGTCTCTGTGTGTACCTGCTCGCCCTCGCCGTCATCTCGTTCGCGGCCAGGGTGCTGACCGGCAAGGACATCACCTGGAACAAGGGCGACATCTGGGTGATCATCGCCTATGCGGTCTGGGTGTTCATCTACTTCGCCCATTCCTGGGCCGCAAGCGGCAGGACCGCTGGCATGGCGCTGTTCGGTGTGCGGGTGGTGCGAGACGACGGCACCGACGCCAGCGGGCGCCGGGCGGTCGTGCGCACGCTGGCGCTCCCGCTGAGCTTCTTGTTCCTGGGACTGGGGTTCGTCGGCATCCTTCTGGGGAACCGACGCCGGGCGCTGCATGACGTCATCGCCGGGACGGCGGTCATCTACTCGTGGGACGCGCGGGCAGCGCGGCTGCGGTTCCTGTCCAGAGGCTGATCACGCATCCGCGTTCTGCCGCGCCGATTTTTCTCCGGCCTGGTCAGGCTGCTGCTCCACCGCGTCGGCGTTCTCGACGGTGATCCGGGTGCCTTCTGGCTTGATCACCTGGACCGGGACGCTGACCTCGAGGACTCCCTTGTCGTACCGGGCGGTGACGTCCGCGGGATCGACCCTGGCGGGGAGCTTGACCGCGCGGGCGAGCGATCCGTAGCGGAATTCCGAGCGATACGGCCCCTTGTCCTGCTGGCGGCGCTCGGCACGGATGGTCAGGATCCGGCCGTCGACGGTGACATCGATGTCGTTCTCCGGGTCCAGGCCGGGCAGTTCGGCCCGGATCACATAACGGTCGTCCCGGATCGATTCCTCGAGCCGGAACACCTGGCCCGTCAGGAACGGCGGCGTCCCTGTCCACCGGGATTCCAGCCAGTCGGCCACCTCCGGGAACATAGCGCGGAACCTCGCGGGCGCCTGAGGGCGCGACAGCTTAGCCATATTGTCCCTCCACTGCACTTCCGACCATGTTATCTGTTCTGGCCTAGCTAGCCACACAGACCGAGCAGACTGAGCCATCCTGTCCTGTGGCTCCACTCTTGCTGGCGGCATGGACCTTGCCCGCTCCTCCGGCCCGGACTGCAGCCCGGATCCGGCATGGCCGCCGGCGGTGGCTGGCGGCGCGGATCCGGCCCGGGGAGCTGACCGGGCACTCGCTGGCTGGGGCTGGGGCTGGGGCTCGGGCTCGGGCTTAGCCGGGTCCGCGTATCCGGGTATCCATCGGAGCACTTCAGCGCGGAAGGGCGCTTCGCATTCGAGCTGGCAGAGCACGCCCAGGCCAGATGCCGATGCCCGGTGGATGAGTACGTAAGAGGACGGCAGGTTGAGCCGCCGCAGAACGCTCGATGAACGCAATGCTGATGCCCGCGCTGTCTCGGTGCGCAGCCATTCGCGGCTGAACCTGAACGACTCCGCCTTGGATGGTTCGGCGAGCGGTGCCAGGAAGGCGCGCAGCGCTGTCAGGTCGACGCTGACGCCGTCCCGGAGATAGCCGTGCGACCGGAGTTCGTCCTCGAGCTTTGCGGGGTCGCCATTTTCGTGCATGAGCCGTAGCACCCTGCCGAAGATGGGCGGGAAGCCGTCTGGTAGCCGGTTGACAGCGCCGAAGTCGAGCACGCCGAGCCGCCCGTCGGCAAGGAGGCGGAAGTTGCCCGGATGCGGATCCGCGTGCAGGAGCCTAACCCGTGCAGGACCCGAGAACAGGAAACGGATGATCATGGCGCCCGCCCGGTTCCGCTGAGCGGTCGTGCCGTCGGCGATGATCCTGGCCAGCGGGATGCCGTCGAGCCATTCGCTGACGAGCATGTGGTCGCTGACGGAGACCACGCGTGGGACGCAGACGTCCGGGTCGCCGGCGTAGGCGGTGGCGAAAGCCTCTTGGGCGGCAGCTTCCAGCCGGTAATCGAGTTCCTCGACCACCCGGTCTCGCAGTTCGGCGAGCAGCGGCTTGGCGTCCAGGCCAGGCATGAGCGCGCTGAAAAGCCGGGCGAAGCGGCTCAGCTGGTTGAAATCGCTGATCAGCGCCCTGCCCGCGCCCGGGTACTGGATCTTGACGGCGACCTGGCGCCCGTCGTGCCAGACGGCCCGGTGCACCTGGCCGATGGAGGCGGCGGCCGCCGGCTGGTCGTCGAACTCGGCGAAGCTGGATCGCCACTGCTCGCCCATATCGCCCGCGAGCACCGTGTGAATAGTCCGGGCAGGCAACGGCGGCGCGGATTCCTGCAGCCTGGCCAGGGTGGCCCGGTACGGCTCGGCGATCTTCGGGGGCAGCGCGGCCTCGAATACGGACAGCGCCTGCCCGAGCTTCATCGCGCCGCCCTTGAGCTCGCCAAAAACCTTGAACACCTGATCTGCTGTCCGCTGCTGGATTTCTTGGGTCACCAGCTCAGCTGGCCGGCCGCCCAGGCGTTTGCCGGTTCCCAGCGCGGTCCGGCCTGCGAACCCGACCGGCAACCTAGCCAGTTTGGCCGTGCGGGTCACACCATGGCGGGGCAGATCGCTCATGATCCCATTCTCAGCCATGCCGGTCCGAATGCATCGCAGTGATCGCCAGTTACACCCGCCTCGGATTCGTGCAGGCGCATGCGGGCGCCGGGTTCTGCCGGCACGTCGGCCTCGCTGGCGGCTAGCAGCTTGCCGAGCTGACTTTCGTCGCGTAGGTGGCATCCATCAGGCATCCTTCCTGCCGTTCTTTCGATGAAATCCGGCCTCGGCGCAGGCTCTTTCGAGGTCGGTGACTCCGAATGCTTCCGCCGGGCCGAGCGCGCCGGCGGGCCACACGCCTTGCGCGGCCGCCCTGCCCGCTGCCCAAGCGAGGACAGACGCGGTGAACGAGTACGGATCCCCGCCGGTCAGGTGCACCGTGGCGAGGCGACGGCCACGGGCGTCGGCCGCCTCGGCCACGACGTCGGAGCGGATGGTTTCCCCGCCGCCTGGCATGGCCCGGCTGCGCTGAATCCGGCGGGCCCGCTGATCCAGCGCAGCGCGGACACCCGGCAGGCGCTCCAAGGGCGCCGCGAGGGCCGAGGCGTAGTGCACGAGTCCGGTCGCGGCGCCGAACCAGCCGAGGTAGACGGCCACGTCGGTAAGCGGCGCTCCGGCAGGCATGCCGTCGTCGCCGGTGCCGGTGCTGGCTTCCTGCCGCCGGAGCCTGGGCAGCGCGAAATGCTCGGATGAGCCGATGGAGAAGGCCTGCCGCCTGCTGCCGTCGACCTCGAAGGATGCGACGTGCGCGGCGGTCCGCTCGGTGACGAGGCGCCCGCGACGAAACGAGTATCCGGGCTCGAGCAGCACGCCTGCTACCGATGCGCGGGTGCCCGCGCTTGTCGCCTTCCGGGTATTCCCGCGCGCGAAGTAGCCGACCCGTACCCGGGTCGCAGCGGGTCCGGCGGCCTGGAGCACGAGTGCTCCCGCCAAGTTGCCCGGCACGTAGTCGTAGCCGAACGCGGTCAGCAGCACCGCGCCGGTGTGTTCCGCCCGCGGACCGAATTCCTCGAAGACCTGCCGGATGAACGGCGGTTCGCCGGTCGAGTCGAGGTAGACCGCGCCAGCATCCACGGCGGCTTCCACCACGGACCTGCCGACCTTCAAGAAGGGGCCCGCGGTCGACACGAGCACGTCACCGGCGCCGATTAGCTCTCGCAGCGGTCCGGGTTCGTCGGATCCGGCCACCGCCGTCTCCAGCTTTATCCCGTCCCCGGCCCGCGACAGCTGCTCGGCGAGCGAGGTCAGCCGACGCTGGTGACGGCCCGCGAGTACCGGGCGAGAGCCGCTGGCGACCATCGCTCGCGCGGTGAGACCCCCGGTATAGCCGGTGGCCCCGTACAACACGATTCTGCCGGGCACGCGATCACCGAAGCGAGCTCATTCGCTATCCAGATCGACGCGAATTGTCAGCGGGTTGGTGTGCAGCGCCTTCGACGTGGACATGCACAGACGCCGGCCGAAGTTGGCCTCGCTCAGGATCCGCCGGCGTTCCCGCGGATCGTCGTCATCGAGGATGTGCGCGGTACCGGATCGCCAGCCGGCGTGTATTCCGCTGACCTTGACCCGGACGCGGGGATTGGCCTCGATGTTTCGCACCCAGTCGGCGTCACGACCGCCCTGGGCGATCAGCCAGAACGTCTCGCCCTCCAGGCCGTCACACACCGGCGTGCGCCGCGGAAGGCGGGTACGCCGGCCGGTCGTCTCCAGGAGGGCGTCGCCCGGAATCGGGATTCCCCGGTCCCACGCCAGCCTGACGACCGGATTGATCACCGACTGCTGGAGGCGGCCGAGGACGCTTTGCGCGGCAGCCGACCCGGACATACCATCACCTGGCCTTACCGGTCCCAGGAAGGTGCGCCTGCCTGGGTGGAGATGTCCATGATCGAATGGCCATCGTCCTCAGCCATGCCCGGCACTCTTCGCCTTAAACCGGCGGCCATCAGGTGCAGCGGCGGGCCTCTGGCCAACCGCCAGCCGGCTTATCGCCAGCCGAGCGCAGGCGCCACGTGGGTGAGGATGCTGTCGATGACGTGGGCGTTGTAGTCGACGCCGAGCTGGTTGGGCACGGTGAGCAGCAGAGTGTCGGCGGCTGCGATCGCCTCGTCCTCCTTGAGCTGCTGGATCAGCACATCCGGCTCGGCAGCGTACGTGCGGCCGAAGATCGCCTGGGTCGTCGCGTCGATGAACCCGATCTCGTCGGTGTCCTGGTTCGGACGGCCGAAGTACGCCCGGTCCCGGTCGTCAACGAGGGCGAAGATGCTCCGGCTTACCGACACTCGCGGCTCCCGCTCGTGGCCAGCCTTCTGCCATGCGTCACGGAATGCCTGGATCTGCTCAGCCTGCTGCAGGTGAAAGGGTTTGTCCGACTCGTTATTGATCAGCGTCGAACTCTGCAGGTTCATGCCCAGCTCGGCCGCCCACGTGGCGGTCTGCTGTGACGCGGCGCCCCACCAGATGCGCTCCCGCAGCCCTTCTGAGTACGGCTCGACGCGCAGCAGGCCGGGCGGGTTCGCAAACATCGGGCGGGGATTGGGCTGCGCGAAGCCCTCGCCGCCCAGCACCTCGAGCAGCACCTGGGCGTGCCCGCGGGCCATGTCCGCGTCCGTCTGACCCTCTTGCGGCTGGTAGCCGAAGTATCGCCAGCCCTCGATCACCTGCTCCGGCGAGCCGCGGCTGATCCCCAGCTGGAGGCGGCCGCCGGATATGAGGTCGGCCGCGCCGGCGTCCTCTGCCATGTAGAGCGGGTTCTCGTAGCGCATGTCGATGACTGCCGTGCCGATCTCGATCCGGCTGGTGCGCGCGCCAATCGCCGCCAGCAGCGGGAAGGGAGATCCCAGCTGCCTCGCGAAATGGTGCACGCGGAGGTACGCGCCGTCGGCGCCGAGCTCTTCGGCGGCAACGGCCAGGTCGATCGACTGCAGCAACGCGTCCGATGCCGACCGCGTATGCGAGCCGGGTGACGACGACCAGTGCCCGAACGACAGAAAGCCAATCTTCTTCACCAGCGCGTCAACGCGAGCCGCCCGGGCGGCATTCCTCCCCCGGTGAAAGCTCGCGTTGCCTGTGCACCTCTGGCCCGCGCCTGCATCCTCGAGTTGACCTGCTAGGGCAACCGGGTGGAGGACTTCGTCGTCCCGGGGGGTATGAGCAGACGCTTCTCGGTTACCGCCGCGGCCCTCGTCGCCCTCGTCGCGCTTGCCGGCTGCGGGTCGTCCAAGCCCGGCTCTGTGCAGTCCTCGACCGCCCCGTCGGCCCCGGTTACCGCGAGCCCCTCCGCCACCGCAGCCACCAGCCCGCCGGCCTCGGTGCCCCCGAGCACGCAGGCCGCCGGCCCGATCGACGTGCAGGACGTGAGCTTCGTCTCCGCTGATCAAGGCTGGGCGCTCGGGAGCGGCGAGCTGGTCACCACGACCGACGGCGGCGCCCGTTGGACCCGGCTGCCTGGCCCGCCCGCCGGCGCGATGCACATCCGGTTCGCCTCCCCGCAGGTCGGATACGCCTGGAGTACCGCCGGTCGGCTCTGGATCACCACTGACGGCGCCGCCTCCTGGCAGCCGGGCGGGTTGTCCCAGGTGGTCTCGCTCGAAACCGCCGCCGGCTGGGTGTGGTCAATCGCCGGCGCGCAGCCCTACCCGAACATCTGGCGGGCCCCGGTTGGCAGCACCGCCTGGACGAACCTCGGCTTCACACCGGATCGCTCCGCGACCCTCGCCGTTCACAGCGACGTCGCCTACGTCGTCGGCCAGCAGGGCGCTGGGCCGATCGCTCCGTCCCTGGATGTGTTCGCCGGCCTCCAGCCGGTGCGCCACGAATCACTGCCGTGCGTGCACGGTCAGACTTACGTGCCGTTCGCCCCGCTCGGGACCTCCACCGACGGTCTCGTCTACCTGGTCTGCGACGTCATGAACAACCAGCCCAGCCCGCTGGCGCAGACCCAGCTGGCCTACGACTCCGTCAACGAGGGCAGCAGCTGGAGGGCCGGCAATCCGCCGCCGCCACAGCCACCGCAGGGCGTGACCGCAGTCGCCGGCGAACGGTTCGCCTGGAACTTCGGGCCGGACCTGTACAGGCTCACCGGGCACGGCTGGCACGTCTCGCTGATCAACCGCGGGCACGGTTTCTCCCTGGTCGGGTTCGAAACGAACACACAAGGCGTGGCTCTCGGCACCAATGGCTATCTGTGGATAACCCGCAACGGAGGCACCAGCTGGAGCCGGGTCACCGTCTAACCAGGTGCCGGCAGGAGGCATAGATGACCGAGCGGACCCGGCCGGAAGGCTTGAGCGACGAACGGAGCCTGACTGCACCGACGAGAACGAAGCAGGCGACTTCGAGGCCGTCACTGCCGCCGGGGCCGCCGCGGACCTGGGCACATTCCGCGCGCACTGCGCCCGGACCAGGCAGATCATGGCGGCTCACCAGCTCGACGACACTTTCGGCAAGACGAACTCGTACACGCTGCGCTGGTTCTACCTGTACCTGATCAAGGAGTACGCCCGGCATCTGGGCCATGCCGATCTGCTGCGCGAACGCATCGACGGGGTGACAGGCGAATAAGGCCTCTGCGGATACGGCTTGGCCGGTGACCTCGTAGTCGAAGCTCCGTGCGCAAGGCCCGCTGACCGCTTCCCGGACAGCGGGCATGAGAGTGCTTTGTTTAGGAGATATGCAGCGGGATTGCGCCATGATCTGCCTACCCTTAGAGGCACCGTTACGGTGGCACAATGACCGGTATGCCGGCTTCCCGTGGCGAGGACCCCACCGAACCTGCAGCCGTGCCGGCTGAGTCCGCCGCAAGCTCATCGGCGGATGGCTCGTCCAGGCGGCAAGGCACACCCGCCGCCACACGCTCGATCTGGGCCCTCGAGCATGTGCAGGACTGGGTCACGGTCGCCGTCGGGGTCGTATTGATCGCGCTGGCTGTCGTTCTGCTGATCGCCGGGATCGTCGATTTCCTCGATGGGTCCTCTGGGCCGATCTCGGCGGGCGCCCCGATCCTGCTCGACCGCGTCCTGCTCGTCCTGATTCTGGTCGAGATCGTATACACGGTCGTGCTGTCCTTGCGCGCGCACCGTCTGGTGGCCCAGCCGTTCATTGTCGTCGGGCTGATCGCGGTCGTCCGCCGCATCCTGTTCGTGCTGACTCCCGGCAGCACTGCTGCTGTCAGCACGTCGGAACTGGCCTTGCTCATCGCGATGGTGGCCGTGTTTATCGCCGGGCTTGTCGTGGTCAGCCGCTTCGAGAAGGGCGATGACTGAGCCCGAATACCCGGCCTGGCGCGCTTATCCCACTTCTGGCTCAGGGTCACCATTGACTCCCCGCCCGTGGTCTCCTAATGACTACCATTGACCTTTCGGGGAACAGTACATTGCGTTTATGAAGCCAGCACGAACCGCGTTTTATGAACGAAACGTGAAGCGTACGTCGGCGGCCTGAGCCGGCACCGTAAAGTTTCGCGCCGACCGGTTCTGGTCTTGGCCCGCCGGCCATCCGCGATACGCGGTGCCAGGGCGGCTGGCTTCATGGTGCTGTCACGATTGGCCTGCATGCTTATTCGCGTGTACGCGCCGCAGGTCGCTGCCGCTCAGCCGGCGGCCCCCACTAGGTCCAAGCTCGCCGGTGCCGGGGCACGGATCGAGACCGCACGCCGCGTGGGCTACCGCATCGTCGCGTCATGAGGCTCGGACCCGCGGCCAGGGTCGCCGCTACCGCGACGGGGATCATCGCCGTGGTCTACGTCCTAGGCGTCATCGTGCTCAACCTGGTGGTCTCCGCCCGGCTGGCTCAGCAGAACGACAACCGGCTTGCCGACCGCCTGGCCGCGGCCAGCCATGACCAGGATGTGTTCAGCCAACGCGCGCCCCGCACGTTCCGCGGCGCAGGTGACGGTGACGCCGATTCGGCGCCGGTCTTCTTCTGGCTGTTGGACACCCGGCAGGGGGTCACTGCGCAGAGTCCGGGCGCCCCGGTGTTGCCGACCCGCCCGCTCGGCGGCCAGCAGCCGCGCGACGGCCTCGCGGTCACGGTCAATGCCGGCCGGGCCGACCCGTTCCGGCTGGAGATGACCCGGGATGGCACCAGCTGGCTGGTCGCGGGCCAGAGCCTGGCCGGGGTCGCACATACCAAGCGTCTGCTGCTGTACGCCGAGGTACTGGCGGGGCCGTTCGTCCTGCTGGCCGTGTTCTTCGGCTGCCTTGCGGTGGGCCAGCGTGCGCTGGCCCCCGTCGAGCAGTCTCGGCGTCGCCAGCTCGAGTTCACCGCCGACGCCTCGCACGAGCTGCGCACGCCGCTGAGCGTGATCCGGGCCGAGACCGACGTGGTGCTGAGCACCACGCGCGACGCCGCCGGGTACCGGGACGCCCTGGTCCGCATCCAGGGGGAGAGCGCGCGGCTGCGGCACCTGGTAGACGACATGCTGTGGCTGGCCAGGTTCGACTCCCGGCCGCCGCCGCCCCGGGACGAGCCGGTCGACCTGGTGATGCTAGCGCGGGCCTGCGCGGACCGGTTCCGAGCCGTCGGCCCGGCGATCACCGCGGAAACCCCCGCCGGGCCGGCGCTGATCAGTGCGCCGCTGGAGTGGATCGACCAGCTGGCCGGGGTGCTGATGGACAACGCCTGCCGCTATGCCGGCCCGGACGGCGTGGTCCGGATCGGCGTCCGAGCAAACGGCAGCCGTATCTGCCTCGCCGTCGAAGACAGCGGCCCCGGCATCGTCGAGGCCGAACGGCTGCGGCTGTTCGATAGGTTCCACCGCGTGACCGAGCAGGGTTCGGGCGCGGGCCTCGGGCTGGCCATCGGCGACTCCATCGTGCGCTCCACCGGCGGCCGCTGGCACATCGGTGACTCGCCGCTCGGCGGGGCACTGATGATGGTGACCTGGAAGCGGATCCCGCGCCGCACCGGCTCGCCGCGCAGCGGATAACGACCGGCGGTCCTACGAAGCGCTCGTTATCAGCCCCGACGGCAGCAGGCGATGGACGAAACGGTTCCCGATCGCCGCGGCCGGAGCCGCGCTGTTACCAGAGCATCGTGATCAGCATGTACCGTCCAGGGACGCGGCCCAGCCAAGCGCCCAGGCAGCTGGTTTACGGGATGATGCTGTGCGAGCCGCCGAATTTGGCCGAGAGGTGATAGGTGGCGAACGCCAGCCCCAGGCCAGCGGCCAGGGCGCCGCACAGCAGCAGCCAGCGCGTGGCCCGGGCCGCCAGCAGGTGGCGGGCGTCGTCCACCCGGCCCGACAGCTTCCTGGGCAGCGTCGGGACGTACGAGGCCAGGTGGATGACCATGACGAACGCCCAGGCAAAGAACGACAGGTGGTGCAGCCGGCCCCAGGACCCGTTTCCCGGGCCCTGGACGGCCAGCATGATCCCGGTGCCCAGGACGGCTACGGTGGTCAGGATGACGAACGGCCCTGTCACCCGCTGCAGCGGAGCCGGCGGCCCCCTCCGCACGTAAGCCGCCGAGCCGGTGTAGTACCTGGTGAAACGCCACAGTGTGGAGCCGATCTTCAGCCCGACCGGGCCCAGCAGCAGCATCCCGAGGAAGACGTGCAGCGTGAGCAGGTTGCCGATGTTCAGCAGGGTGAGGCACTCGGCGACGAACAGCACAAGCAGCACCGCTCCGGTCATCGCCGTCAGCCGCTCGTTGCCCACCGGGTCGGCGCCGGGGGCCGGCTCCGCACGGATGTGCGTTTCCCGCGTGGTCACGGCCTCATGCTAGGCACCGTCCGCCCGTCGCCGACATGGGGATAACCGCCGTCTTCAGAGTAGGGCTAGGTACACCTACCGGCGGAACGCGGCTCAGGTTGCGGCTGCGGTGGCGCTGAAGTACTCGGGTGGTTCGATGAAGCCCCACTCGTTGAATGCCGAGCCGTTGGTGAGGGCGCGCCGGTAGCCGAAACAGGCGAGGTAGAGCGTCCGGATGTACATGACCGCCTCGAGCCGGCCGAGTTGTCAGGCGCGGACGACCAGGAGCGCTGCAGCCCGCCGAACCTCGATCGCGAGCCCAGCCCAGATGCGCGACCCGAATCGGCGATCCCGGGCGCCACGTTGATGCTGCCGCTCAGGCGATGCGGCCTGCGTAGCGGCGGCGGAAGCCGTCGGGGGTGTTGGCGGTTATCACCACGTCGTAGTAGCCGTACTGATCGGTCGGCCAGCTAATGGTCGTGGAGCTCCGGGCCTTCACGGTGACCGTCTGGGTGCGGCCCTGGTAGTCGTTCGGGGTCAGGGTGTAGATGATCGCCTCCTGGCCCTCGTTGGCCAGCGTGAGCTCGACGACCGTCCCGCCCGGCCCGGACTGCAGGCTGGCGGTGATGATCGGGACCGGGCCGTTGTTCTGGCCAGCCGGCACAACCTGGCCGGCGAAGCTGGTCAGGAACCCGTCAGGACCGTAGACCGAGAAGGCGTACTTTCCGGCGCTCAGCGTCGCGTCCCAGACGTAGGAGCGCGGGGCGGACGGGAGCGCCGTGAACGGCGTGCCGCCGAAGGTCAGGTAGTCATCGGGGTAGATGGCGAAGGAGGCGCCGACCGTGCCGGTGTTGGTCAGCGCGGCGGTGACCTGACTGGTGGTGCGGTTCACGGTCACGTCGGCGTGCAGCTGGTAGTTGGTCGGGCGGTGCGGCCGGGTGCCGGGCTCCTGGGCCGGAATCTTCTGGGCGCCCTCGGTGGGAGGCTCCGTCGACCCGCCGGTCAGCTGGGTCAGTGCCCAGGTCTGGTCGAGCGTCGGGATGTTCTTCGGGATCGAGAAGTCCGGGTGCCCGAAGTCGAACGCAGTGGTCAGGTCGCCGGTCACGGACGCCCGCCACGGGGTGACGTTGGCGGGCTTCACCCCGGTCCAGGCGGCCAGGAACTGGAGCATCGAGGTGTGGTCGTAGACGTTGGAGTCGACGTAGCCGCCGCGGGTCCACGGCGAGCAGATGAGCATCGGGACCCGGGTCCCGAGGCCGATCGGCAGCCCTCCGATGTACTCGTCGGTGACGGTCACCTCGGGGGCGGGCGGGAGCCGGTGATCGAAGAACCCGTCATGCTCGTCGTAGGTGATGAACAGCGCCGTGGTCTTCCACAGGTCGGGGTTGGAGAACAGCGTCTGCAGCACGGTGTTCACGTAGTGCGCCCCGTAGTCGGGGGTGTGGGACGGGTGCTCGCAGTAGCCGGCCGGGGCGACGAGCCACGACACCTGGGGGAGCTTGCTGCTCTTGACGTCCTTGATGAACGTCGACAGCACGTACGCGGCGTGGGTCTTGCTCATCGGGGGCGCCCCCGCGCCGGTCTGCCACGGGGTGACGGCCCCGTGGGCTGCGAGCGGGCCGGTTCCGCCGTTGCGGCTGTTGGTGGTGTTGTACTGCTGGTAGAACCAGAGCGGGTTGTCGCCGTAGTCGCCCAGGAAGTAACCGGGGTAGCTGCCGATGTCCCCAACCTGGTCGTTGGTGTACACCTGCCAGCTGATCCCGGCCTTCTGCAGTAGCTCGGGATAGGTCGTAACCTCGTCCGTGCCAGCGTCCGGCCCGAAGTCGACCGTATAGTCGCCCGGGTTGCTGGTCCAGCCGCTCGACGTCCCCGTCCAGAAGTACATCCGGTTGGGGCTGGTGGGGGCCATGATCGCCTGGTGGTAACCGTCGCAGATGGTGAAGGCGTCTGCCACCGCGTACTGGAACGGGATCTCGTCCCGGGTGAAGTAGCCCAACGTCTCTTCGGACTTGGCCGGAACCCAGTTGTTCCACAGGCCGCCGTTCCGGGCCTCGTGGTCGCCGGCCCAGCTGTGGTCGAGGTCACCGTCGACCTGGTCGGTCAGGTTGTAGGGAAGCAGGTACCCGAGGTCGCCGCGGGCCTTGTCGGGCTGCTGGAAGATGTTGGTCCCGTTCGGGTAGGTGAGGATCTGCTTGTCGCCGAACCCCCGGACTCCCCGGAGCGTCCCGAAGTAGTGGTCGAAGGACCGGTTTTCCTGCATGAGGATCACGACGTGCTTTACATCGGCGATGGTCCCGCTCCAGCCCTCCGGCAGCGCCTTGGACGCCGCCGAACCGCCGCCCGCAGCGGCGGCCGCTGGTCGGCGGCTGCAGCCGGCGGTCACGGCCGCGGCGGCGCCGAGCCCCGTGTATTGCAGGAACCGGCGTCGGCTGAGACCCGGCACGGACATTGGGCCGGGCTGCCGCGGCGATCCGGCCGCGCCACGTACCTGCTCACGTGGCTCGTCCGAGTTGGTCATTCTGGTTTTACCCCTCGGTTCATATTCGTGTCCCGCGCTTGGCGGGGCCAAGCCGGTCACTAACCACAAGCATCCATCCCGCGTCGGCGTACTCGCTAGGGCAAGAACGACCAGCCTTATGTCCTGACCGCCGCCAGGCTTCAGCGCGAATACGTCGTTCGGCCAGCCACGTGCGCAGCGGGTACAGGCGTACCTGGCCACTCTCGCCAGTTGACAGAATCCTTGCGCGATTTCAGGCAGGCTGCTGGCCAGCTGTTCGGCAACAGCGCGCGGCAAAGCGGTCTCCGGGCCGGGCGCGGCGGACGCGCGGCCGGGTAGCGTGTGACACTCGGCGGCTAGGCCGCCGGATTCGCGGTGGGGTGGCTGACAGCTTCGTTGGAATCCACCTGTTCATGGAAACCACCTTTCGACTGACGAGCGCCACCACCAGGGACATCGCAGCCCAGGCCGGGCTGAGCTCCGCCGCGTTGTACTTCTACTTCCGCTCCAAGGAAGAGGTCCTGTACCAGATCGCGACGTCGGCCCTCGACTTCACCATCGAGCTCGCCGCGACCGAGGTGAAGGGCCCTGGATCGCCGGCCGAGCGCCTGACGAACCTCGTCCGAGTCCTCACCATCTGGCACACCTATAACAGCCAGGTCGCCCATGTCGTCCTCTACCAGACCAGCGCACTCACCACTGACCACCTAGCCGATATCGCGGCCAAGCGACGTGAAGTCAGCCAGATCGTCCGCGAGGTCATCACGGACGGCGTGAAATCCGGCGACTTCGACGTGCCAGACACTGGCGCCGCCACCATAGCCGTCTTGTCCCTGTGCCTCGACGTGGCCCGCTGGTACCGTCCCGGTTACCGCCTCACCCCGCAGCACCGGGGCGACTTCAATGCGGTCGCCGCCCTCCGCATCGCTGGCGGACACCCGGCGGCTTGACCTGCCCGGCGACCCTAGCGAACCCGACTCCGGCTCTCCCTTCATGGGACGGTGTGGCGAGTCGCTGGTGAGCGGCTGCGCTTCAGCGCCGGGACCGCGGTGCTCGTCCATGAGCGAGAAGAAAAGCCACCGGCCGTTCGGCAAAATCAAGTTCTTTTTATCCGAACGGCCGGTGGTGGCACCTTCCAGGGAAACCTGACACCGCGACCCGTTGCCTGGCGAACGGGCGGCGAACTGGCCTGTCGGGCTGTGCTGGGGCGGATGCGCAGAAGGCTCTCTTTGCCACAGGCATCACCCGCTCGTATGAATGGCGGGTCGAGCAGCTCGATCGCATGGCGCGGATGGTCAAGGAGAACGAGGTACGCCTTCAGGAGGCGATCGCCCGCGATTTCAAGACCGCGAGCGCGGAGTACGTCTTTGAGACCACGGCCGAGCTCGACGAGGTCGAGTTCCAGAAGAGCCAGCTCAAGAGCTGGATGGAGCCGGTCGAGGCGCCAGTGCCGCGCTTCTTGCGCGCCACGGGGCACAAGGCCCTCGTGTACCGCGAACCGTACGGGGTGCCGCTCGTCATGGAGCCGTTCAACGGGCCGCTGCTCCTGATGATCCGGCCCGCGCTTACGGCGCTCGCCGCGGGCAACACCTGCGTCCTCAAGCTGCACCCTGGGCTCATCGCGACGTCGCCGCTGCCGCTGGAGCTGGTACCGCGGTACTTCGACCCCGCTGCGGTCACCGCGGTCCCCGGTGACATCCCAGGGTGTCCAGCGGCCGGTCTCGGCCTTGTCCGACCAGGCCGAGTTTGAGCCGCCAGCGGTGAATCCAGGTGATGGAACACCGGGACGGTCCTTTCTTTCCGGCCCGGGTGTCAGGGTCGGTGTGGCAGTACGGAAAGCGCGACGGCCAGCAGGGCCAGCGGCAGCGGCGCCGGAGCCGGGCACCTTTCAAGGAAACTCGCTGGGCCGGGCCCGTGAATAGTGTCAGGTGACGACACTTTGCCGGCGTCAGTCCGTGCCGGATCTCGGTGCGGTCCTCTCGGGCCGGTCCGCGGGTGCTGAGGCCCACCCCCGGGCGGCGGCCCGGTCGCCCATGAAGTGCCGGGTGAAGACCAGCGCGGTGCCAGACGGGGTCCCGAAGCGGCGGTAGGCGAAACGCGTGCCGCCGATGTCGAGGAACTGGTTGGGAGCGCTCGTAGCGAGGGAAGCGATCATGTCGGGTTTGGTCCTAGGGACAAGGCCCGCCGAGGGTGCCCGGCCGGTGAGGCCGGCACCCTCTGCCGTCGGCGGGCGGTGAAGGCTGGCGGGGTTGCCGCGGGTCAGGTGGTGGCGTGGACGGCCTGCAGGATGACGCTGGTCACGACGCCGGGGTCGGAGATCATGGACAGGTGCGGGGCCTTCACTTCGGTGATGTGGGCGTGCGCGTTCTCGGCCATGGCCAGCTGCAGCGCCAGGGGAATGGCGTGGTCGGCGGTGCCGACCACGGCCCAGGACGGGATGGTCTTCCAGGCCGGGACGCCGGTGGGCTGGGTCAGCGCGATGGTGGCAATCGGCGCCTGAACGGCGGCTTGGACCTGGGCTTCGGCGGCGGGCAGGCCGTCGGCCATGCAGGACGGGAAGACGCTCTGCTTAATGTAGGCGTCCCCGACGCCGGCCGGGGCACCCGGGAACGGCACCACCGTCAGGTTGGCCGGCACGGCGCACGACCCGGGGTAGGCAGCCAGCAGCTGGGCGAGGGTCTGGCCCTGGGCCGGCGCGAAGGCATCGACGTAGACCAGGGCCTTGACCTGGGAGTCGCCGGTGGCGGCATTGGTGATCACAGCTCCGCCGTATGAGTGGCCGACCAGGATGATAGGCCCGGAGATGCTGTGCAGGAAGTCGGCGAGGTAGGCGGAGTCGTAGGGCAGGCTCTGCAGCGGGTTGGGCGGGGCGTCGACGGTGTAGCCGTCGGCTTGCAGCATCGCCGTGACGGCGTCCCAGCTGCCGGTGTTGGCCCAGGCTCCGTGCTCGAGCACGATGGTGGGCTTGGGCCCGCCGCTGGGGGTGGCCCGAGTCGTCGCGTGGGCGGACGCGATCTGGCTGAAGGGGATGATCAGGGCGGCGGTGGCCACGGCCAGGGCCGGGATGATGAGGCGCAGCCTTGCGTGCTGCGCGGCGCGGGCGATGTTCACTGTAATCTCCTTTTCTGGGGAATGCCGAGCGTCCGTTCGGTCGCACGGAGAGGCGTCAACAGGCAAGTCCCCTGTTTCGACTGTGCGGCAGGAAACTGGCAGCGGGTATCCGCAACGTCACTGCACTTCTGTCAGCGGCGCTCGAAACTCCGGTTGTCCGGGCCCAGCGAGCTGGCTGATCGGCCGTCGGCGGCTGGTCGACCGGATCGGCCCGGGCCGGGAGCGCTGCCGGGATGGCAGCACTGTTCCGGCGGCCCGCCTATTGGCCAGGTGCCGGGTCGGCACCTGCCGGAGGAGGGGCGGCACCAGGCTCACCACCGGAAACACCGGCCAGTACCAGCTTCCCCTGACTCCCCGCCCCCGACGACGACAAGATCCTGCGCCGCATCCTGATCCGCGCTGCCATCCTCGCCGAGGTCATGGCCGCCGTGCTGCCCGGCACCGGCCGGGCCGCCTACGGCGCTCGCATCCCCGGCCGCACCGCCCCGGCCCTCGTAGCTGCGGCGGACGCGGGCGTCAGACGCACGGTCATGCCATCAAGCGTCTCCCGGCCCGCCAATCACATTCAAGAAATTTCCGCCAAACGCCCCATGCCACCTGCACCCACACCGCTCCCCTGGGCCTGCCGGAACTCGCACCAGCCTGTTGACATGGGTCAACGGGCAGGTGATCCGGGCGAATGGCGCCATCGGTAACCAGACCCAGGGTCACGGACCAGGGATTTCGACGGGTGCGAGGCACAGCGAGAAGCGCCACGCTGATCTGGTCAACATCAACTCCTGGAGGTCAGCATGAGCACCACTGACGTGCCCTCAGCAGCGAAGGCCGCGCAAGTCAGGCTCAATCGAATTTCACCTTCACGCTGTCGAGTCGTACTCGACAACCCGCCGCTCAACCTCATGGGTCCGGAGTTCGTTCTGCAGATCCGAGAGATTGTCACGGCGCTCGAGAACGACGACCGAGTGAAGGTGGTGGTCTTCGAAAGTGCAGTCGACGGCTTCTTTCTGAATCACTCCGATTTCCTCGCGAAGTTCGAGGATCTGACCAGCATCCCGCAAGGTCCGACCGGCCTCGAGGCATGGCCGGACGTCCTAGTGCGCCTGACGCGCGCCCCGTTCGTTTCGATCGCGCTGATCCGGGGGCGGGCGACCGGAAACGGCAGTGAACTCGCGCTCGCCTGCGATATGAGCTTCGCGAGCCGAGAGAAAGCGCTCTTGTCGCAGTGGGAAGTGGGTGTGGGCCTCGTCGCTGGCGGAGGGCCCATGGCGCGATTGCCGCGGGTCATGGGGCGGGGACGTGCCCTCGAAGTGCTCCTGAGCGCAGAGGACATCCGAGGCGCCGATGCCGAGCTCCTCGGCTACGTGAACCGTGCGCTACCGGATGCCGAGCTAGACGACTTCGTCGATGCACTCGCAACCCGGATCGCCTCGTTCGACAAGTGGGCGATCGCCAACACCAAGCGCCTCGTGAACGAAGCCAGCCTGCCGCCCGACGTCGAAATCAGAGCGGGCTGGGACGCCTGCATGGCCTCCGTCAAGCGACCAGCGGCGCAGGAAAGAATCAAAGCTCTCCTGGAGCAAGGGCTCCAGAAGCCCGGAGACTCGGAAAATCGACTCGGATTCTACGTAGGACAGCTGGGCCTCGGGGGAGCACCAGCGGTTCAGCATCCTTCGCCAGTTCACCGCGGCACACCAGGACGGCCAGGCCGAACACCCGGCATGTAAGCAGGTACATGAACTTGAGCAGCACCCGCCAACCTAACCATCACCACGCCTGGCGTTCTGGCGAACGCGCAGGTCAGCCATGCAATCGAGTATTCGAGCGGCACAGGGTCGGCGACGGTGAAGTCGGCGTGGCCGGGCCGGACCTTCGCGGGCTCGGTGCCGAACAGCCTGGGAGGTTACGTGTCAGGCTTGGCGCGGTCCGCGTGGTCCAGGTGAAACTGTCTGCTCCGGAGAGTTTCTGCGAGATCTGGGCGGCGACTTGGTGGCCGGCGGGGCGCCGGCATCGGTGACCGTGTCGGGGGCAGCACGGGCTTGTTCAGCCTGTCGCGGTCGCCGCGACGGCGGCGCCGGCCGGGATGTCGGCGATGCCCAGGCGCAGGTGCTCGATGTGGTACACGGCCTGGTCCAGCAGTGCCGCGACGTGGTTGTCGTAGAGGGCGTAGACGATGTTCTTGCCGGAGCGGGTGCCGGTGACCAGGCCCAGGTTGCGCAGCAGCCGCAGCTGGTGGGAGACGGCTGACAGTTCCATCCCGGCGGACTCGGCCAGGTCGGTGACGGTGCAGGGGTCCTCGCGTAGCCGGGTGAGGATCATCAGCCGGCTGGGGGTGGCCAGGGCCTGGAGGGTGGTGGCGATCTTCGCGGCCGATGCGGCGTCCAGCCGCGCGGCGTGCGCGGGCTGTTCTTCCCCGGCGTCTTTGTGGCCCATGGACCTAGCATAGCACGCAGGAACACTTGAACAGGTCTTCATGTTGTCTGGTATTGTGGGCGGGTCAGTCGTCCCGCCTGGAAAGAGACCGCGGTGCCCGCAACCTTGCTGGAGACCACCACCGCGCCTGCGGGGGGCGCGCCCTCCGTGCCCGCTTCCCGGCGGGCCGGGCTGCGGGCGCTGCCCGAGGTGCGGTGGGCGGCCCTGGCGACGGCGCTGTTCGCGGCGGGGTTGGCCGCTCGTCTGGCGCACGCCCCGGGTGCTGTGGCGTGGGTGCTCTTCCTGGCCTGCTATGCGGCCGGCGGGTGGGAGCCGGGACTGGCGGGCCTGCGGGCGCTGCACCGCAAGACACTGGACGTGGACCTGCTGATGGTCTTCGCGGCGGTCGCCGCGGCAGCGGTCGGGCAGGTCCTGGACGGCGGCCTGCTGATCGTCATCTTCGCCACCTCCGGTGCCCTGGAGGCGGTGGCCACCCATCGCACCGCCCAGGCAGTGCGCGGCCTGCTCGACCTCGCCCCCGAGCAGGCCACCCGGATCGACGACGCGGGCGGCGAGCAGCTGGCGGACGCGGCGAGCCTGCAGATCGGTGACGTTATCCTGGTGCGGCCAGGTGAGCGCATCGGCGCGGACGGGCAGGTGCTGTCCGGCTCCAGCGACGTGGATCAGGCCACGATCACCGGCGAGCCGCTGCCGGTCACGAAGAATCCCGGCGACGAGGTGTTCGCCGGGACCCTCAACGGCACCGGTGCGCTGCGGGTACAGGTAAGCCGGTCCGCCTCCGACACCGTGGTCGCCCGGATCGTCGCCATGGTCGAGCAGGCATCGGCCACCAAGGCCAGGACGCAGCTGTTCATCGAGAAGGTCGAGCAGCGGTACTCCCTCGCCATGGTCACCGCGACGCTGCTGCTGTTCGCGATCCCGCTGATCGCTCACGCCGCGTTCCAGCCCACCTTGCTGCGCGCGATGACCTTCATGATCGTCGCCTCGCCCTGCGCGGTCGTGCTGGCCACGATGCCCCCGCTGCTGGCCGCGATGGCCAATGCGGGCCGGCACGGCGTCCTGGTCAAGTCCGCCGCCGTGATGGAACAGCTCGGCGCCGCGACCCAGGTCGCGTTCGACAAGACCGGCACCCTGACCGAAGGCACCCCGCGGCTGACCGGGATCATCATCCTGCCCGGCGCCGGCCTGGGCGAACGGGACGTCCTCGCCCTGGCCGCGGTCGCCGAGAACCCTTCCGGGCACCCGCTGGGCCGCGCCATCGTCGCCGCCGCGCACGAGGCCGGGATCGCCATCGCCCCCGCAGGCGAGTTCACTTCCGCCCCGGGCCGCGGCGTCAGCGCCTTGGTCTTCGGCTACCACGTCGAGATCGGCAGCCCGGCCCACATGCTCGACGACCAGGCAGACGCCGGAGCTGCCACCCAAGTCGAGCAGCTGGAAGACGGCGGTCAGACCGCCGCCGTGATGCGCCTGGACGGGATCGTGGCTGCCTTGCTGGCCATCGCGGACCGCACCCGCCCGGCCGCCGGGCCCGCCGTCGCCCGGATCACCGAGGTAACCGGCGCCGCCCCGATCCTGCTGACCGGAGACAACCAGCGCGCCGCGATGCGCCTGGCCAGCCAGGTCGGCATCGGCGACGTCCGCGCGGGCCTGCTGCCGCAGGACAAGGTCGACGCCGTCAACGACCTCCAGGCCGGGGGAGCCCGGGTCCTGTTGGTCGGCGACGGCATCAACGACGCCCCCGCGCTCGCCGCCGCGCACACCGGGGTGGCGATGGGCCGCGCCGGATCCGACCTCGCCCTGGACACCGCCGACGCCGTCATCATGCGCGACGACCTGGCCGCAGTCCCCTCCGTCATCAGCCTCTCCCGCCGCGCCCGCCGCGTGGTCACCGCGAACCTGGTCATCGCCGCCGTCATCATCACCGCCCTGGTCACCTGGGACCTGGCCGGGCACCTGCCGCTGCCGCTCGGCGTCCTAGGCCACGAGGGCTCCACCGTCATCGTCGGCCTCAACGGCCTGCGGCTGCTGCGCACCGCAGCCTGGCGCAAGGCGAACATCACCGGCGCACGGTGACCCTCCCGATGCCCGCCGAGGTAGTCATCACACCCCTGGCTCGTAGAGCCCAGGGCTGGTTCGGTCCTGAGTGCACATCCGGGCCACCTGCCTGCAAAGCGCAGTCCAACCCCACTGAAATATCGCTCCAGCAGCACAGGCCGGCAGGCCCGCTGGGGCCAACTACCGTGCATAGTCACCAATAGCCGCCTCTACCTGGTGCTTGCGCTCCAGGAGGTACAGGTGGCTGCTGGAATGCCGGTGAGCCTGGCGGCGGCTAGCGCACTCTTGCTCCGTGCCGGCCTGGTCGGGCCAGCCGTCTTCTTCCTGCCGAACCCGCCCGGTGAGGACGCCCAGGGCAAAGTCACGCGTCGGGGTCTGGCCCGCTTTTGCGGTAAGAGCGCCCAGGTAGTTGCGGAGGAAAACCAGGTACGGTTCCAGTTCCGACTGAGCTGATGAGAGGGCCTCCCAGACCATTTCGCATACCTTTCCGAGAAGGTAGTCGAGCGGCTGCCCGGCGCTGACCCGTCCTTGCGTTACCGTGTACGGCAGCATCCTCGACGAGCTGCGCGAGATCTCGCGCGGCGTCCACCCTGCGATCTTGTCGTAGAGCGGCCTTGGCGCGGCGCTCCGCTCGCTCGTCCGGCGTGCCAGTGTGCCGACCGCGCTGGACATCCGCGGGATCGGCAGGCTGGCCTAGCCCGTGGAGGCCGTCGCCTACTATGTCGTGTCCGAGGCGCTGACCAACGCGGTGAAGTACGCGAACGCTACCGTCATCTACGTGGATCTCGGTGTCAACGACACGACGCTGCGCCTTTCGATAGATGACGAGGGCGACGGCGGGGCCGATCCGGCGCTGGGTTCCGGGATCATTGGCCTCATCGACCGGGTAGACGCCATGGGCGGCAAGCTGACGCTGCGCAGCCCGCTCGGCGAGGGAACCTCACTCGTCATCGAACTGCCACTTGAGCCCGCTGGGAGTTAAACGGCTGCGGCTGCCCGCATCTTCACCTGTGCCGCTGGCTGGGGATTATCCACCAGGGAGGTTCTTGATTAGGCTTTCCGTGAACGCGCTCCGGCGCTTGGCGGCGAGGTAGCGTGGCTGCTGCCGGTGCGGAGGTCCTGACGGCCCGTCGGCTGAGCCAGCCATCTGCCTGCCCGTAGAGGGTGCGATGGTCCGCCTCCTCCGGCGCCCGGATGCCCAGGAGCGGAACGGCGAAGGGGGTGCACCCGACGTGATGGATGCCTCGCCGGGACGAACCCGCGACCATCGGATCGCCGAGGAGCAAGCCGCGCTGCGCCGCGTGGCGGTGCTGGTCGCGGGCGGGGCGCCCCCGGAGGAGGTGTTCGGCGCGGTCGCCGAGGAAGTCGGCCGGCTGCTGGAAGTCGACTTCGCGACCCTGGTCCGGTACGACCCGCAGGACGCGATCACGATCGTCGGCACGTGGACCAGAACGGGCGCCCCCTCGCCGGCCCCGGTCGGCGACCGGATGCCACTCG
>Ga0210399_10000576_pt1 | contig 29277 bp, 25 predicted proteins | sample IncBWC14MmetaG_FD_150865 | JGI IMG/M metagenome (GOLD analysis project Ga0210399, IMG submission 150865) | Forest soil microbial communities from Barre Woods Harvard Forest LTER site, Petersham, Massachusetts, United States - Inc-BW-C-14-M | ecosystem: Environmental > Terrestrial > Soil >... | reverse complement strand
ACGGACGCGCTGGACGACAAGATGACGATAGTGGAGAACAAGGAATCGGCGGGGCGGCGGCCGGACGAGCAGGCGCTCCTGGGGGAACTGAGCGGCCAGGTACAATCGGCGCTAACGCGGCTTTCGCCGGAATTGCGCGAGGCCGTGATCTTGCGCGATTTGCAGCAATTGGAGTATAGCGAGATTCAACAAGTGTTGGCGGTGCCGGAGGGAACGGTAAAATCGAGAATCAATCGCGGACGCATCGAATTGGCGCGCATTCTACAGCACATGGGAGTGCGCCCATCATGATCGATGGTGGAATTTCGAAGCGAACGCGGAGCACAGTATGAACTGGACTTGCGAACAAACCGAAGCGCGCCTGAGCGATTACCTTGACGGACTGCTCGAGCCCGTCGAGCAATCTGCCTTCAACCTGCATGTGAATACATGCGAGAAGTGCGCGCCGCTGGTCGCCGGAGTCGCGCGTGCGCTGGGTGGTCTCTACGCTTTGGAACCGGTGGAACCGCCAGCGGAGCTAGAAAATGCCATCCTGACGGCCACGTTGGGAGCGGCGAGTTGGCGCAACCTGAGGCGCTGGCTGAAGAGCCTGCAATCGCCGCGGTTTGTGTATAGCATGGCCTCGGTAGCCGCCACGCTCATCATCATCCTAACGGCTTCCGGATTTTCGTTTCGAAAGCCCAAGATGGCGGATCTTCGACCGGCCACGATTTATCACAAGACGAACAGCAAGGTGCATCAGGCCTACGCCCAAAGCGTCAAATTCGTCAGCGATTTGCGCGTTGTTTATGAGATTCAAACGCGCCTAAACGAAAACGGACAGAATCCGGCAACCAGAGAGCAGGCCGTTCCGCAGAATTCCCCGGACAAACAACCTGGACGCACCGACAACACCAATCCGTCCGCGCCAAAGCAGCAGAACCGTGCCAACGACTTCGGCCGGAATCTGCGGGTTCTGGCTTCGCAGTTCCCGTTTTTGAACGGCTCGGTTGGTGAGAGGAGAATGCCATGAACTGTGCCGTCCATTCCGATGTGGAGGCGGTCGGCTACTGCCGTAATTGCGGCAAGGCCATGTGCTCGACATGCGTGCGTCCGGTGCGTGACGTTCTCTATTGCGAAGAGTGCCTGGCGGGCATCGTGGGCATCGCGGCTCCAGCACCGCCGGTTCCGCCCCCGCCTATCGAATCACAATATCAGGTGCCAGCCTCCGGTTTGCCTGCGACCTCGCCGAGGTACTCGAGATCGAATCCGGCGCTGGCTTTCTTTCTGGGATTTCTGCCGGGGATGGGCGCTTTCTATAACGAGCAATTCGGCAAGGGCATGATTCACCTCGCCATTTTCCTGGTGCTGTTCATCAGCGGCGTTGACGGCGCGATGAGCGGGGGAGCGGAAGCAGCATTGTGGATTTGCATTGGTGGATTGTGGGTCTACATGCCCATTGATGCCTACCGTACGGCGAAAGCGCGGCAGACCGGCGAAACTTTGAACGACCCGCTTGATGCTTTTACAAAAGAGCGCCCCATTGGACCGATTCTTCTGATCGGCGCCGGGGTCCTATTGATGCTCCACAACTTTGATTGGTTTCCCTGGTACCGGATTTCCCAGTTTTTCTGGCCAGCGGTCTTAATTGGCGCGGGCGTTTTGATGATGCGCAAACGGCTCGACCGCCGTTCGTAGGAGGCTACTTTCGATGAGTAATCGTATGCGCTGCGCGTGCCGCCGGTGCACGATTCGCGGCCTCATGGGCCCGGCGGTCATCATTACCGTCGGCGTGCTTTTTCTTCTCGACCAGACAGGCGGCGGCACTTTTTCGTTCGCTAACACCTATCCGATCATCCTTATCGTCATCGGAGTAATCAGCCTGGCCGCAGCGGCTTCGTCGCCTGAGGGTCATGTTTCCGGGCCGGTCCCTCCGCCGGGGCCGGTAGCGCCGCCCGCTGCGCCCGCTCTACCGCAAAATCAAATCCCCGGCCCGGGCCAGGGACAATAGGATTCTATGGCGAATCCTCGTCGACGCGGCAGCTCATTTTTTCCGGGCCTTCTGCTGCTTTTTGTTGGATTGCTGCTGCTCCTTCACAACTACCGGGGTCTCGACGTCGTCGTGGTAATAGGGCGCTGGTGGCCGCTGATCCTGATCTTTTGGGGCGCCGTAAAACTGTATGAACGCATGGCTGCCAGCCGCGCTGGCGATCCAGGAGCGGCGAGGATTACGCCAGGCGAGGTTTTTCTTGTTCTCGGACTTCTCTTCCTCCTTGGCATCGTCGTCGCTGTGGACACGGTAAGAGACAAGGCGCCGTTCTTCGGTGCGATCGGAAATAATTTCGACTTCGACTTGGAGGTCCCCTCCAAGACCGTTCCGGCGGACGCCCGCATTATGATTCGCAACGGCCATGGCGACATTAGCGTGCGCCCCTCGGACGACTCGCAAATTCGAATCACCGGCAAAAAGAACGCCAAGGCCTGGAGCGAGAGCGACGCCCAGAAGGCAGCCGACAAAGTTAGCGTCGAAATCGTGCAGAATGGCGACGGCTACGAGATCCGCCCGGCGGGAATCGGCGCGAGCGACTCGCGCATTAGCCTCGATCTGGATGTGGCGGTGCCGAAGAAAGCCACGCTGACGATTCGAAGTGATAAAGGCGACATCACTGTCGCTGATGTGACCAAGCCTGTCAGCGTGACGGAGGGCACAGGTGACGTCGAGATTCGCGGCACCGGCGGGGACGTCAGTATCGATACCCGCAAAGGTGGCATCAAGGTTTCCGACACCAAAGGCAACGTCAGGGTCTCCGGACATGGCGGGGAAATCAATGTATCGGGCGCCACGGGCGGGCTGACTATCGACGGCGAATTTTATGGGCCGATTCGGGCTGACAAAGTTGCCAAGGGTGTGCGCTTCATTTCGCAGCACACCGATCTGACCCTCTCGCAACTGGCCGGCCACATGGAAGCGAGTCCGGGAAATCTGGAAATTTATGATGCACCGGGGAACCTCAGTCTGCGCTCCCAGGACGACATCACTCTCGAGAACGCCGGCGGCAAAGTCAAAATCGACAACCGCAGAGGAAACGTGGATGTTCGTTATTCGTTTTTGCCCAAAGAGGACATCGAAATCAATAATGCTTCGGCGGGGATTACGCTGAGCTTGCCGGAGTCCGCGAGCTTCGAGATTGCCGCCGATTGCCATTCGGGAGATATTAGCAGTGAGTTTCAGTCGGACTCGTTAAAGCTGACCTCGGGCACGGGATCGGGCGATTCGCACCTGGAAGGCAAGTATGGAAGCGGACGCGGGCCGAAAATTGTTTTGAAGACGAGCTATGGGTCGATTTCGCTGCGCCGGACGAGTTCGGATATTCCGGCGCCGCCGAAACCGCCGCGAGTGAAGGCGCCTCCCGCGCCGGACGATTCAGAAGAAAACTGAGCCCGCTGGCAGCTGCTCGCTTGCGCAATTCTTGTTCGACGCGCGTCTCGTTCCGGGACGCATCAATTCACAGTGAACCCGAGTGCGGTTGCCTGATTGCCGAGCGTCTGTTTACCCTAACGTTCCGCCAGGCGGTTCAGTTCCTGAAAAAATGTTGGGAACGAAACTCCGGCGCAGTCCGCGTCGCGAATCACTGTGTTTCCCTCGGCCGCCAGGCCCGCCACGGCAAACGCCATGGCGATGCGGTGATCCCCGTGCGGCTCAATCTCCGCCCCGCGCAACTTTCCGCGGCTTCGGCCTTCCACTTTCAATCCGTCCGGACGCTCTTCGACAGATGCCCCCATTCGGCGCAGATTTTCGGCCAGCGCGGCGATGCGGTCGCTTTCCTTTACGCGCAACTCGGCAGCGTCGCGAATCTCGATTCCCTCCTCGGTGTACGGCCCGAGCGCGGCGAGCATCGGCAACTCGTCGATCACCAGCGGAATTTGTTCCCCGGAGAGCACCCCACCTTTCAGCGACGCTCCTTTCACCGACAGGTCCCCGACGATTTCGCCGTGAGCGCTCTTAAGGCCAAGGATTTGGATCGAGGCACCCATGGCGGCAAAGACGTCCAGAATGGCGGTTCGCGTCGGGTTCAACCCCACGTTGTGGATGAGCACGTTCGAATCGGGGAAGAGAGAAGCCGCGGCGATAAAAAATACCGCGGACGACAAATCTCCCGGCACATCCAGGGATTTGGCAAGCAGTTTGCCGCCGCCATTGGCGTTGGCGAGAGCATGAATGCGAATTGTCCGGCCATCTTTTTCGATAGCTGCGCCAAATTCTAGAAGGGCTAGCTCGGTGTGATCCCGCGTGCGCGCGGGCTCGGTAACGCTAGTCACGCCTTCGGCAAAGAGTCCCGCGAGCAACACTGCGGATTTTACCTGCGCGCTGGCCATAGGCATCTGGTAATCGATAGCCTTGAGCCTGGCGGCGCGAATTTCGAGCGGCGCAAAATTATCCTCGCGCGCTCGAATGTCGGCGCCCATTTCCCGCAACGGGCCGATGACGCGCTTCATGGGCCTCGTCTGCAGCGAACGATCGCCCGTGAGCTTCGAGGAAAATTGCTGCCCGGCCAGAATTCCAGATAGCAGCCGCATGGTCGTCCCGGAATTTCCGGCATCGAGAGCGCGCCAACTACTCTTCAATCCGCCCAGCCCACATCCCGTCACGCGAACGGTATCCTGATCGGTTTTGACTTCGGCGCCCAGCGCGCTCATGCACGCGAGCGTGCTGCGGCAGTCCGCAGCCGCTGAAAAATGCCGCAGTTCGCTGGTGCCCTCGGCCAGTCCCGAAAGCATGGCGTATCGGTGGGAAACGGATTTATCCCCGGGCAGGTCCAGTCCGCCGGTCAGGTGTTTCGCAGGTTGGATGGCCTCTTTTTTCACGCGAAGATTTTAGCATGCCGCGTACTTTCGTTTCGCTCCTAGCCCATCCACATTCGCGCCGCCACATTCTCGTTTGCTTCCTGTAGCTCATGGAGGTCGTTCACTTCCTGTCCTGGTGGCCAGTTTTTCGCGAGGCACGCCCTGTACCACGCCCTGAAATCCAAAAGCCTTCCCACGCGTATCATTAGGTGAGGAGAATTGTCATGTCAGCCCGCAGCAGGTTCCTTCATTTCGCCACCAAGGCCGGCACCTTGTTCGGCGCACTTTTTCTGGTAAGCGTACTGCTTGCCGCCATTCCCGGCCATCGCGCGCCCGTACCGGAGGCTCAGGAATCGCGTCCGATGGATCGCCGCACCATGCCGGGCATGGACATGGACGATGCCCAGGCCAACGAAGCGCACGCCGTTCACGACATGACCACCGGGCACATGGACGCGCACAGCCTGCACATGCACATGACGGCGATGCGTCCTGAAACTCCCGAGGACGCTCGGCGGGCGAAAGAAATCGTCACGCAACTTCGCGCCGGCATCGAGAAATACAAGGACTATCACGTCGCGCTGAACGACGGTTACAAAATCTTCCTGCCCAATCTCCCGCAGCCGGAATATCACTTCACGAACTACGTGCACGGTTTTCTCGAAGCATTCACTTTCGACCCCGCGCGCCCAACTTCCCTGCTGTACAAGAAAACTTCAAGCGGCTACGAGCTGGTTGGCGCCATGTACACCATGCCCAAGCGTGCGACGGAAGATGAGCTCAACGCGCGCGTTCCTCTCAGCGTCGCCATGTGGCATTTGCACACCAACCTCTGCATGCCGCAAAAGGGACAGTTCCGGGGCGCGGACTGGACGAAATTTGGCTTGAAAGGTTCGATCGCCACGCCGGAAGCGTGCGATGCTGCGGATGGCCGCTTCCAGCCGGTAATTTTCGGCTGGATGGTCCACGTCTACCCGTACGAAGATTCCGCCGACAAAGTCTTCGCCATGCACCACCACGACTAGTCTCGGTCATTGACTGCGAACTGCAAGAACCACAACCGCTGTAGTTCCGCGTCCCAAATTTTCAGAGCGCAAAAAAAATAAAAAATATGTCTTCATTAATTTTGATTTCGCGTTACTCTTGCCGCAAGACCACGCTCGATAAGGAGGGCAACAATTGGCCACGCTCAACGTCAACATCCCGAGGTTCTACTGTTTTCTCCGCAAGGAATTCCTCTACGACGGGCTATCCCACCAGAACGAGTTCGCCAACGTGTGCGTTTTCGGCGCTGCATCCATCAAAGGCCACGCGCTCGGTTTTCATGTTCTAACCGACAACGGCGCCGTCATCTGGCGATTGCCGCTGCACGCCTTCTGTCACAAAGTCGACGCGCCTCCTGTTCCGCTGGACTGGCTGGAATTCTGGGATTGTTTCAGTTATGAAATGACTTGCACGATATTCGATCGCGTCGAAGACGCTCGCGTCCGTGTGCAAATTAAGGACCGCTCCTGGGAGGGCGGCCAGTACCTGTTCACGCTGGACTGGTATGGCCATGAAGACGCCGAGGAAGCCGGCGACGGCGGCCACAAGTGTGCGCACGTGATCGCCTTGGACAACGGGAATTTCGCTGCGCAACCCAACAACCGCATCCAGTGGTTTGATCCAGCCTTCATCACGCCGTTCAATGAGAAGCCGGACTACGTTACCAATACTCGCGTCTGGAAAGTGGAACGCGAAACGGAAACCACTCAGGCTTACTTTTACGATCCCGTTGGCGCGGCGCCGCGCTCCGCCCAAGTAGCACTGTATGCGAAGGGCCTGCGCTCCGACGACGAGCCCGTCCCGAAGCCCAATCTCAAGATCAGGGTGAAAGGCGCCTGAAGAAACGCATTTTGAAAGGGCGGTCCCGGACCGCTACGAGCAAATAGCTTCCCATGAGACAAGAGAGTCGATACTCGTTCGCAGCCTGATATTTCTTAGTTCTTAAGCAGTGAGCGTACCCGTGGTGCGTCCGACATCGGAAGCGCATCGCCATGTCCCAGGCAAGTGTATACCGTCACCTGGCGGCCTCCCACCTTCTCAGTGGATACACCCGAAGTCTGGTTTCGATTCAGGCAGAAGATACCCTGTTGATTCTTCGCGAACTTAGGTGATTGTACCCAGGCCACATCGTTCCGTCCTGGAAACCGGACGACGACCTTTTTCCCTTGGACTTGCCCGCCCTTGAGCACGGACTGGACCTCGACGACGGCTTCCTGCCAGTCCGGGTCGTGTTCGGAGACGCGCTGAGGTGCAGCCGACTTGGGCACCTTCCACCGATGAACCTCCGTGACGCGCCCAATGACGACGAAGTCCGCCGAATTCAGCCGGGCTCGCAGCTCTTGATCGCTGATTTGTCCTTGAATCTGGCCGACCGGGGGTTCGCTTGCGGCGGGCGCCTTAGCCGACGCTACGTCGCTAACAAGGACCCTATGCCCCAATTCTTTAACGGCGACGCCCGAACCAAAAATCCAGCCATCCGTATAGAATGTGGCTTGCATTCCATCCTGAAAGGCCGCGGGGTCTTTGGCCTCGACCGTGACGTTATCGCCTTTCTTCAATGAAACTGCCGGTGGCTTCTTCAACACGGAGTCAACGCGAACAACGATCGTCTGAGCCGATTTTGGCACACCAGTAAATGAGGTAGCGCCGAGCTGCGTGACCGTGCCCGCAAAGACGATGCTGGATTGTTGGATCAGGGCCTCCGGACTGTTGGCCGCCTGTGGCAGCGCGGACGAGCCTAAGAGGTTGACGCCCAGCAGGCCCGCAAGGAAGAATCTCGAAGTATTCATGCGCACCTTCTTCTCTCGCGCCATAGTGAAAACGCGATTCACGGCTTCACCGGAACGCTGAAGTAGAACGGATCGATAGAAATCGCCACCGGATTGCCGGAGCCGTCCGTGAGAGTCTTCTTGCCGAAGTCTGCGGCTCGCTGGTACGTCACTCCCTGGGGGAAATTGGCGAGGTCCGGCGTGTTGTTGGCGCAAAAGACTCCGCGAAACTCATTTCCGACCGCCAGTAAGTAGTCGTAGTCGCCCAGGTAAGGCAAGAACTGCTCGACAGGAGCATCGGCCGGGACACTAGCGAGAATAATGTCCTGAATCGTCGCGAAAGCATCGCGCGATTGCAGCACATGGGTAACCCAGCGGCCACCAGCAAGTTGCTGGTAAAGGAGGCCAACCGTAGCATTGCTGGCCACTGCCAGCGCGATGTTCGTGGCGTTGCTGATCGTGGTGTGAGGCAGGTCGGACTTGGACCAGGTTACGCCGCGGTCCGTGGAACGCCGCACGTGAAGTGTATAGATATCGCCTTTGCTCCCGCGGTCCGCCCAACCAACATACAGGGTGGAACTGTTATTCGGATCGACCGCAATGGAAAGCGTGGATCCGATGCGCTCCTGCCCCAGCGTCGGCGCATTTGACCACGGGATGGAGACGCCTTTGACCACCAGCCGCCCCGGCAATTTGTCGGCGGGGTCCGTCAACGCTTGAAAGGGACGGGGGCCATTTCCTCCGGCATCGTCGCGGACAACGACTACGTCGCTTGTCGCGACTGTGCCATTAAACTTTCGCCAGCCGAAAAAGGCGGCATACACGGTATTGTCGCCGGCGATCGCCGGACGAACGGAGGGACCATCCTGTCCCGCGGTCTTTCGCGTTTCGATCGGAATGGATTTATACGTCGTCCCGCCGTCCACGGACACATCCACTGTTGCCGTATGGCCGTTAGGTTGATTGAAATCATTTAGGCCTATGTAGATATGATCGCTATTGGAAATGCCCAAAGCCCGCACGAAGGGTTGATCGACGTTGGTACGGGTGGACTGAACTTTCATAACCGCACTAGCAGAAACGTCATTCGATTCCGACTCGTCGAGCGTGATGGATGCGCTGCAGGCCAGAGTTCCAGCGTGAAGGTCTCCACGGGGATGGTTCTCACCCGTGGGCATGGCGTGTGTGATGTCGCAGGTCATTCGCGGTACCGGAGTGATGGCGCTTAGCACCCAGGTGCTGCCCCCGTCCTCGGAAACGTAAACGGGTGCATTTCCACTAGCAGAAAAAGGATTGGGGGTGAACGCCGAAGCAACCATGATCTGGGGACTGACAGTCTGAACCGCCAGGAAAGGTTCACTGTCCTGATTGGTCTCCCCACTTAGGCTCGCGGGAATCAAGTCCACCACTTTAATCGCCGGGGACTGCCCACGGACGAATACGAATCCAGCGAAGATCAAAAACGCAGCAAGCGTCAGAAAGCGGACCCAGAAGGCAGCGAGGGCTTTCATAGGCGTCGTCATCTCCCGTGGTGGTTTCCCCTCCGGGCGAAGCGACACCCGTTGTGGGGTACGCCTGCAAGGTGAGCCGGGTGCTGCATGCGAGGCATACTGCTCTGAAGCATTCTTCTGCTAATTTTTAACATACACCCGAGCCACTCCGCTGACAATGGCCCCAGTACGTCTAGCCAAGTCTTCCTATTTTTTGACGTGTCTGGGGTTCGATTGCTTCCCAGTACGCCGCCGGGTATTATTAGCGATTCATGCTTACGGCCTGGTGTCATCTGTCAAAGACCCGTCGGCTCCTCGTCCTCGCACTCTTAGCGTTACCGGGCGCGCTGTGCCTGGGACCTGGCGTCGCTTGCGCTCAAGAGTCGAACGAACTTCTTCCTCTCAGCCAAGTGCGGGCGGGCATGCAGGGGTACGCTTACACGATCTTCGCCGGCGATCAGGTGGAGAAGTTCGATCTCGAAGTCATCGGTGTCCTGGACAACTTTCTCGGCCCCAAACAGTCCATTATCCTCGTGGAGTTGAAGGGTCCGAAGGTCGAGCACACCGGCGTGGTCGCGGGCATGAGCGGCAGTCCGGTCTATCTGGACGGCAAGCTCGCCGGCGCCCTGTCGTTGAAACTGGGCATCTTTACCAAAGAGCCTATCGCCGGAGTCACGCCAATTAATGACGTGCTGAACCCACCGTCCCAGCCTGCCACGGCGCAGGCCGCCACCCAGCAGCTCGGTCTTCCCAGCGAAGCTTCCGGGCGAACAGGGCTGCCTTCGGGCTCCTCGCTCGAACCCATCGAGACGCCGCTCATTTTCTCTGGCTTCCAGCCGGCCGCGCTCCAGCAATTCGCTGGTCAACTGCAAGGCTACGGCTTCGTCGCAGCGCAAGGTGGCACGGCAGCCCCGCGACCCGATGACGGGCAGCTGGTCGCCGGGGACATGGCCGGGATGGTTCTGGTCCAAGGCGATGTCTCCATCAACTCCGCCTGCACGGTCACGGCGGTGCGAGCCGACCGTGTCTTTCTCTGTGGCCACCCGTTTCTAAGTCTCGGCGACCTTCAGATTCCCATGGCGCGCAGCCGCGTAGTCACGACGCTGTCTTCGAATCTCGCTTCCACGAAAATTGTCAACGTGGGCGGCTCGATCGGCACCATTACTGGCGATCATCTCACGGCCGTCACTGGCAAACTTGGTGCGGCACCGGCGATGATTCCGCTGGATCTCACCCTGCTGGTCTCTGGAGCCGCGCCGGCAAAACAGAAAAAGCTCCACTTCGAACTGGTCAATCTTCCGAAGCTCACGCCCCTCCTGGTATCGCTCACTACGTTCAACGGCCTCACGCAGAATTCTCTCTACGGCGAGGGCAGCACGCTCCATCTTTCCGGAGAAATTCGCCTGCAAGGCCACGCGCCGGTCGAAATCGAAAACACTTTCGCCCCCGGTGATTCCCTCTCCCCCGATGGCCTCCCCGTTGCTATCACGATGCAAAGTGTTTTTACCCGCCTATTTGTGAATACGTTTGAATCTGCCAAAGTCGAAAGCATCAAGCTCCGAGTTGAAAGCGTTCCTGGCAGAAAATCCTTTACCATCGAGAGCGCATGGCTTGAAAAAGGGGAAGCCGCGCCCGGCGAAACTCTGCGCGTGCGCGTGCTGCTACGTCCCTATCGTGGACCTTCCCGCGTGGAAGAGACCACGGTGCGTGTGCCGGAACAAGTGGCCCGCGGCACTATGTTGCGCGTCCTGGTTAGCGACGCCGATTTGTTGAACCGTGCCTCGCGCGGCTTTGGGTTTGCTGGTGCTGGCGGCCCCAACGGTTTGGACCAACTCATCGCGTTCTTGAATCGCGAGCGTCGCAACGATCGTCTTTACGTTGGTCTCTTCGCGCCGGCCCCCACTCTCCTTTGGGACGACAAAGAGCTGCCCAACATTCCGCTTTCGCAAATCAACATCGTCGACGGCCGCCCCACTCCCGGCACCGTCCAAGTGTTGCGCGAATCCTTGGCCAGTGAAGCTTCCATCCCGCTCGGAGGCCCTGTCTCTGGCGTCATCTCCCTAAATCTCCAAATCCGGTGAAAATTTCAATGACCCCATCGCTCAAGCGACTGCTCAAATTTATGCTGTCCGGCGCGGTGCCTCGCCGCACCCTGTTTTTCTCCTTGCTTCTTTGCTTCCTTACTTCGCTACCTCTTCTCGCCGAACACACACGCCGCTGGCGCCAGTCCACCTACGATGAATTCCTGAAAGGCACGGCGCATGGCGTGGCGGTTCGCAGCGACGGCCGCCTCGAACTCGCGCCCAAATTCACCTTGCTCGCCGACGCGGATGCTTCTTATCTTTGGTCCGTCCGCTTGGATCCCAAGGGCACGCTCTACGCAGCGGGTGGCTCGCCCGCGAAAGTATTTCGCTTCGATTCGAACGGCAAACCCGCGGTGGCCTTTGATTCCACGGACCTCAATGCCCAAGCCCTGGCCTTCGACGCGAAAGGTACTCTCTACGTTGGCACGTCCCCCGATGGCAAGGTTTACCGCGTTTCGGCTTCGGGCGAAAAGTCCGTTTTCTTCGACCCCAAGACGAAATACATCTGGGACCTCGCCTTTGGCCCCGACGGAACCTTGTACGTCGCCACAGGTGATAAAGGACAGGTCTTCGCCGTTGCACCTGATGGCAAGGGCGAACTCTTTTACTCCAGCGATGAAGTTCACATTCGCGTGCTGGCTTTCGACGCCAAAGGAAATCTCATCGCCGGCACCGAGCCCAGCGGTCGCATTCTGCGAATCACTAAGAGCTCCTTGAAGTCGCCGGGTAAAGAATCCAAGGATTCTGCCGTCGCGAAAGCCGAAGGCTTTGTTCTCTACGAAACCTCGAAGCGCGAGGTCACCTCCCTAGCCGTCGGCGTCGACGGCACCATCTACGTCTCCGCAATTGGCGAGAAGCAGCACGCCGGGCAAGCTCCCAGCGCCATAATTTCTACACCTCAAGGCACGACCACGATTACCACCGGCGCCATAATCAGTGGCGGCCAGGTGCAGCCACAACAACCTTTCGCGCCCTTTCCTACGCAACTCTCCAGCAGCATCTACCGCATCAGCGCCGACGGCGCGCCCGAAGAGCTTTGGTCTTCGCGCGAAGATATCGTCTACGCCCTCGGACTCGCCTCCGACGGCCGCCTCCTTGCCGGTAGCGGCAACAGCGGCGCGCTCCTCACCATCGATGGACACGGCATTTTTGCCCGTCTCGCTAAGTCCGGCTCCGCGCAAATCACGGGCATCGCCCGGAATTCCTCGGGCAAAATTTTCCTCTGCACGGCGAATCCCGGAAAAGTCTATTCCATCGGCCCCGAGTACGAAGCCGAGGGCACGTTCGAATCACGCTCCTTCGATGCGCAGCTTTTTTCGCAGTGGGGGCGCATCGAGTGGTGGAGTCCTCCGCCGGCGGAGGGCGCAAAGGTTTCAGCGCATTCGAACGAACCGCGCCTGGAATTTTTTGTGCGCTCGGGAAACACAGAAGACCCCGGCCTCGAATGGTCCCGCTGGTATGGCCCTTATACGAAATCGGGCAGCGCCATGGAAGCGCCCTCGGCGCGGTTTGCGCAGTGGAAGGCGGTCATCCACGATGGACGCCCTGGCGATGGCATCGATTGGGTCAGCCTCGCGTATCTGCCGCGCAACGTCGCGCCCGTCATCGATGGAATCGCGCTGCAGGATCCCGGCGTGCGGGCGCAGAGCCAGACTGGCAATTCATCCGGCCAGCCGGCCACGGTGACAGTCAAGATGCCTCCTTCGCCCAATGTTTCCGCGGTGCTGATCTCGCAAAGCAGCACCCCGCCACGATTCGAACCGCCCCCGCAAGGAACACTGCAGAAGGGCTATCAGACGGTGGTGTGGACAGCCCATGACGAGAACGATGACGAGCTGCGCTACGCGGTTTATTTTCGCGGCGAAAACGAACACGAATGGAAATTGTTGAAGGACAGCGTCGAGCAGAAATTCTATTCGTGGGACACCACTACGCTGCCGGATGGCGCTTATTACCTGAAAATCGTTGCCACCGACGCACCGTCAAATCCCCCTGCCCTGGCCCTTAAAACTGAACGCGAAAGCGAGCGCTTCGAGGTCGACAACACCTCCCCAGTAATCGAGCAGCTTGAAGCGACGGCGGTAGCGAAGCGCGGCGGCAGCCCCGCATTCGTTTCAGCCGTGGTCAAGTTCGCTGCGCGAGACGCGGCGAGCAACATCGAGCGCGCGCAATATAGTCTTGACGGTGGTGAATGGATCCTGGTGGCCCCCACCAGCCGCATCAGCGATGCACCGGAACAACGCTACGAACTCACTCTCAGCGGACTTGCCACAGGGGAACACACCATTTCGGTTCGTGCCTACGATCGATTCGAGAATGTCGGCAGCGCGAAGACCATCTTCGCTGCGCCTGACTCTAAACCTTGATGCTCGACGTGCGTATAGGCAAGCGGGACTCGGGCCAGCACGGCCTCTAACGTCTGCAACTGATTTACTGAAAACGAAGGATTGAGAACCTTACTTTAAACTGCCCAGCGGTCTTGGGCGGGGAGGGTTTGGAATTTCTCAATTTCAGCGCCGAAGCCGATGCGCCCGTCGCCATAAGGCTCGTTGCGCACATGCACAACGCGCGCGGTGCAGCGCATCTCCTGGGCGGTATTCCCGGTCACTTCCGCGGGCATGCGCAAGGTCGCTTCGATGGGCATTCCTACTTGCAAGGGAGCCGAGGAAGCGAAAAAGAACCCGCCACGTGAAACGTTCAGAGCTTCCGTAAAATGTTCGGTCTTGTCCGCGGTGACTCCGAGTGCGCGGAAGCGCAAAGGCGTCCGGAGGCTGAGGCGTGCCAATTGGCGGCGTTCAGATACTTTCATTTTGTCCTCCCCCGCGCGAGCAAACGTCTGGCGCAGGCACTCGCGATTCCTGGAGAGGTAGTTCAAGCCTAACAGAGTCAAGGGAGCGGTCAAGTACCAAACATGGCATGGCCAAGTGATACCAGTACCCGCAGAAGAGGGTGCGCGATGGGGAATAGCGGCTCGGACCCGGAAGACATCAGCATGCCATAATGCCTCTTTAACATCGGCCAGGAACCCACTATAAGAGGGCCAGGTGAAAGGCGAAGAACTGGCGAGCATTTCCGAGTCAAAGTGAACCCTATGAGCACCGCCCCATCCGTAGAATCTGCCAACTTCCAGCAACCTAGTTGGGAGGCCATCGTCGAAGCGCACGCGCGCATCGCCCCCAGGATCCACCGCACGCCCGTGCTCACCTCGGCCTCCTTGAACGCGATAACCGGGACACAGCTCTTCTTCAAGTGCGAAAACCTGCAAAAGACCGGCTCATTCAAGATTCGCGGTGCCTCCAACGCCATTCTTTCGCTGACGGATAAAGAGGTATCGCCGGGGATCGTCACGCAATCCAGCGGCAATCATGGCGCTGCCGTGGCTTGCGCCTCGGCATGGCGGAAAGTCCCGGCATGGATCGTCATGCCGAAGAACGCGTCCGCGGTGAAAGCCAAAGCTATCGAGGGTTATGGGGGAAAAGTCATTTTCTGCGAGCCTTCGGTCACAGCGCGGAAAGCAACTTGCGACCGTATCCAGCTGGAGACGGGCGCTCACCTGGTGCATCCCTACGACGACGACCGCATCATCACCGGACAGGCCACTGCGGCCAAGGAGCTGCTGGAAGAAGTAGGCGACCTGGACGCCGTGTTCGCCCCTGTTAGCGGCGGCGGGCTGCTCAGCGGAACGTCCCTAGGTGCGAAAGGCATTCGCGCGAACGTGCGCGTGTTTGGCTGCGAGCCGGAGCGCGCGGATGACGCCTACCGCTCGCTCAGCACGGGAACGCTGCAATCACAGGACTCCAGCGACACCATCGCAGACGGCTTGCGCGCCTCGCTGTCGCCACGAACCTTTGCCATACTGCGGCGCTGCGTGGATCGCATCCTTTTGGTTTCTGAGGAGGAAATCATTTCCGCGGCGCGGTTGGTTTGGGAGCGCATGAAAATCATCATTGAGCCATCGAGCGCCGTGGCCATTGCCCCCCTCCTTAGACCGGGAGTCGTGGCCTCGCTCCACTTGACGAAACGCCCCGACGGCCTCGCCCCCAAGCTAGGTGTAATCTTCTCTGGCGGAAATGTGGACCTCTCCTCCCTGCCTTGGAAGTAATTCCAGACCATCCCGCGAGCAGCAGTGTGTCCCAAATCCCTGCACTCTTTGTGCAAGGAAATAGGCACATTGTGCAAAACTCGTTTCACCTAGACACTTGCTAGCTGACAACAAAGGACTTAACTGGCGAGCGGTTTGGAGAACCGCATGCTCCCACACACTGCGGAATTATCGAGGCCACGGATGACCAGGAATGCCCAAGAACCAGTCGGGGAGCACCGCGCCGCCGTCTTACTGGGCCTTCCCATGGCAGAAATCCGTCGCTTTTCACGTCTAGCTGGCCTGGGGCACCTCGAAATGGGTGACCGAGGCGAACAGGTGGTTTTCACTTTTGACGAGCTTCAGCGACTCTGCCTTTTAGCAGCACAGTCTTCGAAGTAACCGCCAAGCTCTGCCACAGTTCGCCCAACCTCCTCGTCAACCCCCCCCCACCCCGGGTGCCTCCCCACAGGCACTCGGGGACCCTCCCTCCCCAACTAAGCCTTCGTGATTTTGGGGTTCCGGAGATGCAGTGTCGGTTAGTACTGGCCCCGTTCGTCCCAGGATTTCACTTCGTCCTCTACGGAGAAAACAGCCCTCGGCGCCATCGCAAACCGCGCATCCAACTGGTAGGCCTGAGCTTCTAGCGGAATAACGATCCAGGAGCGCGATTTCACAAACCCTCGTACATACAGGCTGGTGTAACGGTCAAATCCGAGCAAGGCCATCTGCGCGGCATGCACCAGCCCATGGAACAGCGTTCGCGACGCAATCTTATCGTGAAAAACGATGATGTCCAGATACGTGACGGAAGCCAAGTGGACGAAATCAGGAAAACTACCCGAGCTAAGCGCAATGGCTTCGGAATAAAAAGGCGGTGGTGGGATGCGCGCGCCCTTAAGCACCACGGTCCGGACGCTTTCGAGCAAACTCTTTCGGAAATAGGGCTGGACAGCGGTTCTCCAGTCCGGCGCCAGCGGCTCGCTCGCGCGAAAATAAAGTTCTCTTTCCTGGCGCATATACGCCGCGACTCCGGAAACCATCTCGGCTACGCGCGCCTCCGGGAGCTCAGCGGAATCCATCGCCGTTCAACTTTCTTCCCTGCTACGCATGGACTGTAATATCCGAATTTCCTGCGGTCAACGGATCTATTTTTCCTTGAGTTTCAGCTTCCCTTCCGCTTTGTTCTCCTCGAGGAACGTGCGCAGTTGCGGCACCGCCTCGAGCAACCGTATCCACTGCTCGTAGTACAGCGTCACTGGAAAGCGCCCCAGCCCATAAACGCTGACGCCCCCTTTTTCGCCCACCCGGAATTCCAGCGAGCCCGTGCGGCGCGGGCCTCCTTGTTTTTCCATCTCCGCGAGTTTTGCTTTGAGTTCTTCGTAAGTTGGCTCAGCCATATCGTCTCCTAGTGTCTGGTGGTCACGGCGCACTCTATTTTCTCTGCCTCCAGGAAGTAGGGCAGGATTATACAATGCGCGTTTGGATTTCGGGGCATCGAGGCTATACTCTGCCCGCAGCCTCTCCCGCAACGGTGACGCATGGCCGAAGAGCAACCCGCGGTCGTCGATTGGATGAACCTCCCGCCTGCCGCCCAAGAAACGTCTCTGTGGGCCGCTCTGCACGACGCGCAAATTGTCACCGTCCAATCCAGCCTGCTCGACCGCTCCATTACTCTTCATCTGGAGAGCGATCACCTCCTCGAATTCCACAATCTCCCTCTCGACATGCAGTTCCTTCTTCGCCTCGACGGGGTGCAGTCTGCGCGTGTAATCCACATTGCCGGGTGGCCGGGAGAATTTTCCGTTCCCGCTGGCGTCTCCCCGGAAGAGCAATCGCGCCTGATTGCCGGCTATCAATCCAAATGCCGCGAGGAATCCTTGAACTGGACCGACCTGGAGAACGCCCTCACCACCGAATGCAAACAAGTCCTCGATATTGCCGACGCCTCCCTAGCCACCACAACGAACAATGGCGTCGCGCTGCGCATCAACGGCCTCCTGAACTACACCGAATACCGCGAACTTTTTCTGCGCGCCGAGCGCCTCACCCTCACTCGCGGCGACGGCCAGGACTTAGGCATCGCCGGCCTCCTTAAATTAGGCAAAGCCTATTGGGAGGCCTTCGAGCAGCACAAAAATGGCGATCCCGGACGAACTCCTCCCGAAACTTAATTGCCCCCGCGGGGTTACCACTTTGTGTACCGCCTGGGAGGCTTGGGCATCCTGACATGAAACAATCACCATCTAATCAATCAGGTGCACAGCGGTTAGTCGATTTCAAGAAATCCCAGGTCGGGGGAGATTGGACCATGACGTACCACTCAGCGCCGTCGAAGGCTTCAAAATTGCTCTGGCGTACCACGGAGGTTGTAGCCCTGGCGTTGTGCCTTAGCGCCGGCGCCTACGCGCAGGAGCAACAGGGGCAGCAAGATCAGCAACAAGGTCAGCAGCAAGCTGACCAGCAGCAACCCTCCCAAGCCCCTCCAGCCAAGCCCACTTACGCCCCGCAAGACGCCGACAAGCCACCCTATGCTCACGATACCCGGCGCGCTAGCCGGTCCATGCCGAACGCCCCCGAGCCGGCACCTCAGCCCGTCCAATCCATTCCCAGCACTTTGACCGTCCCCGCGGGGACCGTCCTTATGATCCGCACCACGGACTTCCTCTCCAGCGACAAGAACCAGGCTGGCGACCCATTCACCGCCGCGCTGGACCAGCCTCTTATTGTCAATGGCGTTGTCGTAGCTCGTCGCGGACAAGTCCTCGTTGGCAAAGTAAAGGACGCCAAGAAAGCCGGCCGCATCAAAGGCACCTCCGAGTTGGAAGTCGAGTTAACTGACATCACGATCGTCGATGGCCGCCAGCTTCCCATTCTCACGGAACTTTGGAAGGCTTCAGGCGGAACTTCCCACGGAGCGGACGCGGCCACCATTGCCGGCACCACCGGTCTGGGCGCGGCGATCGGTGCAGCCGCTGATTGGGGTCGTGGCGCTGCCATCGGCGCTGGAGCTGGCGCAGTCGCCGGAATTGGCGCGGTGCTTCTCACGCGCGGCCGTCCCACTATCGTCGAACCGGAAACGCCGTTAAGCTTCCGCCTGGTCGATCCCCTGAAGATTGACACCTCGCAAAGTCAGCAAGCCTTCTTGCCCGTCACGCAACAGGATTTTGAGGGTGGCAGAATGGAGCACCGCGGGCCTCGCCATGTCGCGGGCGTTTATCCCAGCCCCTACTACGGCTATCCATGTGGTTACTACGGTCCCTGCTACGCTTATCCCTATCCCTACGTGGGATTTTATGGCGCCTATGGCTACGGCCGGGGCTACTACGGCCGCCGCGGCTTTCGCTACTGAGCTGGATAGAATTCCTTCGAGAGCGAAGACGGAAATGGCCGGCGCGCCTCATCACTCTAACGGTTTTTTCCCTGTGAGTGTGCAGCATGCTGCTCTTGGCACCACGTCGCCCGACTTTCAGGCAGTCTGAACTCGGGAACTCAAGACGGGAACTTGCCACCACCTCGAAGGGAGCAAAACTGGCCGGATTCCGGTCGTACGGAATCTAGGGTCAGTTTCCTTGGTCGTGGGCGCCCGCACCAGAAAAACTGAGAGCATCCCACGGAATATTAAGAGCATCAGAGTGGTCATGCATGCGGTGGGTGAATGATGCTCCGGTGGAAAAACATTTTGCTGAACCCGCTCCCCCATCGTCGACCGTCTTACGGTCGCCAGAACAGGGACAGCGGTACTAGAGAGTCTTTTGTTTGCCTGTGATACCCTTTACGCGTTCAACCGTGCATCGTTTCCGGTCCAAGCCCCAGTCCGCGCCAAGCCATTTGTGCACGTTGCTCCTCTGCGCCAGTGGCCGCGCGCTGAGACCGGTTGCGTTGGTTTGGCGTCAAATTCAAATCTGCAAGCTTGGACGGAATATGAAACTCCAATCTTCTGCGATTCGCAATTCCCTATTTGCTCTTGCTCTTATCTTGGGGTTCCCGGCGTTTCGCGCCGCCGCGCAATCCAAACCGGATAACGCCGCCGCCGCGCAGGTCGCCGCCATCCCCGCGCGCATCACCCAAGCTATCGACGAAACGCAACTCGTGCGCCTCCCGGGAAACGTCCACCCCCTCGCCCGCAAGGAGTTCGATCAGGGGCTTGTTTCGGATGCAGCACTCATGAAGAGGATGATGCTCGTCCTCGAGCGCAGTCCCGAGCAGCAGGCCGCTCTCAGTGCCTTCATGGACCAGCAATTGAGCAAGGACTCGGCCAATTATCATAGGTGGCTATCGCCGCAGGAATTCGGAAAGGTGTACGGGCCCGCAGATGCCGACATCCAGGCCGTGACCGATTGGCTGACGCGCCAGGGATTTGGGGAAATTAAGGTGGGAGCCGGACGCACGGCCATTGAGTTCTCCGGAAATGTGGGGCAGGTGCAGAATGCCTTCCACACCGAAATTCATCAGTACCGTGTGGCAGGCGAAGCCCGCCAGGCCAATGCCAGCGACCCGCAAATTCCAGCAGCGTTAGCACCGGTTGTGGGGGGCGTGCTAACGCTCCATAATTTCCCGCGAAAATCGATGCGTCGCGTCTCCGGCGCCTTTACGCGCACCGCAGACGGACGCATGATACCCCAGTTCACGGGAACCGGCGGCAATTTCTATGCTGTCGGCCCGGCAGATTTCGCGAAAATCTACAACATTCCTGCCACTCTCGATGGAACAGGCCAGACCATTGCCATCGTTGCGAATTCCAACATCAATCCCCAAGACGTCACTGATTTTCGAACCTTGTTTGGTCTTCCAGTCAATCCTCCCAACATCATCGTAAACGGTCCCGACCCAGGAATCAGTGGTCCCGCCGGAACCGAAACCGAAGCCGATGTGGACGTCGAAGTCTCCGGGATGGTCGCTCCGAAAGCGACGATAGATTTTGTGGTCTCGGAAGACACGTTGACATCGGCGGGGACCGATCTTTCGGCCTTCTACATCATCGACAACAACCTTGCTCCAGTTATGAGCGAAAGTTTCGGCGCGTGCGAGGCCTCGTTGGGCACGACGGGAAATCAGTTCTACAACAGCCTCTGGGAACAGGCAGCCGCAGAGGGCATCACCGTCTTTGTGTCCGCAGGTGATGGAGGCTCCGCCGGATGTGATGACTTCAACACGGCTACGGTAGCCACTCTCGGCCTTGCGGTCAGTGGGATCGCCTCTACTCCGTTCAATGTCGCCGTGGGCGGAACGGATTTCGATGACTTCACTACGCAGACAACTTTTTGGAGCGCGACGAACTCTGCTGATGGCAAGCGCGAGTCAGCATTGGGATACATCCCTGAGATCCCCTGGAATGATTCCTGCGCGGCAACTGCCACGAGTGCAACGCTCAATACGGTATGCGCAGGCGCAGCCGCGACGAACATTGTAGGCGGGAGCGGCGGGCCGAGCTCTCTTTATGCAAAGCCCACATGGCAAAGCGGCATTACCCCCAACGGAATTGCCGCAGGGGATAACCACCGCTACACCCCCGACGCTTCCCTGTTTGCGAGTGACGGTCTTCAAAGCAAAAGCTTCTACCTAATTTGCGAAGCGGATGCGATTACTCCCGGCGGCTCTCCCTCATGCGCCTCCAGTGGCTCCTTCAGCTTCTTATCCGTCGGTGGCACTTCTGCCTCCTCGCCGGCATTTGCGAGCATCATGGCCTTGATCAATCAGAACAACGGTCGACAGGGCAACGCCAACCCGGTCTTATATAGAATCGCCGCGACTTCTGGACAAAGCTGCAACTCTTCGACGACCCCGCTGACTGGCTCAACGACCTGCTCGTTCTACGACATCACCAAGGGAAACGACTCGGTCCCCTGTGCAGGAGGCAGCGCCAATTGTAGTAGCACGACGAGTGGCACCAATGGCGTTCTCGTAACCCCCGCCTCAGCAACAACGCCAGCATGGACCACGGCAACCGGATACGACTTGGCGACGGGCCTAGGCTCGGTGAACGTTGCCAACCTCGCTACGCAATGGCCGCTGGCCGTTGGCAACTTCCACCTTACAACCACGGCTCTCACCCTCAATGGCGGAACATCGGCAGTCACCATCACCCATGGCACCGCGGTCACCGCAAACGTGACCGTGACTTCTACCTCCGGGACACCGACCGGCGATGTCTCCCTGCTCGCTCCGACCACAGTAAACGGCGACATTAGTAATTCCACGCTTTCAGGTGGCACGGTAGCGATCACCGGCGTCATTCTTCCCGGGGGCAGCTACAACGTGAACGCCCGCTACGCCGGGGACACCCTGTTTGCTTCAAGCGCGTCAACCCCGGGCGTGCCCGTCATAGTGGGTAAAGAAAATAGCCGCCTCCAATACGGTATCGTTACGTTCAGTCCGACCACAGGCGGTATCGTAAACACGAATGCCACCTCGGTGGTATATGGCTCGTCTTACATTTTGCGAATGGACATCCTCAATAGCACCTCAAACGCATGTCAGGTTCTCGTAACGCCTACTACGGCTACGGGCTGCGCGTTCGACGCAACTGGGACCGTGACGATCACAGACAATGGCAGCCCGCTCGATACTGGAACCTTCAATATCAACAGCGCGGGTAGCGCCGAGGATCAGCCGATTCAACTCACCGGGGGAGCGCACGCACTATCCGCGACCTACTCAGGGGACATCAGCTACAACGCTGTCACTGTACCTGTGACGGACAGCGTGACGGTATCGCAAGCCGCCACCACCACGGCCCTGGCCTCCAGCGCATCCACAGTGGCCGCTGGCACCAATGTCACACTGACCGCAACGATGTCTTCGGCAAGCAACAGCACCGCTGGCACGACCGGGACGGTAACATTCTTTAATGGAGCCACTCCCATTGGGAGCCCTGTCGCCGTCACACCCGTGCCAGCATTGGGGACGTCGTCCGGAGCAGGCGGCACCGCCGCGTTGACTACTTCCTTTGCCACGATCGGCACAGCGTCAATCACCGCGACGTACAACGGCGATACCAACTACACGCTATCCTCTGCGCCAGCTATTACCGTAACTGTGACCAGCAGTGGCGCCTTCACTCTGGCTGGAGCAGCAGCGACGGTGACCGCCGGCAGCAGCGGCAATTCAGCGATTACGCTGACCCCCACCGGCGGGTTTACCGGCAGCGTGGCAATCACTTGCGGAGCAACCTTGCCCGGAGTGAGTTGCTCGCCTCTTAGCGTTACCGTACCAAGCGGCGGTGCCAACGCCACCGGGCAACTCGCGATCAACGTGAGCGCTCCCTCTACTTCCATGACCGCCATGAATCTGTCCGCACCTCAGACCTTCCTCGCAGCTAAACTTCCCGCTCCATCCAACGGGAAAACCGGCTGGTGGACTCTGAGCGGAGGCACAGGTCTCGCGGCCATATTGCTCCTGCTGCTGCCCGGGCGGAAGCGTTACCGCGCCGCGCTGGGCCTAGGCTTAGTCTGCATCTTCAGCTTCACTCTCGGGTGTGGCGGAGGCTCTGGCGGGGGCGGCGGTCCAACGGCTACCGTCACGCACCTGACCGTGTCGAGCACCAAGCTGGCGGCCTCTGGAACTCTCACTGTAACTGCGACCGTAACGGGAGGAACTCCGGCGGGTAACGTCCAGTTCTTCGTCGATGGCACGGCTGCCGGCGCCGCCGTTCCCGTGAGTGGCGGAACAACTGGCAACATCATGCTGACAGCGGCGAGCGCTCCACCGCTGTTTAACTTGATTGGAACCCACATGTTAAGCGCTCAGTACCAAGGCGACGCGAATACGCTTGCTTCGCAATCTATGGCGCTCAACATCACGGTCACAGGCACGACCCAGTTGCCCATTTCGGCGAACCCCGCGTCGTCCAACACTAGTGCAACCATCAGCCTGACGATCAACTAGCTCAAACTCCGAGCGGCCCCGAGCAATCGGGGCCGCGCTTTTTTCCCTGTAGCCACAGACCTCCGCGCGCTGTTCGGATGTGTCCCCGTCGCGGCCGCCCTACTTTCGACCTCACAAGCCACTGCCATCTTAACCCGGCACGATTTTCATGAGATTTCGCGGGCCGCAGGCCCATTGGGACACTTATGAAAAACAGGGGGAAGAGGGACAGCGATAGTCAACTAGAAGTCGCTTCTTGGAAACGCTCGGGCAACTCTGATTGTCAATTGACAATCGGCGGAAAAATGATGCTCCAGAACTGCGGCGCTGGCGTCAGAAACTCTACCGGAACCAGCGACCCACCCTGATTCATCTGCGGTGGACGAACCACGTTCACTTCAACCTTCTGCTGTGTCTTCGGGTTTTCCAGAACGAACTTGGTGCCCTCCGCCAATCCCTGGGGAAGAATGATCATCGCCCCGCTCGCGCTGACTGTGTGCGTATGACCCACTATCGGCTCAGGCTTGTTCGGCAAATGCACCAGCACGCGCATCTTCAGAAGAACGCGCTGAGCGCGCCGCCGCTCTTCAGCAGTAGGCTGCCGCGTAACTGCTGAGCGAGGCGTCGCTCCTCCAGCTATCGCGCCGGGCTTGGCGTACGGTGAAGGCTTCACAGGTCCAGGCCCCAGAAGTCCATCTCGGGGGCCACGAGTTCGACGCCGTATTCCCAGCCATCAGGCCGCTGATTGCCTTTCCATACGATGACCGCTGCATTGCTGGCATCGGAAACCAGATTGGTCAGTGCGATCCGGTGCTCCAGCTCAAACGACTGCGCCAAAACGACCATGCATCCGTAGGGGTTGACCACGCGCGTACGCGCTTCGACGCTGACACGCTTGCCGGACTCATCGTCCCACCCGAGACGCACAGGTACCTGCGAGTTCATACGGCGCCCACGGCGCTTCTCGTGGTGCCGCGAACCAATTCGCTTGGTTTCACGCTGCTTTACGGGCATTTTCGCCTCTAATAGGCCATGCTAGAGTTGAGGACGAAAACGGTCAATGGTACGAATTCGGCCGTTCGCGCAAAAGAGTAGCTGTACGAAAGTACAGGTTGATCCGCGAGGGCAAACGACGCTGTGAGGAACCTGATCGTCAATGCGGATGACCTAGGGTGGACCGAGGGCATCAACCGCGGCATCCTCGAGGCGTTCCACCACGGGATTGTGACCAGCACTTCGCTGTTGGCCAACGGGGCGGCGTTTGCCGGCGGTGTTGACGCCGCGCGCTCGGCACCGGGCCTAGGCGTGGGCGTGCACCTGAACCTGAGCGACGGGCCTCCTGTGGCGCCACGCGAATCGGTGGCGTCACTTTTGAATGAAGCTGGAGAGTTCGCGCACGGGCCGGAGAGTTTGTTGCTGCGCCGCGCGAGCGGCGGGCTGGCGCTCGAGGAAGTCGAGCGCGAATGGAACATGCAAACTGGAAAAATTCTAGCCGCGGGGATTACCGCGACCCATCTCGATGGACACAAACACGTTCACATGTTGCCGGGTCTATTTGAAGTGGCGCTGAGAGTCGCAAAGCGCCACGGCATCGGCGCGATTCGCGTGGCTCTAGAAGCCTCCAGCCTGCGCGCAGCGTTATCTTCGGGCTCAAAACGGAACCTTGGGGTAGTCATGAAACAAGGCGTGCAAGCCCGCGGATTGAAATTGCTGGCGCGCGATGCGCGCGAACAAGCCGAGCACGCGGGAATTTCCACCGCCGACTATTTTTGCGGGATTGCACAAACCGGGGAGCTGACGCGCGAAGGCGTGGAGCAATTGGTGAAGAGTCTCCCGGACGGCACCACGGAGCTGATGTGCCACCCGGGCTACATGGATTCCGCGCTGCAAAAAACAAGCACGCGGCTGCAGGATTCGCGCCAGACCGAGTTGCAGATTCTGACCGACACGGGGATTAGAAATCTTGTCGCTTCGCTGGGGATTCGCCTGATAGACTATGGCTTCGTAGCCCAAGAAGCTTAAAAAGGAATTTAGCGAAAAGAATGGCAAGCGATTCGTCCATCCAGTATTCCATTGTCGTTCCGTTCTTCAATGAACAAGAGAACATACCACCTCTCTACATGAAGCTTACCGAAGTGATGGACGGAATCGGCGAAACTTACGAATTGGTGTTTGTGGACGACGGCAGCAAAGACGATTCGTTTAAAGTGCTGTCGGAAATTTACGAGCACGACCGGCGCGTGAATCTGGTGCGGCTGCGGCGAAATTTCGGGCAGACGCCGGCCTTAAAAGCGGGTTTTGATTTCGCGCGGGGCGACGTCATCATTTCCATGAGCGGCGATTTGCAGCACGACCCAGAGGAAATTCCGCGGTTCCTCGAAAAAATCGAAGAAGGCTACGATCTCGTGAGCGGATGGCATTACCAGCGGCGTGGCCACTGGCTGTTCCGACAAGTTCCGAGCCGCGTGGCGAATTGGATGATGGCCAAACTTTCGGGAACTGACTTGCACGATTTCGGGACCACTTTCAAGGCCTACCGCCGTGAAATCATCCAGGAAATTCAACTTTATGGGGAATTGCACCGGTTTATTCCGGCGTTGGCGAGCTCTACTGGCGCCAAGATCGCGGAACTGCCGATCGCCAGTGTGGCTGGGAAAGACGACAAGAAAAGATACGGGATCGCGAGAACGATTCGCGTCCTTCTGGATTTGATGATCGTGAAGTTCCTGCTGGACTACTCGACGCGGCCCGGGCAGTTTTTTGGATTGATCGGCGTGGGCAGCATGGTCCTCAGTTCTTTGCTGTGGGCGGTTCTAGCCTTCGACAAGTTTTATTTTCACATCGCGCTGATAAAGGACTCGGGCCCGGTGGTGTTTTTGGCTGTGGGGCTGTTTCTGGTCGGAATCCAGTTTCTTTCCATGGGATTGCTCGGCGAAATCATCGCTCGCACCTATTATGAATCGCAGAACAAGCCGATTTACGCTCTGCGCGAAGTGAAGAGCCACCGCAAAGAGATGGGCGACTCCGCGGAACAGACGCGGCCTTCCGGTTCCCCGGACCGGTAGTGGCCGCGCCCTGGCGCTGCCCAGGGGGGCGAACGGAATAGGCCTTTGATTGACAGTGATTGCGGTGTGACGTATGGTCAAGATTCCATGCAAGTTTCGAGGCAAAAAAACTTCGTGATGCCCGAAGTCCGCGAAAGCGTCCGGCACAGCATCGTGGTTCCGCTTTACAACGAGCGGGAAAACATCGTGCAACTCTACGAACAGTTGAAGGAAACCCTGGAGTTGCTCGGGGATTCCTTCGAACTGGTGTTTGTGGATGACGGCAGCACCGATGAAAGCGCGAGTCTCCTGCGCGATATCGCCTTAGAGGATGGGAGGGTGACGGTCATCACTTTGCCGCGCAATTCCGGAAAGTCCGCCGCGCTGGGCGCGGGATTCGAGGTCGCCCTCGGCGACTACATCGTGACCATGGATGGCGACCTGCAGCACCATTCCTCGGACATTCCCCGATTTGTGGAAAAGCTGCACGAAGGCTTTGACATCGTTTGCGGCCAGCGGCTCCAGCACTCGGGAGGTCCGTGGATCGAGCGGATGTCCAACCGGGCCGCGAATTGGATCACCGCGAAACTTTCCGGGGTTCGAATTCACGATTTCGGCAGCGGATTTAAAGCCTACAAACGCGAGTTCGTTGCGCAGTTGCCGGTGTACGGCGAAATGCAACGGCTCATCCCGATTCTCGCGCTGCGTCAGGGCTGCCGGATCTGCGAAATTCCGATCACCATCGCGCCGCGGGAGCATGGCGCGTCCAAATACGGCTTCTTGCAAAAGGTTCCTTTCTTCTTCGATCTCATCACGGTGCGTTTTTTGACCGGATATCTATCCCGGCCGATGCATTTTTTTGGCACCGCCGGAATTGCCGCCGCATTCGTCGGCAGCATTATCGCCTTTTGGCTGCTGCTGGAGAATCTGATCTATCACACCAACGTTTTGCAAGAACACGGCCCGATGATGTTTTTTGCGACGGTGCTGATTCTTTCCGGAATGCAGCTTTTCGCTTTGGGGCTGCTAGCGGAAATGCAGGTACGCCACTTCCACGACCGCCTGGGCGGACGCGCATCGTACACCGTCACTGGGGCGCGCCATCCAGCTAAGAAAAATGACGAAACCATCCAGCACTAGCGCTTCCGATTCCGAGTTGAACATTCAAGAAAAGAAGAGTTATTCGAAGCAGCTGCCCGGCGGGGGAACGCCCCTGGACCGCTCGATGACCTCGCCGCGTTCGAATGCCCGCTGGTACCTGGCCGGAATTATTCTTTTCTGGGCGCTGATCTATATTCCCGGCCTGGCTTCACCCGGCATGATGGACGATGCGGATTCCGAGCACGCCCAAATCGGGCGAGAGATGCTGACCCGGCACGACTTCGTGACCATGCACGTGAATGGTGTTCGCTATCTCGACAAAGCGCCGCTTCCCTACTGGATGACCGCGGGCAGTTACGCGATTTTTGGCGTGTCGGAATTCTCCGCGCGTTTGCCGCTCTCACTTTTTGCGCTCGGATCACTCCTGGCGGTTTTCTACCTAGGGCAGGAGATTGCTGGAGAACGAGCGGGCTTTTTTTCCTCACTGGTGCTCGGCACGGCCATCGGACCGTACATCTACACGCGCTTTGAAATCCCCGACATCATGGTGGGATTTTGGCTGATCCTCACCGTGCACCTTTTCCTGCGGATTCTGGATCAAGCGAATCCGTCCCGGTTGCTTTGCTGGTCTCTCGCCATCGTCACGGCGTCGAACGTGCTGACGAAAGGCCTGATCGGAGTGGTGTTCCCGATCGCCATCATAGGCAGTTATCTGCTGTTGACCGGGAACCTACGGCACCTGTTGCGAATGAAGGTGATCTCGACCTCGGCCGTTTTCCTAGCGGTGGCAGCGCCATGGCATGTCCTCGCCACGGTCCGGAATCCCGCGCAAGGAGAGTCGAAGGGATTTTTCTGGTTTTACTTCATCAACGAGCAGATTTATAGGTATCTGAATTTGCGTGTGCCCCGGGACTACGACAAGGTCCCGTTTCTGATTTTCTGGGGCCTTCTCCTAGTGTGGATCTTTCCGTGGACTTTCTTTTCGTTGAACAGTTTGAGCCAAGTGCCGCTGCACCCACGCCGTTGGAGAGAGGGGCTGCAAAAGGAACCGCGCGCGGCGCTCCTTCTGGCAGTGTGGGCGCTGGTGATCCTGGTGTTTTTTAGTTTTTCCACGAGACAGGAATACTACGTACTTCCCTCGCTTCCAGCTCTGGCGCTACTCGCCGGGCTGTGGCTGAACCGGGAGGAGACCTCTGAACCCGGAAGCCCTTTGCGAAGAAGCGGAATGCGCTCGTCGCTAGCGATGCTGGCACTGGGAGTAGCGGCGTTTGTCATTTGTTTGAGCATTGCGGCCATGGCGCCGCCCGCACCTCCCCATGTGGACTTCGGCGACCTGCTAAAGAAGGCGCCGGCGATGTACAAGCTTTCGATGGGCCATCTCTTCGATCTTACGATGGGAGCGATGAGCGTATTTCGCTGGCCGCTGATTTTGACGGGAGCGGGTTTTCTCGCGGGGACTTTCCTCAACTGGCTGTTCCGCAAGCGAGGTTCGCCTTTGCGAGGGAATCTGGCGATCTCGGTGATGATGGTGATTCTTTTTCATGCCGTGCATCTCGCGCTGACGGTGTTTTCTCCGGTGCTCGGTTCGAAACCGCTCGCGATGGCGATCAAAAAGCAATATCAACCAGGCGATTTAATCGTCGTGAATGGCGCTTATTCGGTGGCTTCCAGCGTGAATTTCTATACCGGAGCGCAACTGCACATGCTCAACGGGCGGTTCAATGATCTGTGGTATGGCTCGTTGTTCTCGGATTCACCGCCCGTGTTTGAAGACGACGCTTCGTTCGCGAAACTCTGGATTGGGCCGGGCAGAGTCTTTTTCATTGCCATGAATAGCGAGGGAGTCGAAAAACTGAAAACTTTGCCGGCGCCGTATTACGAAGTGGCGCGGTCGGGAGAGAAAAGGGTTTACAGCAACCGGCCCGCCAGCTATTGAAAGCGCCCGACTCGAAGCGCGTCGCGCTTAGGATGCAG
>Ga0210399_10000574_pt1 | contig 29336 bp, 25 predicted proteins | sample IncBWC14MmetaG_FD_150865 | JGI IMG/M metagenome (GOLD analysis project Ga0210399, IMG submission 150865) | Forest soil microbial communities from Barre Woods Harvard Forest LTER site, Petersham, Massachusetts, United States - Inc-BW-C-14-M | ecosystem: Environmental > Terrestrial > Soil >... | reverse complement strand
AACCATGGCCCCCTGCTGCGATCACCGCGCAGAGAGCGACAACGGCCTTACGCGTGCCCATCTTCTTACCTCCCCCGGCGGACCAGGCGCCCCGTCTCGGAGTCTCACCCTCTCTAGCGTTGGACGATTCTCTTGTCCATTCGGACACCCCCGGTCTGCCTTGTCAAGGGCGTCTGCCGAACTGAGTCAGTTCCACCTGCGTCAGGGGCGGTCTACTGGAATCTGGACTCTGGGCAAGGGGGCTGACAACGCCGAACCCGACGAGGACCTGGTTTGATCGATCTGATTTGAGAACTTAAGACTGGGCTCCGCTGGCGTGGGCCCGCGGCCCCGCCTTGCGGACGAACAACGGGACCTGTTTGCGCAGGTAGTAGGCCAGATTGCGGCGATCGATGCCGAGAAGCCTTGCCGCCTCCTTGCGCACGCCTCCGGCGCGACGCAGGGCCTCGAGAAGCAGATCACGTTCCAGCCGGCCGAGGGCACCGCGCAGGTTGAGATCCCCATCGAGACCGGGGGCGCCGGGGGTCCCACCGACGGCGAAGTCGACGGCCCCGAGACCCCCGTCCTCGTCCAGGATGAGGGCACGCTCGATCAAGTTCTTGAGTTCGCGCACATTGCCGGGCCAGGAATGGGCGCGGAGACGCGCCAGGGTCTCGGAGCCGATGGCGGGCCTCGCCTTGCCTAGCCGGGCCGCGGTCCTCTCCGCGAACCTCCGCGTTAGCAGCTCGATGTCCTCCGGGCGTTCCCTGAGAGGGGGCAGGGCAATCCGCACCACGTTGAGCCGGTGATAGAGGTCCGGCCGGAAGCGTCCCTCCGCGACCTCTCTCTGCAGATCGCTGTTGGTGGAAGCGGCTATCCGCACGTCGACTCTGCGGGGCCGGTCGTCGCCCAGAGGCTCGAACTCCCCGCTCTCGATTACGTGCAGAAGCTTGGCCTGGTTGGCCGCGGGCATGGCCGCGACCTCGTCGAGGAGGAGAGTGCCGCCGTCCGCCAGTTGGAACCGGCCCGCGCGGTGAGTGGGGGCGCCCGCCAAGGAGCCCTTCCGGTGGCCAAAGAATTCGCTCTCCCACATTTCGAGGGGGACGGCTGCGCAGTTGACAAGGACAAAGGGTCCGGAGGCGCGCGCGCTGCGACGGTGAAGGAGCCGCGCCAGCAGCTCCTTGCCCGTGCCCGACTCGCCCAGCAGCAGCACGGGGGCGTCGACGGGGGCCGCGGACTCGACCATGGCCACGACCCGCCGCCAAGCCGGGCTCTCTCCCCAAGGATCTTCCGCCTCGTCGCGGGCAGTCCGGAGGCGGCGCATCTTTCGGCGTGGGGAGCGCGCGCTGCCTGCCGTTCGGAACGCCACTGCCGGATGCTCGTGGTCAGCTAGCCTCGGGTCGCACTCGGCCAGAGTCTCCCCGGTTGAGGCTAGCGTCAGATCCCGAGCTCCGCCATTTACTGCGTACGCCATCTTCGGTATGAGACCCTCTGGCTTAGCCACCGAGACCCTCCTCCTTGACCTTCTACCCACGCCTCCGGGACGCGGCGCGGCCGAGTGCCACTCCGAATCAGAAGGAGAGCACACCGCACACGCTGATTCCTACAGCAACCGATGTGCCACTCGATATTCTGGGGGTTAGCGGCGGCGACCGGCGGGGGTAAAGTATTGTCGGGTGGCGTGTTACTGAGGGGAATGCACCAAGGTGCGACTTTCAGGCTATCGTCGTGTATCGGACACTTGTGCACGACGAAGAAGAGAAAGCGACGTTGATGGCGGATTATGTGCTTGGCAAACCAACCCGAGAGCCACGGCCGATGCAGGGGCAGGCGCCGACGGCTCGCGCGACACTCAGCGAGGCTGGACCTCGACCAGCACGGGGAGGGCGTCCGTTCCCCCCGGGGGGGGGCCGACACCGGGCACCGCGCTCGCAAACGGCCGAAACCGCGTCGGGAACCCACTTAGGTGAGTAGTGTTGAACACCCCCCAGAGCGGGCTCGCAAAGAGGGGCAGGCTCGGGGCGTTCATGATGAAGAGCCTCTGCATCGCAATAGCCAACGGGCGCTGCTCTTTTTCGTCGGAGAGGGCCTCGAACCGTCTAACGAGCTGCGTCGCGTCGTCGCTAGCGAAGCGATTGAAGTTTGCCTCGGCTCTTTCACCCACGGGCCGCACCAATGATCCATCCATCACGTCGCGGTAGAACTGACACGGGTCGGGGCCCCGGCTTCCAAAGCCCATGCTAAGCGCAAATCGGCCCCGCCGCAGCGCGTCGTCCCACGCATTGTAGTCGAGCGCCTTGACGGAGACGGCGACGCCGATTTCGGCGAGGTTCTGCCCAATTATCTCGGCCGCCGCCACCCAGTCCGTCCAGCCTTTCACGACGTTGAGCTCGTAGCGCAGGGGACCCGAGGGGCCCAAGCGGATCTGGCCGCTGCCCCGAGCCAGGCCGGCCGCGTCCAGGAGCTGGTTCGCCCGCCCCACGTCGCGGATAGTCCAACGGTTGCCGGCCAGCAGGCCGGCATCCTTCCAATTGCGCTGCGAATCGGCCAGACCCGTCGTGTCGGCCGCGGCCACATAGTTGTTCAGTGCCTCCTTGACGATTCTGGGGCGGTCCAGGGCCATGCTCAGCGCCATACGGACGTTCCGGTCGTCGAGGGGCTTCTGCTGCGTGTTCAGGTAGAGGAGAACCATCGGTCCGAAGTCCGGGAACCAATACTGGCGATGGGCGGGGTCGGCGGCGACCCAAGACTTCTCGACATCGGGCAGGAAGAGCGAAGCCCAGTCTAGCACACCGGCCTGGAGCGCCCGGAAGACGTCGTCGTTGCTGCGGTAGAGCGGGACCCGGAGGAGCTCGACCGCAGGCTTGCCGGCTTGCCAATACTTAGGGTTCCGACCCAGCTCGTATAGCATCGGCTCGAACCGCTTGACCTCGGTGAACGGGCCGGTGCCGACGGGGGCAGGATCGTCGAAGGCCGCGGGGTCGGCGATGTCCTTCCACTTGTGCTCGGACACGATGGCGCACTGCCCTATGGAGGCGAGACCTGGCGTGAATGGACGCTTCAGGGTGAACTCGACCGTATCTCGGCTGATGGCCGACACCGAGGAGAGGAAGGTCCAGATCCCTTGCCGGTCCAGAGCGGGCACTCGGCGCATGAGCTCGAAAGTGAACGTGACGTCGCGCGCCGCGAACGCCACACCATCCGACCACAGGACCCCGGGGCGGATGGCAAAGCGCAGCTTGAGGTTGTCGGGGCTCCAGGCGTAGCTCGTGGCCAACCAGGAGAGGTAGCGGCCGGTGGCCCGGTTGTAGACAAGGAGTGGCTCGTATACGCCGGCTGAGGCGGGCCAAAGGAACTCTGCATCGCCCCGGAACGGGTTGAAAGACCTCTTCCAGGGATTTTGTCGCGGCCCCGGGGATGCGGTCAGAACAGCGGTCTTGCCAGCTGGCGACGGTGACGGAGCCTCAGCAGCGACGTAGAGGGCCGAGATCAGCCCCGCAATCGCGACGCTGAAGACTCTGACAGAGCCGAGACGTGAGTCTGCCGCGACGGTCATGGCCCATGGTATCGCTTGCACGCGCCAAATGTCGCTGCGTCAGCGTGCTGTTGAAGACACCCCGGATCAGTCGCCGCTTCAGTCACGCGTCGGTTTCCCGAAAAAGGAGGACCATCGGCCTTAGGATCGAGCGTCGATTGACACTGTGCTCCGCACCTTCCCGATAGACAGGGACGGCGATCCTCGGGGCCTTGCGCCTGCGTCCTTTGGCGCCCTAGCGGAAGGGGCAGTCCCTATGCCAGGGTGAACGGCAGCGGCTAGGACGTACCCTTTCCCCGCTTCGCGCCCTATGATAGCCAGCGTGAAGAGCCTCGGAAGGGAGTCCTCGCGCCGTCTGATCGGTGGACAGGACGTGGGCGTTCCAGCCCCGAGATCCGTTGTGCCCGGAGCTCACAATGCCCAGTACGTATTGGCCCTGCTCATCGCCGTCTCGTCGGCCGCGGCCGCCCCGGGGCCGTCACCTCCGCCCTCGGCACCAGCGCAGACGGAAGCCGACGAGTACACCCGTTACGAGCTGCTCGAGCCCGGCACGGGCCGCTTCCGCATCCGCTACGAGGTGACGGCAACCACATCGGGGGCCACGCGGTTCTTCAACCCGATCCGCAAGGGCAGCGTGGCTACGGACGAGGCGGTGAGCGATCGCCTTACGGGCCGCCCTCTGCGCTTTGCAGTCGTAAGCGGGCGCGAGGCAGGCGCCGGCGGCGTCTCCGAGGCCGACCCCAGCGATCAATACATCGCGGTCCAGCTCCCGCGCCCGGTACCGCCCGAGGGCGGGGTGCGTCTCCTCATCGAGAAGACCTACCAGGATGTGAAGAGCTACTTCGTCGAAGCGGACCACATCGTGTTCTCGCGCCCGCTCGGCATCAAGCGCAACGCCGTGGCGCTGCCCGCCGGCTATGAGCTGATCGCCTGCAACGTGCCGGCCCAGGTGCTCACGGAGGCGGATGGGCGCGTTGTGGTCAGCTTCATCAACACTTTCCCCGGCCAGGCCGCGGTGGTACTCAAGGCGAGGAGGCTGCCGTGAGGCCGGGCCTCTCCCTGCGCATGCTCGCCGCGGGATGGGCGGTAGCCAACGCCGCATTCGCCCAGGAAGCGCCGACGAGGCTCCAGGAGCGCGCGCACCAGGATCGCGACATCGTCTACTTCCTCCGCGACCCCGAGACGCACTCTTTCGACCTCTACCACGACTACACCGAGGCCCGCGAAGGTACAGACCGCTACATCAACGTCGTCCGCAAGGGGAGCACGGTGTCGAACCCGGCGGCGCGGATCCTGGATACGGGTGAGCAGCTCAAGGCCGAGATCGTCAGGGGCAATGCCATCACGGCCGCCGGCCTCGACATCGGCGAGCCGGTCCGGCCCGATAGCGAGGTCGTGCTGGTACGCTTCACGCCCGTGGCACGAGGGGCTAGCGTGCGGCTGCGCATCAGCGAAACCTACGCCGATCCCGAGCGGTACCGGGTCGAAGGCGAGGAGTTGGTGTGGGACCGCAGCTTCGGCCGACCGCGGAATGCGGTCGTGCTGCCGGCGGGCTGGATCCTGACCGCCAGCTCCATCCCCGCTGTGGTGTCCGAGACGGCGGACGGTCGGATCCGCCTCGACTTCGTGAACCCGCGTCCGGATGAGATCGGCGTCCTCATCAAGGCACGCCGGCGCTCTCGCGCCCGCTAGCAACCTGCGGATGGGCTGAGCGCTCGATCAGGGGTGGGGTCGCGGGGGGGGCGGGGGAGGGGGAGGGTGGTGAGGCAAAACTTTCGGGCCCGCGCCGTGGGGGGCCCCGCCCTTGCCTCCCTTTCCGGCGGCAGAGGTGGACGATCCGGAAGCGGGCGAATTCGAGGAGTGTGACTCGCCGGAGGGATGGGAGGCGGAGGCGGCCTTCGTGCTCTCCTTCATGTCTTCGATCAAGTGCGACGGTTCCTTCCGGTCTCGAATCCCCTGGGCGAGAATCTGACGCACTTTCTCCTTCCCGACACCGAGGCGTTGAGCTTCGGTGTAGACGTCCACCAGCCCATCCAATTGTTCTCGCGTCCAGCCCGCTCCCGTGGCGGCGGCCAGAACATCCCGTGTGTCCGCGGGCGGAAACCCCCTCTGGGTGAGCCGGCCCATGACTTCGGCGGCCCGGGAGACGGCTTCGAGATCCCGCCGCGTCCTTGCCGCTGCCGGGACCACGGTGACGACATCCCCAGGTGTCACCCCCATCGAGAAGGAATCGGCGAGCCGCACGACGGAGCGGTCCCGATCGCGGACCGTGATCCCTTCCTTGGCGCAGCGCCGCGTCACCTCGTCCGCCCTCTCCAGGTCGGCAAGGCGATCGGTGAGGACGCCCAGGATGGCCGAAGGCTGGGCCCGTCGGGCGATCCCTTCGCGTATGCGGTTGACGAGAGTGGATGCGGGAAGCCCGTGACCGTCGGCGCGGTCGAGCATGGCCAGCGCGGCCTGCGCCTGGGAGGGCGTGAAACCCTGCGACTCGAGCCGGCCACGGATGTCGCTAGCGTCGAAGGAGGCATCGCCCCATGCCGGGCCGGACGCGACCAGGGTGAGGAGGACCATCCCGGCTCGGAGCCGGGCCAGGTCCAACAGGACGTCCCTCGCGATCAAGCCCATTCCTGTCCTGGCCCTCAGAGGGAAATGTCGAGTACCGAGTCGGCCCCGCCGTAGCCGCTGTCAAGCACGGTGGCGGCCTGCGGATCGGCCACCCACTTGTCACTGTCCACCACGAAGGCGTAGCGGTAACGACCGGGCGGAAGGGAGAGCCGCGTCTTCCACACTCCGTCCTCGCCCTTCCTCATAGCGACGGCATCCCAGCCGGTGAAATCCCCGACGATGGCGACACTACGCGCCTTCTCGCCCGCCAGCTTCAGCTCGACCTGGACGCTAGGGGCCTCGAGCGGGGCGCGGCCGCGGAAGATAAACACAGAGAAGACTACGAGGCCCACAGCCAGTGCGCTGACGGCGGCCGGCAGCCAGTAGAGAGCCGTCTTAGGGCGCTCGCGTAACCGACCCGGAGATCGAAGGGCGGCCAAACGCCGCAAGACGTTGTCTGAAAAGCCAACGGGGAGCGCCCTCTGGCCACGCAGCGTCTTGCCCGCCCACTCGAACAAGGCCACCCGCTCCGCACAAGCAGGGCAGCTACCGACGACCTGCTCCATTGCAACCGCCTCTTCGGGCGAGAGGCGGCCGTCTGCCTTCTTGTGAAGCCAACCCTCGATCGGGTGTCGACAGGGATTGCTGGCCATCGCGTATCCACCTCTTCGCGTTCATATACGGGGGGACCGGGGGTTTATTTCGCCCTCTTCTTAGCCCTTCTTAAGTTGCTGGCCTCGAGACTCTTGAGAAGGAGCCGCCGGGCTCGAAAGAGGCGAACCTCCACGGTGCCGAGCGGCAGCCCCAGAAGGGCGGCGATCTCCTCGTACGACAGTTCCTGCGACTGGCGCAAGACGAACACCTCCCGGTATTTGACAGGCAGGGACGCCACCGCCGTCTGGAGGCCTTCCTCGGCCTCCCGGGCGAGGAATGCCTGCTCCGGATCGGGCGATCGTTCGGACAGCTCCGGCTCCCGGCCCTCCTCTTCGCGCTCCCGAGGCGACGCTAACCACCGCGGCAACGATCGTCGGCGCAGATGGCTGCGACAGAGGTTGAGGGCGATCGTGTACAGCCAGGGGTGGAACCGCGAGCCGACCCGAAAGTCCCCTAGGCGCGCAAAGGCCTGAAGGAAAGCCTCCTGGGCCATATCCTCCGCATCCGCCGCGTTGCCTGTCATTCGGTAGGCCAGATTGAAGATGGAGCGGGAATACTTGTCGACGAGAGGGCGAAAGGCTTCATCGTCACCGGAGAGGACGGCTCGGATCGCCTCCAGGTCCTCCTCCTCCGCGGGAGGGAGATTCGCCATGGGTGAAGCTTACGAGGAACACGCACTCATGCAAGTCGTCGCCCAGGAGGCGGCGCTTAGGTGTCAGCCCCGAGGGCGTGAGGGATTCAGGGCTGCGGCCGCGTCCGGCTGAATGCGTAGCTGATGTTGGCGCTCGCGAGCAGGGTGGCGCCGTTCTGATCCAGGCTCGAGATGGTGCGTCCCGCCGCACCCGAGACGAACAGGGACGGGGAGACACGCACCGTGACCGACGCGGTCGCGTCCAGACGCGACCGGCTGAGCCCGTTCAGGTCGCTCGTCGCGGTCGTGCCCGTGGCGTGCATGTACGACAAGGCGCCAGTGAGAGTCACCCGCTGGGATAGCGCCCGTTCCAGCGCGCCTGCCAAGAAGACCGCGCCCCGCGAGAAGTACCCTGTAGTTGCGAATACCCGCGTGGGGCCTCGGGTGACCTGGACGCTCACCGGGAGGGCCCAGTTGACGCGCGAGAGCCCGAGAGTCGTGTCCGACACGGCCGCGTCGCTCAAGATCTCCAGCATGGGGGCCACGGCGAGGCCAACGGCATGCTGATTCGGGTCCACGAGCTTCACCTTGGCGGCGACGTACGTGTTGCCGAGGCCGCTCGCATTGTAGCCGTCGTTGTAGCTCGCCCAGTAGAAAGGCAAGCTGACGCTCAGTTGTAGCCGGCTCGAGACTCCGACCGCCGCGTTGACCACGGGCGCGTCCGTTTCCCCGCCGTCCAGCGATTCTGCGCGGCCGATCGACAAGCCGATCGTGGCCGCGCCCGGCGCGAGCGTTTCGGCGTCGTCGAGCCACGCGGCGAGGATGACGGCGCTGGTCGGGCTTCCGGTGCCACCCCCCACTGCGGGCACGGGCAGCTCGGTCCGTCCAGCAGTTCCTTGACCATGCCCCTTGGCGCCAGGAGGAAGGGGCGGGCGCTTGGAATGGGGGGGCGGCTTGGGCGGCTTTTGGGCGAGCGCCGTTGCCGGCACCAACACCACGCCGCAGAGAAGGGCGCGCGCAAAGCGCCTCGGAGTGTGCATTGTCCGTCACCTAGCATAGACCAGTGGGGACCACATCCGCCCAGCCTAGTGCGTGCCCAGCCAAGTCAGCCAAACCTGTCGAGCCTTACTGCCGAGACCGACGCGCTCGCAGGACTGGGTCCGAGCTTCGCGCCGGAAGGGTCCCGGAGTCGCTTTCCCGTGCGGACGTCCGAGCTGCTCCTCGATTGGTCCGGCTCCGATTATCCAAGCCGTGACGGCCCTTGGGCACCAGGCGGGCTTCCTTGAAGGCCCGCCGGGCTCGGAAGCGAGCGTCTACTGACCCAGGCGCTGGTGACGCCGATCACACATGTCGGGGAAACGAGACAAGCGGGCGAAATAAAGGCCCCGGTCGGACGTAAATGCCGCCATGAGCGAGAGTTCTGACCGTTACCCAAATTGGGAGGCAGGCATGAAGCGTTCTCAAGTTCTTCTCCCGGCTGTAGTTGCCGTTCTGGCCCTTACTCTTTCCGCCTGCGGCAGCAGCCCGACCTCGCCCTCAGGCACGAGCGCGGGCGTGAACCTGCACGGCCTGGCCATGGGCCAGAGCTCGGCGAGCGCCTCCTCCTCCGGCGCGTTCAAAGCGATGTCTACGGGTAGCGGCATCACCGTGACCGTGCAGGGGACCACCATCTCGACGACGATCTCCGGGAACGGCAGCTTCGAGCTGAATGGACTCCCGGCGGGCACCTTCACCCTCGTCTTCACCAGCAACGGCGTGACCCTCGGCACGGTCACGATCACAAGCGTACCGACCCAGGCGGAGATCAACCTCGTGGTTCAGATCACGACCACCGTCGTCATCATGGTCAAGGTCGAGATCAACGGCACCGACGAGACCGACAACGAGAACAACAACGGGACCAACGACGGGACCAAGACCTGCCTGATCGACGGCGGCACGGTGGGCTCGTCGATCGAGCTCGAGGGCTCCGTGAACTCGGCCTCGGGCAAGACGTTCAAGATGTCAGTCAATGGCAACCGGTCGAGCGGGCTCGTGAGCGTCGACGCCACGAGCGCGAGCTTTGACTGCGCGGGCATCAAGGGCACATGCGATGCGACGCTGCTCGTGGCGGGGGCCAAGGTGCACGTGAGCGGTACCCTGACGTCCTGCTCGCTGACCGCAGCCCAGGTGAAAGCGAACCAGGTCAAGTTCCAGCACTGAAGGCGGGACGATTGACAGCGCGCTTGCCGGCACCTCATCGCGCTAGCCGAAGCATCAACCCCCGTGAGGCCGCCGAGCCGAAAAGGCTCGGCGGCCAATCGGGGCTCAGGAGGGGTTTCATGCCCAGAGGGCGCTGGCAGCCTGTGTCGGCTTTGGTCGGCTACGGGAGCCGCACTCCCACCGCATTCTCTGCCGGCTCTTCTGGACTGACGACCGCCGGCAGCGCCAGTTTGATGTTGCAGGCAAGTTCCTTCAGCGAAGCCAAGGCCGTGCGGGTCATATTCTCGGAGGCGAGCGTCTACCTGAGCGGCCCTGGTCGCATCGCCATCGGTCTTCCCTCTCCCGACGGCCGGGCCCGGTCGCACTGACCCTGTAGAGAAGTTGCTAGCGAATTGGTGCCGCCACAAGCGGAGAACCGGAGATAGAGGTGGGAGAGATGACGGCGAAATGCCCACGTTGCAAGGGCATCATCACTGCAACCCCAGACGAAGAGCGCTTCCTCAATTGCCCGCAGTGCGGCGCTCGCCTCAGGGCCCCCGCGACCACGGAGACACCCATCGGCGGTCCGAGCCCCATGGCAATGGGCTCTTCCCCAGCTCCGGCGGCTCAATCCCCGGCCCCGAGCCCGGCGTTGAGTCCGGTCTGGGACTCGGAGGGGCTATTAGTCGAGCTGCGGGCGCTCGCAAGGGGACAAGAAGAAAGCCTTTTGATCCTACGCGAGGTCTTTGCGATGGTGAGCTCACGCTTTGCGCCACCGCAGTCGTCGGGACTCGCGTCGGGGAGAAGTGATCTCTCGAGCATGCCTGCTGAAGGAGGGCCTGGGGCCTCTGCCAGCCTCCAGCCGGTGCGCACCCGCCGTCGACGCAAGGCGGTGCTTCTCGTCGACGATGACGATGAGGCTCGTCGCGAAGCGGCCGCGGCATTTGAGTCCGCAAACGTGCCCGTACGAGCGGTGGCAGACGGCAGGGCCGCCATCGCGGCGATCACTGCGGAGAGACCCGACGTCATCGTGCTCGAGCTCGGGCTTCCAGACCCGATGTCGGGGCGGGACGTCATCAACGTGATCAAAGCCACGATGGAGTGGGTGGGCATCCCTATCGTGCTCTACACGGGGCTCCCCATCGAAAACCAGGAGGAGGCTCGTACCATCCATGGCGCTGACGACTTGGTTCCGAAGGGCTCCGGTGAGGTCGAGGCGCTGGTTGCGCGGGTGATCCAGATCTTTCAAAGGGAAGGCTGAAAGACCGCATGGATCGACGCCGGGTTCCAGGCGGCCTGAATGGAGGGAAGGTGGAGGAGCGTCTGCGCACCGCATACTGCGGCGTTCTCCCCGGGCCTCGCCTGCTCCTCTCCTCCTGTCCCAGAGGCATTGACGCGGGTCATGGCCGGGGAAAAGGCAGCTGTCACATGAGCATCTCCGAGGCGAGCCTGGGGGTCACACCGTGACTCGGGGGATGATCCAAGACGCCAGCGTTCCCGAGCGACTTCTATCGGCGCTGGCCAATCGGGAGACGGGAATACTTACCTTTCGCAACGGGTCGGTCACTAAGAGCTTATACCTGCACATGGGCCATGTGATCTACGCCAAAAGCAGCGACCCCGATGAACGCATGGGCGAGAGCCTGCTTCGGCGAGGCAAGATCACCGCTCGCCAGTACCGGGAGGGCAGCCAGAGGATGCAGCCCGGCCAGCGGCTGGGGACGGTCCTGGTGGAGATGGGGGTCCTCGAGCCACTGGATCTGCTCCCCGCAATGCAGCAGCACGTGAAGGAGATCCTGCTCGACGTCCTCACGTGGACCCACGGGGAGTACGAGCTGACCTCGGGCGAGATCGGCTTCGAGGACGTGGTGATCCTCAGTTTTCCCATGGAAAATCTCATCCTGGAGGGGATCCGCCGGATCCGCGCTTGGAGCCTCATCCATCGCGGGATCGGGGACATGAGCTCCGTTCCCGTTCCCACCGGCAACACGGAGGTCCTTGTCAAGCTCGGGTTGACGGACGAGGAGCAACAGGTCTTGGCCCACGTCAACGGCCGGGCCTCGGTAGAGCAGATCTGCCAGGTCTCCTACCTTTCGAACCTGGAGGCCTGTCGCACTCTCTGGGCCCTCCGGATCCTGGGCGTAATCCGGTACGGCCAGGCGGAGGCGGCGCAGGCTGGCCCAGGTCGCGAACCGCCTCCTGGCCCCAGGGAACCGCATGCGGGCAAGGCTCAATGAGTTGGTTGTTGCCGCCAGCTGGGGTCGGGAGCGAGCCAGGGGTGCAGTTGGTGGCGGTGGTGTCCGGAATCACTGAGTTTGGTTGCGAAGGGAGCTTGGATGCCGCCGGTGAAAGGGCGAAGGTCAGGGGGGCGCTCGCTGTGAAGCCCATGTCCTGACCGCGACTTCCGCGTGGGAGTGAGTCGTACGACGATCATCATACGAGCGTGTTGTGCGAACGACTCTCTATCTGCTCGCGTCAGTGCTCCTCCTGGGGCTCAGTCTGTTTCTCGCGTCCTCTTACAGACATTGGAAGAAGTTCCACGAGCGAGAGAGATTCCTCTTGAGCATGAGGGAGATCACGACGCCACGGCGCATGGATCCCGTACAGCGGGCACGTTTGGCGGTCCTTCAGACGCCCTGGTGGGCGTTCTGGCGTTGGCTGCCCGACCGATGGCAGCGGCCGGAGTAGCGGAGAACCGCGTCGCCCGGCGACGGGCATGGTGGCCATCGCGGGGCGGGCGAGCTCTGTCATCGGACTGGTTTTAGGAAGGGCCGGCCCTCCGCGCCCGTGCCGGGTCAAGGGCCCCCCGCTCGGCGGGGAGCGTCCGAGCGGGTGCCTGCCCCCTGCCCGCCCCCCTGTCCGCCCCCCTTGCCAGGTGCTCGGGAGTGCTTTAACCTCTCTTGGCCATCTCTCCAGCCGCGATTCGCACGATCCTCCACATGGAACGAGCTGTGAACCATGGGGCTTGATCCTCCGGTGATCTGCCCGTCGTGTAAGGCAGAAAACGATAGCGCCGCGGACGCGTGTTCCCAATGTGGGCGGCATCTCTCCATTCTCAAGGTGGGCGAGGTCCTGAGCCGCCGCTACGAAATCCTCGACCTCCTCGGTCAGGGAGGCATGGGAGCGGTCTACAAAGCTCAAGACCGCATCCTCGATGAAGTCGTCGCCGTCAAGCTCCTGCGCTTCGACATGAGCCGGACCCCCCAATGGGGCCGCCGGTTCCAGTTCGAGATCAAGCTTGCCCGCAAAGTGAGCCACCGCAACGTCTGCCGCTTTCACGAATACGGGGAGGACAGGGGGCGTACCTATGTCTCGATGGAGTTCGTGGACGGAGTCGACCTGCGCCGCAGGATCGCAGAGAAAGGCAGCCTGGGATGGGACGAAGCTTTCGAGGTCGCGATCCAGATCAGCAAGGGGCTACAGGCGATCCACGACGTGGGGATCGTTCACCGCGACCTCAAGACGTCGAACGTGATGCTGGACTCACGCGGAATCGTCAGACTCATCGATTTCGGAGCCGCAAAGCGGTGGATGGCCGACGGACAGACCGAGGGCACCGTTGCCGGGGAGATCATCGGGACCCCGGAGTACATGAGCCCCGAGCAAGCACGCGGGGGAAGTGTGGACTTCCGGAGCGACCTCTACGCGCTCGGGGTGGTCGTCTTCGAGCTTTTCACGGGCCGCGTCCCTTTTCGCGGTGAGAGTCCGGTCCTCACGATCCTCAAGCACTTGCGGGAGGCTCCCCCGCTAAGCGGGCCCCACGCCGCCCCCCTCCCGAGGCAACTGGTTCCGATCTTGCGGAAGGCGCTCGCCAAGTCACCCGACGAGCGCTATGCGACGGCGCGGGGAATGAGCGAGGCCTTGCGCCTGGCTCGGGGCGGACCCGACCTTGAGCCCCGCCGAAAGCCCACCCCGCTCAGGTCACCGCTCCCACTCCCTCCCCGGGGTTTCACTCCGCCCAGGGGTTACACCCTTCCGGGGGCCGCCGATGGCGCCCCGCCCGCGAGGCGTGACACAACTCGCCCGATCCCCTCCGAAATCGCCGCCGAGGCGGAGTTGGCCGGCAAGGAACGGCTTGCCAGCTTCATATCGGGCCTGGACCATCCCAACGTGCGCGTCCGCTGGAGGGCGGCCGTGGGCTTGTGGGAGATGGGCCCCATGGCCAAGGATGCGGTTCCGGCCCTTACGAAAGCGCTCGAAGACAAGGCGCTCTCTGTCGCCCATGCCGCCGCCGAGGCCCTGAGGACGATCACGGAGGAACGAGAGCCGGACCGCTCGGACGCCTCGCCTACGACCGGTACCGGACCGATCGATGTCTCGGCCCTGATCGACGCGCTGCGGCACGAGGACGTGAGCGTCCGCGAGTGGGCAGCGGTCGCCCTGGGACACCTAGGGCCGTCCGCGAAGGCCGCGGTCACGGCGCTGCGGGCGGCTCTCAAGAACACGATGAGCGGCATCCGCGACTGGGCTGCGGCTGCTCTCGGTGGCATCGGTCCTGAAGCGAGGGAGGCGATCCCGGACCTTGTGGGAGCTCTCAAGGACGAGAGCCGCTTCGTGCGCGCTGCCGCGGCGGCGGCCCTAGGCGCTATGGGCCCATCCGCCAAGGACGTGGTGCCCGATCTCGTCGGAGCGCTCAGAGACGAGAACGCCAACGTTCGCTGGCGGGCCGCGGCCGCGCTCGGTGAGATTGGCCCAGAGGCGAGAGCAGCCATCCCCGCCCTCCTTTCGGCACTGGAGGACAGGGATGCGTCGACTACCGACGCCGTGGCCCTGGCCCTCGAGAAGGTCATCGGAAAGCCGGAACCGAGCCCCCAACCGAACCCGCTCCCGAACCCCGAGCCTCCGGGACCCGCGGCTCCTGACACGGTCGACGTCGGCAGCCTCATCTTGTCTCTCACCACTGACGACGAATCCGGCGTTCGCTGGCGGGCGGCGGCAGCTCTCGGGGATATGGGTCGGGTGGCAAAGGAGGCGGTCCCGGCCCTGACCGGCGCTTTGGAGGACCAAGACGACACGGTCCGTGGCGAAGCGGCCCGGGCTCTCGGGCGAATGAACTCAGCTGCCAAGGAGGCTGTCCCCGCCCTCGCCGCCGCCCTGAGGGACGGGGACGAGGTTCTCCGGCATCACGCGGCGGCGGCTCTGGGGTTGATCGGTCCGGACGCCCTGGCCGCCGTCCCCGCGCTCATCGAGGCGCTGAAAGAGAGGGACTTTCTTGAGCCCGACGAGGCCCAGGAAGCCCTGTTCAGCATCGGCCGGGCCGCCGTCCCCGCTCTCATCGAGGCGCTCCGGGACGAGAATCCGCGGATCCGGGGCAAAGCCTCGAGCCTCGTTGCCCGGCTCGGGGGAAAGGGGAAGACGCCGGTAAATCGGTTCTACGTGGAGAACGTGTACTGCGTGGCCGGCAGCGAGAGGATGCGCGTGGCCAACCTTGGCACGGGGGGCCTGTTCGCCTCGACCGAACAGCCTCCACCCGTGGGCGAGATGGTGACGCTCGTGGTCGAGCTCGCGCCCACCACGTTTCTCAAGGTGGTTGGCCAGGTCTCGTGGGTGAACAATGCAGCCGCGCCCTCTTCCCGCGATTGGCCGCCTGGCTTTGGGGTCCGCTTCACACGCATAACCAACGAAGACATGGCCGCCATCCGCGACATCCTCAAGCGCTCGGAGCCGGTTCTTGGCTCCGTGCCGCCCAGCGCTTTGGAAAAGCGGAAGGATAGCGGACCCTGAGGCGGTTCTTGGAGTTCGAGCCGACACGGATCTCGCTCTTTCTCCGTCGTCCGCGGTCGGGAACTCCTGTTCGGGAAGGGTGATTCGGTAACCCGTGCCCGAGTGTTTATGGCCGAGGTCCGGCCATCCCAGCCTAAGAATTTGACCGGCAAGTGCTTGTACGAGTTGGCGTTTGCCCCCCAGAGTGAGGGGGGTCACTGAGCTTCGCTTCTTGGCACCTGCCTTGCGAGTACCTGCTCCGTGGTCGGCCTTGCCCTACTCACGCTCCTGCAGTTCACGCCCACGGGCTCTGGTGTGGGGGACGGTGTCACGAGCCTCCCCGCTGCCAACCCACCCGCGTGGGCGAGCGTCCTGATTCGCCTCGAACCGCCGCCGGGCCCGGACGCGGCCTCGGCCGAGGCTCGCAGCCTCTGCCCGGCCAATGGCCCGCGACCCGATTCGGTCGTTGCTGTTGTCGCTCGGGAAGAGGCGGCGACACACGTCAGCCTCATTGGCTTCTCGGAGACGTCCGCCCTCGACTACTCGCCGCTCACGCGAGGGGAGCGCTGGAGGCTGTTCTTGAACCAAACCGTGACGTCGCCGGGGGCATTCGCGCCCGTCCTCGCGACCGCGGTCCTCGCCCAGCGGTTTCGGACCCCACCCGAGTGGGGAGACAACACCTCGGGGTTCGGAAAGAGAATGGCTCTGGCCTTCGGCACCAACGTCGTCCAGGGAGTGATCCAGTCCGCAGGCGACGCCATGCTCAAGCAGGACCCGCGCTTCATTCGGAGCGGCCAGAGGGGCTTCTGGCGTCGCGCGGCGCATGCGGTGCAGTTCACGGTGTTCACCTACGACGACCGCGGCCGGACATGCTTCGGCACCGCCAACGTCGCGTCCTTTTACGGCAGCAGCATCGCCAGTGCCCTCTTATACCCGCCCGGTCACCACGCTTGGCGCGAAGGCGTGCAGGCCGCGAACCTGCAGCTGGCGATGAGCGCCGCCTTCAACGTCTTCCAGGAGTTCTGGCCGGATATTCAAAGGACCTTCCGGCGGTCGCACTAGCTCACGGTTTCCCAGGCCCGAGCCCGTCAGCGCCGACCTCCCTCGGTGGGCCTGACCACCCGGCCGTCTTTCATGACGAAGAGGACATTCTCGAGGGCGCTCACGTCGGCGAGGGGGTCGCGGCCAACGGCCACGACGTCCGCCCGCTTTCCGGTCTCGAGGGTTCCCACGTCCTTCTCGATCCCGAGAACGCGGGCCGCGCGCGTCGTGGCTGACCGGATGGCGGCCATGGGGGACAGGCCGAGGCGCACCATCCGCGCGAACTCGCGGTTGGCGTGCGGGTGGGGGTAGATGGTGTCGGAGCCAAAGGCGACGGTCAACCCGGCTGCGAAAGCCGCGCGAAGACAGCGATCGCGTTCGGCCTGGAGCGCCTTCGCCTTCGCGATGCGATCGGCGGGGATGCCGCGTTTCTCCCCCTCCTCGATGATGTAGTCAAGCACGTAGACCGTAGGCACCAGAGGCACGCCACGCTCCTTCATGAGCCCAATTCCCTCGTCGTCGATCAACGCCCCGTGCTCGATGCAGTCCACGCCAGCGCGCAGCGCGGCCTTGATGCTACCGGCGCCGATCGCGTGGACCGTCACCTTCCGGCCGAGCCGGTGGGCCTCGTCCGTTGCCGCCCGGAACTCCTCGTCCGTGAAGGCCTGGCCCCGCGGGTCGTCCCCTGCCGACATGACGCCACCGCTGGCCGCCAACTTGATCCAGTCCGCCCCGTGCTTGACCTCCTCGCGGATCGCCTTGCGCATGGCCTCGGCACCGTCCACGACGACGTTGGGGACCTGGAGGGCGAGGTCTGGGGCCAGGTCGTTGAAGTCACCGTGACCGCCGGTGGGGGAGATCATGTGGGGGGCGACGAAGAGGCGGGGCCCCTGAAAATCGCCGCGCGCAATCGCGTCTCGGATCTCGACCGTGGAGTAGTACAGGTCCAGGTCACCCGGGTCGCGCAGGGTGGTGAAGCCGTTCTGGAGCCGGACCAAGGCGTTGCGCAGGCCCTCGAGCGCCTTGCGCGCGCTCGATTTCCGCAGCGAGTCGGCCAGGACGTCTCCGGGGTTGAGCAGGATGTGGGCATGCAGATCGATGAACCCGGGCAGGCAGGTCGCGTTCGAGAGGTCGACGGTGCGGGCGTCGGCCGGTGCGGCCAGGCCCTTCCCGACCGCCGTGATCCGATCGCCCACGACCTGGATGTCGATGCTCGCCGTCGCCTGGTCCGCCTGGCCGTCGATCAGCCTCCCGCATCGAATCAAGGTCGTCGGTTCGGCGGCCGCCACGGCGGCCATCAAGATCAAGCCCAGGAAGAGGCTCGTGAGTTGTCTCATCTCCTTAACCCCTCTCTTGGCGGCCTTGAGCTCCCCTCCCCTGGGGGGTGGGCGGGAGCCTTCATCGGCCGCACGTAGCGCTGGATCCTACTACCGTTCGTCTGGTGGACGGACGGTACCTACGCGCTCTTGAAATGACGGGCAAAAGGGACTAATGTCCAGTCGACCTTGTACGGACAGGCTCGGGTGCCCGGCGTACGGGGTAAAAGGGAATGGGGTGAGAAACCCCAACGGCCCACGCCACTGTGATCGGAGAGTCGGCGCTCTGGCTCGATTGCCCTAAGGGGTACGAGCAGCCACTCCCAGGATACTGGGGGGAAGGCGGGCGACGACGTAGGGCTCCGTGAGTCAGGAAACCTGCCCGAGCCGAGAAGTCGGAGTGCTCTTCGATGGGAAGAGTCCGGTTTCACGGCAGCTCCGCCAGAGCTCTCAGCTCTAGCGCAGAGTCTCTTCACCCCTTCGCCACCTGCCGCCGAGGCCTTTCTCCGCTTGTCCGGCCAAAACAAGAGGATTCGGGCTTACGCCCGGTGGGAGGCGTGCATGCGTGTGTCCGTCCTGGGACTGTTCCTTTTCTCTAGCGTCCAAGCGGCTGCCGGGGCGTCTGAAGGCTTGTCCACGATCACCGTGCGGGTCGTGGATCCGCAGGTGGTGCCGGTTCGGGGAGCTCGGGTCACCCTCTACACGAGGGACGATCGGCTTCGGATCAACGCCGTGACTGATGCGGCCGGACTCTGTCGCTTCGAGAGTCTGCCCGCTGCCGACTATCTTGTGGAAGCCGCGGCATCTGGTTTTGGCCGCCCCGACGTGCAGCGCGTGGCGCTGGTCAAAGCGACCGAGGTCGACGTCGAGTTTGCCCTCAAGCTCGCCGGCCTCAGAGAGCAAGTGGTCGTGACCGCATCCGGCAGCATGCAGGGATCCGACGAGGTCTCGAAGGCCATCGCTGTCGTGGACCGCGAGCAGATCGACGGCCGCGACGAGTTCGCCCTCGCAGACGCGCTGCGCACCGTTGCCGGTCTCCGCGTCCAGCAGCTGGGAGGGCCCGGTTCCTTCGCGTCCATCAAGATCCGGGGGTTACGCGACCAAGACACGGCCATCCTCATCGACGGCGTGCGTTTTCGCGACGCCGCCGGTCCCCAGGCCGACGCGTCTGGGTTCCTGGAGGATCTCCTGGTGACCAACATCGAGCGGGTCGAGGTCCTTCGCGGGTCGGGCTCTTCGCTCTATGGCTCCAACGCCATTGGGGGAGTGGTCAACGTCGTGACCGACCACGGCGGAGGCCAGGCCCGGGGCGGCCTCCTCCTCGAGGGCGGCTCGCTGGGCTTCTTTCGGGGGCGCGCGGACACCGCCGGGGGCTTTAACAAGGACCGCATCACCTACAGCGCCGGATTCGCCCACCTGAACGTCTCCGAAGGCGTGGGAGGCGACGACAAGGCACGCACCTCCAGCATCCAGGGGCGTGTCCAGGTTCGTCTCGGCCCGACAGCGACGCTCGCGACCCGGATTTATTTCGCCGACTCGTTCACAAAGCTCAACGAGAGTCCGCTGACCCTGGGCACCCTCCCCAGCGATGGAATCATCGACGCCAGCCCCCTCTCGCGGTCGGAGTTGTCCCGCTACGAGTCGGGTACGCCGGTCTCCGAGCTGAACCTCGACGGGGCGAACTTCATTCCCTCCGCCCATGACCCCGACAACACCCGTAGTGCCAACTTCCTTTCCGCGCTGGTGACATTCGAGCATCGTCCCTCCCCGGGCTTCGCCTACAGCGTGACCTATCACGGCTTGCTCACCAACCGGACCTTTGTGAATGGTCCCCTGGGTCCCGGGTTCCAGCCCGATGGTATGACCCGCGACGAATTCGACGGACGCGTACACACCCTGGACGCCCACGCCGACTTCGGTGTCGGCCCCCACCACCTCTTCACGGTCGGGTATCAGCTGGAGAGCGAGCGATACCTGGGCCGCTCGACCCCGACCGACCCCGCCGCCGGCTCCTCGGTGAACGCGGCCCAGCTCAGCCATGCCAGCTTCATCCAGGACCAGATCCGTCTTCTTGGGGGGGCGTTGCAGGCCTCCGCTGGTCTCCGCGCCCAATGGTTCTCGCTCGACGCCCCAACCCTCACCCCAGCTTCGGGGTCGCCCTTTCAAGGACTCCACCTCCCCTCGCTCCCCAGTGCCTACACCGCCGATGGGTCGATCGCCTACTTCTTGGAGAAGACAGGCACCAAGCTGCGGGGCCACGTCGGGAACGGTTATCGGGCGCCCTCGCTTTTCGAGCGCTTTGGCAGCTCCTTCGGGAGCTTCGGGTATTCCGTCTACGGGGATCCGCGGCTCGGCCCCGAGCGGTCGCTGGGGGTTGACCTGGGGGTGGACCAGCAATTTGCCGCGGGCCGGCTGCGCACATCGCTGACGCTCTTCCGCACCGATCTCCGAAAGGTGATCATTTTCGACTTCTCGGGAGCCATCAGTCCCGAGACCGACCCCTTCGGGCGCTTCGGCGGATACCGATTGGTGGACGGCGGAAAGGCCCAGGGGCTCGAGGTCGAGGCCGCGGCGGAGCCGTTGCGGGGGCTTCGGCTGAACGCGGCCTACACCTACAACGCCGCCGAGCCTCCGACGCGCCAGCCCCAGGATCTGCCCCAGGCCTACATCATTCCAAAGCATCAGTTCTCCCTGGTGGCAACCCAGCGGCTGGGCGGCTTCCAAGCGACGCTCGCCCTCGCGGCCTCCGACAGCTATCTGGCGCCCGTCCTCGATCCGGTGACGTTCGCGAGCCGCACTTACCGCTTCCAAGGGATCGTGAAGGCGGATTTTGTGGCCAGCTACAGCATGCGCGTGTCGGAACGGGGAAGCCTGCGGCTCTTCGGCAAGGTCGCAGACGTCTTCCATCGGACCTATTTCGAGAGCGGCTTCGCGACCCCGGGCCGGGTCGCGTTGGGGGGTGTGGCCTTTGCGTACTGAGAGAAACGCGAAGGGACTCATTCTGTGCCGCACGGGGGGGCTCCTGTTCGGGCTCGCGTTGGTCGCCCCCGGGCCCGTCGCTGGACGGGCAACGGATGTCGTTAGCCCCCGTCCCCGAGCGATCATTTCGCTCTCCCCCAACGTCACGGAGATACTTCATGGGATCGGAGCCTTCAGCCGGGTGGTCGCGGTTTCCGACTATTGCAGCTTCCCGCCCGAGGTCGAGGGCTTGCCGCGGGTCGGGGGCTGGCTCAACGCCAATCTGGAGAAGGTCACGGCCCTCCGGCCCGACCTGATCATCATGACGGACGACCAGGCCCCGCTCGTGAAGGACCGGCTCGACCTCCTCGGCCTCCGAACGCTCGTCATACCAAGCCAGACGATCGAGGACGTCTTCAGGGCCATCCGAGAGATCGGCCGGGCCGTGGGCAATGACCAAGAGGCTGAGGGGCTGGAAGCCGGTACCCGAGCCGAGCTCGCCGCGATCCGGGGGAAGGCGAGCGGGCGAGTGCGCCCCAAAGTGCTCTGTGTCGTCGACCGCCTCCCGGGCACGCTGCGGGACCTATACGTGGCGACGCAGGGAAGCTACCTGACGGAGCTGATCGATATCGCCGGAGGCGACCCGATCGCGCCCTCCGGGGCGGCCAACTACGTGAGGCTAACAACCGAGGCCCTGGTCTCCCTCGATCCGGAAGTCATCCTCGACCTTGCACAGGCGGTGACGCCCCCCGCCATCGTGGCCGGCCCTCTGAGGGAAGAGGCGGCGGCGGTGTGGGCCGACCTCCCGCGAGTGCGCGCCGTGCGCCAGGGGCGGGTGTACGCATTCAGGGACCGGACTGTCGTTCATCCCTCGCAGTTCGTGAGCGAGACCGCACGCCACATGGCGATGCTCCTTCACCCGGAGGCGTTCCCGAAATGACGAGCGCCCTCCTGCAGGCGACGGGCCTCGGTTTCGGCTACGCCGGCACGAAGCCCGTGGTCTCGGGCTTATCGCTGGCCCTGCCCCGCACGACGTTCGCGGCCCTGATCGGTCCCAACGGTAGCGGGAAGTCGACGCTCCTGCGGCTCTTGGCCGGGCTCCTGCGGCCATGGCAGGGGCTGGTCACCCTGGACGGGGCGGCCCTCGGCTCGATCTCGCGGCGACGTCTTGCCATGAGGATGGCCTACGTGCCGCAGGAGCTGACAACCGTGTTTCCCTTCACTGCTCTCGAGGTCGTCCTCACGGGGCGGGCGCCGTACACGCCGCGCTTTCGGCTGGAGGGGACGAGGGACCGCACCATCGCCATGGAGGCGCTCGCCACACTCGGCGCCCAGCACCTGGCGGAACGGCCCATGACCGAGCTCTCCGGGGGCGAAAAGCAGCTCGTGGCCGTAGCCCGTGCCCTCGCGCAGCAACCCGAGCTGCTGCTCCTCGACGAGCCCGCCGCCTCCCTGGACCTGAAGCACCGCGCCCAGCTTGTGGCGGCCCTGCGGCGGCTTCGGAAGGAGCGGGGGCTCACCGCCCTCGTCGTCACCCACGACCTCGCGTTCCTGGACCCCGCTTTCGACCATGTCTTCGCCTTGCGGGGCGGCAGCCTGGCCGCCGAGGGGGCGCCCCGGGAGGTTCTGCGGGAGGACACCCTCAAGGAGATCTACGAGGACGCGAACGTGCGCGCTTGCCGCTTGGACGGGCGCACCTTCGTGTGGTCGGAGTGGTGATGGACGCGGGGGGCGCGGGACCGATCCCGGCGATGCCGACGGCGGGGGACCCGGCGTTGGATCAGGGCGGGGGACCGGCGCCCGGACGACGAGGGATGCCCTTTCTGCTCTTGGCGGGGGCCGTCCTCCTGGTGACGGTGGGCGCCCTGTCTACCGGATATCGGCGGATCGATCTCGAGGCCCTCCGCTCGGATCCCACGTCACGGACGATCTTTCTCGAGATCCGGGTTCCGCGGGTGCTGCTGGGCTTGATCGTGGGTGGGTCTCTGGGAGTCGTGGGCGCGGCCCTCCAGGCTCTGTTCCGCAACCCCCTGGCCGATCCCTTCACGCTCGGGGTGTCGGGCGGGGGGGCGCTGGGGGCGAGCCTGGCCATCGCTCTGGGCCTCGGCGGCCGGGTGGGGGCCCTGCCCCTGGTCTTCGTGGCGGCTTTGATGGGTGCGGGCCTCGCGGTCCTGATCGTCTACCGCCTGGCATCGGTGGGGGCGGTGCTCCTGCCCGGAGCGCTGCTTCTGGCAGGGGTGGTCATAAACCTCATCGCCGCGGCAGGGGTGTTGATGCTCCAGTGCCTGGCGGACTACACCCGTGCCCTCCAGATTCTTCGCTGGCTCGTGGGCAGCCTGGATGTGGTGGGGTCAGGAGTGCTCTGGCCGATGCTGCTCTTTCTCACCCCCGGGATCGTGGCCCTCCTGGTCCTTGCCCGGGATCTCCACCTGCTTGCCGTGGATGCGGAGACCGCGGCCAGCCTGGGCGTCAATGTCCATCGGGTCGAGCGAATCACGTACGTCGCCTCCTGCCTGGTGGTGGGGACGACGGTGGCGGTGGCGGGCCCGATTGGCTTCGTCGGTCTCGTCGTGCCGCACGCGGTGCGGCGGCTCTTCGGAGAGGATGTCCGTGTGGTCATGCCCTGCTCGCTCCTGCTGGGGGCGGCGTTTCTGGTGCTGGCGGACACGATGGCGAGAACCCTCCTGGGGGCGGCCGAGGTCCCCGTGGGGGCGGTGACCGCCCTGGCCGGCGGGCCGGCCTTCCTGTGGCTGCTGGGCCGGAGGCGGCATGCCTCCTTGCTGTAAGGCGGGGTCTTCGGCTGGGACCAATCGGAAGGAGGAGGGATGAGCATCTCGACCAAGCGTGGTGACAGCGGGAAGACGAGTCTCATCGGTGGAGAACGCGTCTCCAAGGGAGATCTTCGGGTTGAAGTGTACGGAGTGGTCGATGAGCTGATCAGCCAGCTCGGGTTCGCGCGGGCCATCAGCGAGCACCAAGAAGTGCGGGAGCTGACGAAGGCCCTCCAGCGAGACCTGTTCAACCTCTCCGGCGCCATCGAGTCGCCGCCGTCCGGCAAGGACTCTTCCGTCGGAGGCGCGCGGGTCGAGGCCCTCACCAACCACGTCCATCGGATTGAGAGCATGGAGGGAGTCCTCCAGGACTGGGCCCTGCCCGGCGAGCACGCGGCGGCGGCGGCTTTCGACGTGGCGCGGACCACGTGCCGTCGGGCGGAGCGCGTCGTGGCCCGGCTGGTGGACGCTGGACACGAAATCGACGGGAGCCTGATTCCCTACCTCAATCGGCTGGCCGATCTGCTCTGGCTGCTGGGACGGCTCCTGGAGAAGGACGCGGGGGCGAACGCCGCCCTGCGGGATCCCAAGACGGGAGGCCCGCGCTGGTCGCGCGCCTGGTAACGGGGCGGGATCGTGAACGGTGAGTGGACGATGCGCGCGAAAGCCCTGATGGTGCTCGGGACGGGGTCCCACGTAGGCAAATCGCTATCTTCACGGGTTGTTCGACTCCGACGCGTTCCGCCACTCGTTCTTGCGGGCCGCACGCGCCGTCTGCGGGCGGGAGCCGCCCAGGGAGCTCACGTGGTTTTCCGCGGAGCGCGAGGCTCGCTTCGGCCGTCTCGCGAGCCACGTGAGAGAGAGCGCTGGCGGGTATCGGCCGTACCAACCACCCCGGGAGCCCTCGGCCCAGACGCGCGCTTTGAGGAGCCAATTTCATGAACGACGCCAAAGAGTTGATCTTGGAGACTATCCGAAACATTCGCCCCGTAAGCACCGACTGGATCACCCGCGCTCGCCAGCGCCAGCGGTCGCTGACCAAGCCCCCCGGTAGCCTGGGGCGCCTGGAAGAGGTCGCGGAGCGTATGTGCGCAATCCAGGAGAGGATCGAGCCCCACGTCGCGCGGCGGCGGATCGTGGTTTTTGCCGCCGACCACGGGGTCACGGCTGAGGGGGTGAGCGCCTACCCCAGCGAGGTGACTGCCCAGATGGTCGTCAACTTCGTGCGGGGGGGCGCCGCCGTGAATGCCCTCGCGGGCGTCGCCAACGCCGACGTCTGGGTGGTGGACATCGGGGTCGCCGTGCCCGTAAGCGTGGGCTCCGGCCGCGCGCGGCTGATCCAGCGCCGCGTGCGCAACGGGACCCGAAACATGGCTGAGGGTCCGGCCATGACCGAGCCGGAGACGCTCGCTGCCGTCCTAGCCGGCATCGAGCAGGCGGAGCAGGCCGCAGAAGATGGGGTGGCGTTGCTTGGGCTGGGCGAGATGGGGATCGGCAACACCACCGCCGCGAGCGCGGTGACGGCCGCGCTCACCGGCCTGCCCCCGTCGCGGGTGACGGGACGGGGAACGGGGGTGAGCGACGACGGCCTGGCCCGCAAGGTCGGGGTAGTGGAGCGGGCGCTGGCCGAGAATACCCCCCGGCCGGATGATCCCCTCGACGTCCTGCAGAAAGTGGGAGGCCTCGAGATCGCCGGCCTCTGCGGCTTGTGCCTGGGCGGAGCCCGGCGAGGCCGCGCGCTGATCTGCGACGGCTTCATCGCGACGGCAGGTGCCGCGCTGGCGGTAGGGCTGTGTGGAGCCGTGGCCGACTACCTGTTCGCGGGGCACCGGTCGCCGGAGCCTGGCCACGCCGTCCTCTTGGACCGGATCGGCCAGCGACCGCTACTCGATCTGGAAATGCGGCTCGGGGAGGGTACGGGGGCGGCGCTCGCTATGAACGTGATCGGGGCCGCGGTTGCCGCCTTCACGGAGATGGCGACGTTCGAATCCGCGGCGGTCACGGACGTGCCGGGACCCAGCGAGGGACCGCCGGATTCTGGTCGCAAATGAGGGCTTTACTGGCGGCGGTCGCGTTCCTCACCCGCATTCCCGTGCCCGCGCGCTGGAGCTTTGACGCTGCCGATGTCGGGCGCGCGGCGGTGTTCTTCCCGCTCATCGGCGCTGGCATCGGGGGTATCGCAGTCGTGGGCCTGGAGCTCTTGTCGGTGAGGGTGGCCTGGGGGCAGGGCCCCCGGTTCGGCGGCCCCTGGCTCCCGTCCGCGCTGACGGCCGTTTGCCTCGTTTCCCTCACCGCCTGGGTCACCCGTGGCCTGCACCTGGATGGCTTGGCGGATATGGCCGATGGCTTCGGAGGCGGACATTCCCGGGAGGAGGTTCTCCGCATCATGCGAGATCCCTCCATCGGAGCCTTCGGGGCCACGGCCCTCGTCTTGTTGCTTTCGGGCAAGGTCCTCTCCCTGGGCAGCCTCATCGAAAGAGGAGCCGCGGCGCGTTACCTGGTGGTCGCGCCCGCCCTGGGCCGCTGGGCCACCGTTGCCCTGGGGCGCTTCCTGCCCTACGCCCGCCGGGAGGGGGGCCTGGGAACGGCCCTCACCGATCATGTGGGGAGCCGCGAGTTCCTCGGCGCCACGGTCCTGGCGGTGGCCCTGTCCCTTCTCGTCGGCCCCCTGGCCGCCGCCGCCTGCTGGGGAGCGGCGGTCCTAGTCACCGCTGCCGTAGGGCGTGGCAGCCGACGCCGCATTGGAGGCGTCACCGGCGACATCATGGGCGCGGCCTCGGAGCTGACGGAGGTCGCCGTCCTGGCCATCGCCGTGGCCGTGTCTGGGTGACGGGCTTGCCGCTCGAGGCCCCGCGATGGAGAAGACCGGAGGGAACCACCCTCCGTGTCGTCCTCGTGCGCCATGGAGAGCCGGAAGCCTCTGCCCACGGCCGCTGCTACGGAACGCTCGACCTGGACCTCTCGCCGCGGGGCAGAAGGCAGATGAGACGGGTGGCGCGCCTCCTGGAGAGCGTTCCCTTGACCGCCGTCTATTGCAGCCCGCGCGTCCGGGCACGGGAGAGCGCCGAGATCGTTGCTGGACCCCACGGGCTGACCCCGCGGCCCGAGGATCGCTTCCGGGAGATCGACTTCGGGAGCCTTGAGGGTCTCACGTACGATCAGGCGGCGGAGCGCTTCCCCGAGATCTACAAGGCCTGGATGGAGAGGCCCACGGAGGTGGAGTTTCCTGGCGGCGAGAGCCTGTCCACGATGCGGGTCCGGGTGGTGGCGGCAGCCAGCGAGCTCCGGGGAAGACACGAGGGCCACACCCTCGCCGTCGTCTCCCATGGGGGGGTGGGCCGCATCCTTTTGGCGGAGGCATTGAGCCTGGAGGCCCGCCATCTGTTCCGAATGGAGCAATCGTACGGGGCGGTGAGTGTCATCGACTACTACGGGCATGCCCCGCTGGTTCGGTTGCTCAACGCCGTTCCCGCGCGTGACCTGGGCCTTCGGTGCTGACCCTGATTCTGGGCGGGGCGAGGAGCGGCAAGAGCCGCTATGCACAGAGCCTGTGCGCCCGGGGTCCCGCGGTCTATCTCGCCACCGCGCGATCGGATGGCGACCCGGAGATGGAGGCTCGGATCGCTCGGCACCGGGCGGAGAGGAGGCCGGGCTGGACGACCATCGAGGAGGCTCGGGATGTCGTGCGTGCGGTTCGGGAGGCGAAACCCCTGGACGCGCCGGTGGTGGTCGACTGCGTCACCCTTTGGGTGGCCAACCTCCTGGTAACCCGGCCCGACCTTCCCGGGGGGGAGCAGGAACGGCTCATTATGGAAGCCGTCTCTCAATTGCCGGACGCGGCCAGGCAGCGTGACGTGATCGCGGTGAGCAACGAGGTGGGCAACGGAGTCGTCCCCGAGCAGCCGCTAGGACGCGTGTTCCGCGATCTCCAGGGCCTGGCCAACCAGTTGCTGGCCCGCGAGGCGGGTCATGTCGTCCTCATGGTGTCGGGGCTGCCGCTCGTCCTGAAGCAGGGGCCTCGCTAGGCGGTCTCGGCCGCTTTGAAGAAGGGCGGCAAAAAGGCCCCGCGGTTGATCAGCCCAGACGGTCGCCTTCTACCCTCGGGGTGGTGCGGGACGACAATTGGGCGTCCACCCTAGTCATAGTGCTTGAGCATTGGCCAGAGCTCGGGAAGGGATACCCGCGCCCGTCGGCAGAGAAAGACGGGGCGATGGTTCTCATAAGGCATGCAATGCCCGCACTCGATTGTGCCAGCCTGTTCGACCGACTCGAATCTCTCTTCCAGCCGAGTGCGCGACGGAGTGAGCATGATCATCAACTCGCCGGAGAATCCCCTCGGGCCCCAGAGCCAATAGTTGTTGTGACCGCTGATCGCGCGGGGGAGGCCATACGGCCGGCCCAGGAGGTCGATCGCGCCCGCCTCTCCGTAGTTGGAGGTGAAGATGCCGACCTTGGCTTGCTCTTCCGCGGAGAGGGAGCGGTAGACGCGCGCGACGACCGCCACCATCTCCTCCCATCCCTGCATGTCGGCAAAGAACTGGGGCAGCGCGCCAACCTCTTTCTTCTCCTCCGTTGAGGGCTTCTGACCCAAGGCTTGGGCGTAGGCGATGTAGCTCTCGACGGGCAGAATCGGTAGCGCCAGAGGCGCCGTGACCACCCCCGCAATGAAAAGCGTGATGAGGACCGCTCGCGGCGCGACTCTCCACCTACGTTCTTCGATGACGCGGCCGATGGCGACCCCTCCGGCGGCGAACAGGGTTGAATAGGCGGGCGCCAGGTAGCCGGTCCGGCTCTTTTGGTTGACGACCAGCAGCAGGAAGACAGCGAGGTAGATGATCCCGAGGGGCCGGAAGGGCCGTCCCGCGTGGGTTGAGAGAAAAAAGAAGAGGCCGGCGAGCCAGACGGGGAAGGTCAGCGGGTGCTGGTTCTGGATCTGGCTCACCGTGAAGGCCATGGGCCCTATGGCCGCCATCTTCACGCCGGTGGCGTTCCTTATGAACTCAAGGGTCGGCCAGCCGTCGCGTATTTGCCACAAGACGTGGGGAAGGAACAAAAGGGCCGCGACGCTCGCCGCCATCCACGGGCCCGACCTTCGAAGCACGTCCCGGCGCGACAACAGCAGTCCAGCTCCGAGACCGAAACCCAACCAGAGGATGCTGATTTTGTTGAGCAGCCCGAGCCCCAGGAGCACGCCCAGGGCCAGCCACCAGCCCGGGCGGTCTTCCTTAAGGACCCGCACGAGGAGGTAGCCGCTCCCGGTCCATACCAGGAGGTCGACCGTGTTCATAGAGTAGACGCTGTCGATGGCGAGATACTCGGGTGCGATAAGGGTGCACAGCATGGCAAGCGTCTGCGCGAAGCGTCCACCGCCCAATTCGCGGGCGATCAATCCCGTGAGCAGGACCGTGAGTGCGCCCACGATCGCGGGCAACAGGCGGATGGCGAAGAGCGAATCGCCCAGCGTTAGTCGGACGATCCAAAGGAGCAAGATCGAGAGGGGTGGGTGGTCGACGTAGCCCCAGGCGAGGTGGTCGGCGCAGGCACGGTAGTAGAACTCATCCCGGTAGTACCCGTAGCCGGGCGCGAACACAGTGTGCAGCAGGGCTTTGGCGAGGGGGAGCCACAGAAGGGCGCCAAAGACCGGACGGCCCAGCTTCATGTGGGCCCCCGCGCCGCCGTGTCTTGCGGGAAGGCGAACTCGCTCACCAAACGCTGGCCGGCACCGATGGTCAAAGCGTGGACACCGCAGGCCGCAGGCCCCGCCGTGCCTTGGAACAGGCAGGGCGGGGAATGGCCGTAGGAGGCTCTCAGTTGATGGTCACGAGCGTGGTGCCGGGGGTCCCTACGGGTGGCGTCGCGGTCACCGTCACCGTCGTCTCGGGGTCGTCCGGCGACCGACGCGTGCACATGAAGTCCGAGGACTGGCCGTTGGTGTCGGAGAAGATGGGGACGCTGCCGCTCTG
>Ga0210399_10000573_pt1 | contig 29345 bp, 27 predicted proteins | sample IncBWC14MmetaG_FD_150865 | JGI IMG/M metagenome (GOLD analysis project Ga0210399, IMG submission 150865) | Forest soil microbial communities from Barre Woods Harvard Forest LTER site, Petersham, Massachusetts, United States - Inc-BW-C-14-M | ecosystem: Environmental > Terrestrial > Soil >... | reverse complement strand
ATTGAGTTATAAAAAATTTACACAAACTTTGTGTAAATTTATTTTTCAAGGCTTTAATATATTACAATTAACTATATTTATTTTACTAAAAAAACAGATATATGATATACTTAACTATTACATTATAACTACCTCTAAAAAAACAACTTTTAATAAAACACGTCTAAAAAATATTTTTGTTGAAAAAGTCAAGTATTTGATATAGTGTAAATATTCTTTGCAATACCGGGAAAAAATATCTCAATATTTTAATTATTTCTCTTAAGAACCGGCAACCCTCGGATAGCAATATAAATAATCGATCAATTATAACATGTAAATGAGTCATTAGATAAAAATGTACGTTTTGCTCATTTGTAGAATGAAAGTGACACAGCAATAATTTATCCATAAAAACGAGAATCGATAATACCGCCAAAATATCCGCAATATTGTAAAATAATATTGTGATATTTATATATTATTGCATATTTATTTCGATCATTAGATCTATTATATTTATAAGCATAATATACATAGTTCATTATACACGTCAATTTATATTATTATCATTTAGACGTGATTATATAAAGTTAGCGGTGATTTTAGACGTAAAATTGCGATAAATTCAGTAATTTCAATTACAGAGCAAAATAATATATATGTGTTAATTGGTGTCATATAATGGACTGTGCAATAATATTTCCATTGAATAAAAAAATTAAAAATTGTGCGACAACATTTCATAATTTGTGCGACAACAATTTACAGTCTCATTTTTTCAGATGACATCAAATTATTATGATATTTTTAAATGCATTATATGTCTTTAATATAATATTTATCACGAAATGCGCAAATTTTTATGATACAATTTGCGCATTAAATAAATAGAGGTAAATCGATTTTCTCACAAAATATGAAATACTATTAGATGAATATATCATGTGAACATTCAGTGTATAAATGTGCGACAACAATTTACAAATGTGCGACAACATTTTGTGCTCTCATGTTTTGAGATTCAAATAATATTTAAATATATTATTACACCACGAAATGAACCAAATATATCAATACATATAAAATTACACATAAATATTTAGCGCAAAATGTCGAATTACAAATAAGATGCAAATTGATTTTTTGACATAAAATAATATTACGATAGATTATTTTATCGTATGAATAAACAAAATATATTTGTGCGACAACAATTTACAAATGTGCGACAACATTTTTCCAAATATTACACACAGATAAATAATAATTTATCAGTGCGCTTCACATCTATATACAATATGTATATACATTCATGGCCATGACATCATCTAATTGACATCGAAAATGTGTATGTTCGACAGATTTCAATTTATTAGATGTAAATAGTTGGAATATATATTATATACATATATTACAAGATTATGTTATTATTTAATATTGTAAATTCAACAGATTGAATCGGTTAATTTTGTTAATTCGTCGATTTTGCTAATTTGTTAATTTTGTTAATTTTACGATTTTACTAATTTGTCGATTTGTCGATTTTGTTAATTTTGTCGATTTTGCTAATTTGTCGATTTTAATCAATGTGCATTATAATAATTATATTCGACAGTTGCATTTCAACAATTGCATTTACCGATTCGCAAACAAATGAGTGCATTCAATAGTTATTGTCCGACTGTTGAGCGGCGATCGTATGAATATTTCAATGTAAATCGCAATAGTTGCATCTATAATAAGAGCGACAATTATATGCGATACCGCTACGCACTTCTCAACTGATGGCTACGACTGATATATTTAATACGTACAATATAATAACATGAACATTTCAGTCGTGGCCGTCAGTTGTACGCAATATATAAATTAAAAAAAGTTGATTATCTAACGGATTAATATATCTACTTATATACCGTTAATAATATACAATATAATGACTATAAATCATCTATTGCTACTATTATCCATAAAATATGCCTATGGTGGAGACCTGGCATATGACCTGGGACATTTTGTACAATTAACAGATATTCATTTTGATAAATATTATAGTGTCGGATCACCGAATTGGTCTGAAGAATCTGAACTTGGCATACCTGCATGCAGAGGATATAATGTAGGTAAACCACCATATGCGCCTGCACAATATTGGGGTGACCATAAATGTGACGCACCAGGATCACTTGTTGATGCAACAATTAAATGGATATCTAAATCATATATACCAATAGACTTCATTTTGTGGACTGGTGATACAGTGGATCATCATGACATAGCACAATCATTTGGTGATAATTTGTATTCAGTTCATATTGTTACAAATATACTATTAAAATATTTTCCTACCACACCAGTTATCCCTGTCATTGGCAATCATGACACATACCCAATTGACCAGTTTAATTCTGAAATGTATATATATCAAGAAATGTTAAAACAAATGTCAAATATGTGGCGCCCATGGATCAGCAATATTGATTTTTTTTCAAAATATGGATTTTATAAATACGGTCTCAACCACATGGTTGATATTATTGTGATAAATAATTTGATTTGGGATAATAATAATATTGTTGGTATGGTATCTAATGATAGCACTATACAATTCAATTGGTTACGTCAACAACTCGCAATGTCAAGTAGAATTGGCAAGAAAGTTTGGTTAGTTGGGCATATATCTCCTGGTGCTGGCGAAGGTACAGATGAGTATAATGACAATATGGAACTACTATTAGCAGACTACAGTGATATCATAAAATATAGTTTCTTTGGACATGCACATACCGATGAATTTGCACTGTATAGAAACAAAGATGCCGAGGTATTTTTGGCAGGATTCATTGCACCTAGTTTAGTACCATTGGATAAATTTTCGTCTTTTAGAATATACTCTTATAACATCACAACAATGGAAATATTAGATTATGATCAATATTCTCTAAATTTAACACAACTAAATATTGATAATAATGTCAATTATACTAAATTATATTCTGCTCGAACAGAATATAATTTGCCAGATATGAGTCATCATAGTTGGAACACATTTGCAACTAATATGGCAAAGAATGCAGACGTATTCAACAAATATTATCGCAATTTACGATCTGGTGCACCAATGGAATCGTGTGATGCAAGATGTCGACAGATGATTATATGTGATATTTTATATGCTAACAGTATGAGAAAATATGAATGTCAAAAATTTATAGATATTCGCAACTTACTTAAAATAACTACTTTTTAGATATTTGTAACTCAAAAAATTATTCCTTAGATATTTGAAACACTGAATAAGCATAAAATAATGATAATCCAATTAAAACGATTAATCCGACAGTTCTATTTGATGCACCTATACGTCCTAAAAATGCATTTGGCTCATTGTTCTGATAATCAACGCATTCAAAAATATAGAAAATAAAGACCAAATATGATATTATAACTAGAAAATTCTTGCTAGCTTTTGAACCGAATAATCCCGATACTAATTCTACAAAACCGTTATGTGATCCGATTGCCTCCATGATTGTATATAGAATCATTGGCAACATTACTATTAATAATAATATTATATTCATTAATAAATTAAAATTAGGTGATAATTTATAGTGTTCATCATGTCTATTTTTAATTCTTTCCGCAAATATTATCGTGAAAATTATTAATACACCAATTGTTAATATTGCCAAATATATATTATGTTTCTGTATAATTCCAAAATCAACAATATTTGACAATGCAAATAAAACCATTTTATATATAAATATATAATATATATTTTATATGATTACTATTTAAAGATTAACTATATATTAATATTTATAATATGAAATTGAAAAATAAAAAATGGTATAATAAGTGCAGAGACACAACATGCAAAAAACAAGCACATTTTAATGATGAAGGTAAAATAGGTGGACTTTATTGTGGTAAACACAAACAATTGGGCATGGTAAATGTTAATGGCAGAGCATGTATTTTTACTGGATGTAAAACTGTACCTGTATACAATGAAATAAATACAACTAAAGGATTATATTGCGATGAACATAAAAAAACTGGAATGGTCAATGTTAAAAGTGTAAAGTGCATACATACTGGATGTAAAATACAACCAACATTTAATAATGAAGGTGAAACTAAGGGACTATATTGTGATGAACATAAAAAATCAGGAATGATAAATGTTAAAAGTAAAACATGTATACATGTTGGTTGTAAAATACAACCAGCATTTAATAATGAAGGTGAAATTAAAGGTATCTATTGTACTGAACATAAAAAATTGGGTATGATTAATGTTATAACCAAAACATGTATGCATACTGGATGTAAATTACAACCAGCCTTTAATAATAAGGGTGAAACTAAAGGACTATATTGCAGTGAACATAAAAAAACTGAAATGGTAAATGTTGTGAGTAAAAAATGCATGCATGCTGGATGTGATAAACATCCACATTTCAATAATAAAGGCGAGACTCCCGGTATTTATTGCGGCGAACATAAAAAAATTGGAATGATAATTATTGGTAAAAAATGCATGCATACTGGATGTAACAAACTACCACATTTTAACAATGAAGATGAAACAACTGGTATTTATTGCGGTGAACATAAAAAAAAGGATATGATAGATGTTAAAAGTAAAAAATGCATACATACTGGATGTAAAATACGAGCAGCATTTAATGATGAAGGTAAAACTAAGGGACTATATTGTGATGAACATAAAAAATCAGGAATGATAAATGTTAAAAGTAAAAAATGCATACATATTGGATGTAAAACCCAACCATGTTTTAATAATAAAGGCACAACTACTGGTATATATTGTGACGAACATAAAAAATTGGGAATGATAAATGTTAAGAGTAAAAAATGTATGCATAATGGATGTAAAATATACCCTAATTTTAACAATGCAACTGAAACTATTGGTATTTATTGTGATGAACATAAAAAAACTGGTATGATAAATATTGTTAGTAAAAAATGCGCTTTTGTCGGATGTAAAATATACCCATCATTTAATTATATAGATCATACTATTGGTATTTATTGTGATGAACATAAAAAAACTGGTATGATAAATATTGTTAGTAAAAAATGTAATTCATCTGGATGTAAAATACAACCTGCATTTAATTATATAGGTAATACGAATGGTATTTATTGTGATGAACATAAAAAAACGGATATGATAAATGTGATAAGCAGAAAATGTAATTTCACTGGATGTTATACACAGCCATGTTTTAATAGTGAAAATGAAAAAATACCACTTTACTGTCATGAACACAAAAAATCAGGCATGATAAATGTTATTAATAAAAAATGCCTATATAATGGATGTAAAATACAACCATGTTATAACGACACAAATAAAACTATAGGTATATATTGTTCAAAACATAAGAAAAAAGGAATGATAAATGTTGTTGGTTTAAAGTGTGAATTTTTGAATTGTCATATAAGACCATCATATAATATGCCTGACAAAAAATTTGGTTTATATTGTGAAGAACATAAAAACACAGGTATGATTAACGTTGTAAGTAAACTGTGTCAATTTGATGGATGTAAGACAACACCATCCTATGGTATTCCGGGTAATACTATGACACACTGTTATCCACATAGAACAAAAAACATGATATCACATCCGAAAACAAAATGTTGTACAGATAATTGTAAAGAAATTGCAATATATGGTATGACTAAAACACAAAAACATTGTGAATTACATAAAGAACAAAATGAAATAAATTTAATTGAAAAAGAATGCATAAGTTGTACACTTCCCAATATCCTCAATAAAGATAATTTATGTTATAATTGTGATCCGACAAATAGTATAAAATTTAGACTTGCACAACAAAATCAAGTTAAGGCATATCTTGATCAACATAAATTTAAATATATATCATCTGATAAACTTATATATGATGGTGAATGTGGAAAAGAAAGGCCAGATTTCTTATTCGATTGTACAACACATTTTCTCATATTAGAGGTAGATGAAAATCAACATAAAGGACGGCAAAAAGAATGTGAAATTAACAGAATGAAGAATATAGCCAATATATTATATATGCCTGTGATATTTATAAGATATAATCCAGATGAATATAAAATTGATAATATTAAAATAAATCCAACTTTCGGCAAACGAAGTAAGGAACTCGAAAGTTATCTCAAATATTATATGAAACCAAATGCACTTAACAATGATGAAATATTATCGGCACTTTATATTTATTATGATAAACATGGTGTTGGAAAAACAATGCCACAAGTTATTTTAAAACAAGATAGTTGATAAATAAAAATATAATATATATTATATAATAAATGGCAAGATTCTTGAATAACAACGAACTAATACTCGTCAGTTTAGTTATTCTCTTGTTCGACATAATTGGGTTTTTTGAAATCATATTACCATCAATAACTTATCGCAAATCAGTATCAGTAGTCATGTGTGTGCTCATCTTCGTGTTCTTAATTTTTGATATATTTCTATATTACTCATGTATAACAAGTCGAGCAATTGAACCAATATATTATAAAGTTGATAACGCTAAAAATGAATATACCGACTGTAAAGAGTTTGACACTTTACAACAACGCAAAAGTAACGATGATGCAAAAATAAAACGGGACTATTGTGATCTCAATCTTGCAGTCGATAATAAAACAACTATGCGTGTTACTCTTTCCGTCGTGTTCATTTTATTCGCCGTAACTTTTGTGTACTGTTTATTGACACGTCAAGCAAATGAACTCACCGGTATAGTGTCAAAATGGGTAGTGCCGGGATTGTATGGTATAATATTAGCCGTTATAATAGCAGCTATAGCAATATAAATCCAAGTGAGTGGTATTCCGATATACCCACCAGATCGACACATCTTACAGCTCATAAAATAAATAATTCATAATATTTATTTTATAAGATATCAGTGCGCTTCGCGTCAGCTGGTGTACACATCGGGTTGTTCGTCCTAATTTTTAACCTCATTCAATAGATAATATCTCATAAGTTTACACAAGTTGATCCTATCATATTCTTCATCAATTTTGAATTTTTTAGTTATTGTTTTAAATTTATCGGGTTGCAACTCTTTAATACATCTGTCATGATAATCATGATTGTAAAATACTGATAATAACATGTTATGGAGTGGCATTATATGGACTTTAATTTTATACTCATGCATAATATAGTTAAACAGTTTATTTAATGTTATGCCTTGATAATCTGTTACACCAATTACTCTTATTTTTTTAAACATCTTTGCGATCGTTGTTTTATCATCGACAATCATCTCTAATATTTTAATATAACTTAATATTCCGGCAGACTTAAATAGATAATCAACTATAACATAATTTTGTTTACTATTTATTATCTGATCAGGATGAACATGTAGTTCACGTAATAACTGTTCATATTTTTTAATATCATCTTTTATTCTATTTATTTTAATATCATCTTCTTCTAAATTTTCCCGATCGATAATATTACCGCTGAATGGTATTGCAATAACTTCTAGTTGTGGATTGAGAATTTGCTGTATGAAACATATTTTATCTAATGATTCACCTATAGATAAAACAATATCATCTTTATTATATTCCTGCATTATACGTTTCGCTATTTTAACAATAATATCAAGATTCACTATTACGGGATGCACAATATGTGTGTATGATATATCAAATAAATTTAATGTTAGATTATTATGCATAATATCCATATATACACGATATTTATTATAAGTTAAATAAAATAAATATATAAATATGTTTATGTTTTTTATCATACTGATGTGGTGTTAATTTAATTTCATTTAAAAATTGATTGGCTAATATGGTGGCTAACATATATAAATCGCCCTGTATTACTAACGGTATTTTTTCGAACTCCCGGGGTAATAGTTTAAATAGGTTGTTATCCGTTATATATTTGTTCAAATCGGCGTATATTTTATTTTGTTCGGCAGCTACATCAGTTTTATGAAAATAGTTAATATATTTATCAACAAATAACTTAACGACATTATCCGTATATTTATAACCGCTATCCTGTAATAACATAATTATATGATAATCAAGTGGACCAGCTCTAGTTGTTATATTATCGAGTAATGTTTGGTTATTTACTAATTGACTCGATATTTTCACACCAATTGTAATTAAATATTTCGTAATATGATATATGTTTTGCATATTAGCTTGCCATGTGTAAAATGGTAATATGTCTCCAGGCTCAGCACTTAATATAGCCAAATTTATTAAATCTGCACCATTATATGTCGTAATATTAATATCTGAATGTTTTGATAAATATACTAAATGATTAAATTTATGAAATACAACTGCCTGCATTAGTGCTGTATAACCATTTCTATTACGTGTATTAAAATTTATATTTTTTTTATCAACAATGTTCTCAACCAATCGTTTTAAATATCCTAATTCTAAACTCATTGTTACTTCATGTAGCAATGTATTACCCTTTTCATCAGGATGATTTATCACTGCGACATCTCTCACGAATGGCAAACATAAACCGAGTAATGTCAAATCACCATTATATTGTCTTATATAATCAAATACGGTTTTATTATTTGTTATTTTATTTACATTTGTTATATCGGCAGTTGTAATAACCTCATCATTTTTATGTAAATATATAAGTTTCACAAAATCATCATCAATGTGATTATATTTAAGTTCAATATCCGTCATATATAATACATAAAGAAATGATTTTACTCGCCAAAATGTTGTTGAATACTTTTCAGTCGCTGTCCACCAACTCCATTAATATTTGCAAGTTCATCTAGGGATCGAATTTTGTGGGAATGTAAATATGTAACAATACTATTCGAGATTTTATCGCCAATTTTGTGAATTTTCATAAGTTCATCTTTTGTCATACCGTTAATCGCATGAAATTTTTCTTCATGTCGTCTTTTGTGTTCATCATGTTTATCCACTTTTTTTACACTCACGACGTTTGGCTCATCAATATATGTACAACGTTTCAACTGGTTTACTATATAAGGTGTTACGCCAAGTTCCGTGTATGATGTTACACTGCCCTGTTTGCAAATTTTAGCAGCCGTCACTTTACCGATTGCCGCGACAGATTTAAGTTGTTGTACAGTTGCAGTATTTAGATTGAATGGAGCGATATACGTGTCTTCGGCATAGCTATCGGCAATTTTACATGCATCTTCACACATGGTAATGATAGTGTCGTCATCATTAAAAAAATGACGTTTAAGATTGAACACTTCTTTTTCATCCGCTACAATACATGATGATAATGATGCATGTACAATTTTTTCTGCAACCGTCATTAAACGAGATGAAATAATAATCAATAAACTGAAATTAGGAAATTTTTTGATTCGACTTATGGAATCGCTTGATTTTCCGAATTTAAATGTGCGTGATTCTTCTTCTTTACTTTTTCCCGCATAGATTTCACCCTCGTCATCTCCTTTTTTATTCAATATCCCAAAACTTTGAATATCTTTTGGTGTAAGAGCAACATGATATCGTTTGTTGTATCTATTCAAATCTTGTATCCACAGTTTAGATGATGCAACTTTTGAAATTGACATTTTAGATAGTTTTGCAGCAAGCATATTGGGATAATATCTATTGATAAATATGATACTGAATTTATATTATTGGAACTATCATATAAATAAATATTCAATTTTTTCATACATATTCAGGTAACAAAATAAAAGAAAATAATATAATTTACGAGACGGACAACGTCTCGCACATCTTAAAGAACTCACAATACACAGTGGCAGTATGCTCGTAAAGATATTCATTTTTGATACCCTTTAGCAGAAATCGTTGATTTTGACGTTTTAGCTTCCTGCACAGTGCATTAATCGTGCGACGACCAGGAATTGGCACAACTTTGTAGATTTGGATTTTTTGTTCGCAACCGAATCTTGTGTCAAGTTTCCGCGGAAGATCTTGTATATCTTCTGTGCTGCCAATATAGTACATTAATCGACCGAGTGATTCAACATGTATTTTAATAAGACAGCCGACAAGCTTACCGTCCATCAGCTCATGATCTGCACCAAATCCTCTTAATGTCGCTCGTTGATCTGAAGTTAATCGCAATTGAGACGCCGTTTCTTCAGGATGTGTTGGATCATGACTATCTTCATCTTCTTCGGGATCTTCTTCATCCTCTTCTTCTTCACTATCATCTCCTTCATCCTCTTCTTCACTGTCGTCTCCTTCACCATCATCTTCTTCGTCATCTCCATCCCCATCATCTCCTTCATCTCCATTATATTCATCATCACCATCATCTCCACTTTTGTCATCATCGCTGTTATCGTCATCATTTTTGTTTTCTTTTTTTTCAGCTGACATAGATTCGTCATCCATTTTATAGTCATGATCATCAACTTTTTGTTTTTTTTCTCTGGAAGACGAGTCAGAATGAGTTTGTGCACCACTGTGTTTCATATCCAGCTCATCAATGATTTTACGTTTGCGATTCATCGTTGTGTTTAACTAATGATCAGGCATATAAATGTTGATATTATTGGAACCATCATATAAATAAATATTCAATTTTTTTTACAATTTGTTATATTGTGTATCAATAATGCGTTGATTAACAGTTGAATATTCAACTTTTCAGTATAAATTAAAAACACGACAATAATTGACCATATTGTTAAACCGCCCCAAGAAATGCATAAAGCATTTCTCAGGCGATTTAATCCCAATGAAAAAATAAATATTTTTCTGTTGGGGTTAAACTTCAATGTCAGAAAAAGGCATGATATGTTTATGGCCTTTCAGTGCGGCGAACATATCATACACCGGTCGCACAGGCTCAAACACTTCTCGCTTGTTTTTGCCATTAATTGCCACCTTGACATTATACTCATCAAGTTGTTTGAGTACATCATATTCTTTGCGCATTTTTGCGACTTTGACAACGGCAATAACGCGCAATTTTTCACAACAATGGAATTCACTGTTTAATCCGTAGATTCTGCCATTCTTAATGCTCCCATTTTCATTAGTTTTCAAATTTTGTGTATAACCCACTTTAAACACAACATCGTCAAGTTCACGAATGTACATCGCGACCAAATATACAACTTGTGTACCATTGAACGTATCTGGAATCGCTTCAATATGTTCCTCAAGTGCAGCTTGTCGTTCAGGATCAATGCGATCATTCTCATCTTCATCCGCATCTGAATCAACTTCCGTATAATCAACTGGTTTTTTAGTTCGTGTTGATCGGCGAACTGGTTTAACCCCGTCAGAAAAATTAATAATTTTTCTATCGGGATTAAATCCCAACGAGATTTTTTTTATAAAAATCTCTTGGGGTTTAACCTCACCTTTCTTCTCGTCTTGTCGTTTTGACAATTTTGGTTTGTAATCTGCATCAAATTTTTTTTCGTATTGTTCTATCAGCTCAATTTGTGCAGCCAGCTCAGCATCTTCATCAATATACTCATCCAATGCATCTGAATCATCCACTTCACTTTCATCGCCCTCATCACTGTCATCACTTTCATCGCCCTCATCGCTGTCATCACTTTCATCGCCCTCATCGCTGTCATATTCTGATTCAGTATCATCAATTTCATGCTTTTTTACAATGATCTGTTTCTCCACAACTCGTTTTTTCTCAACAACCGGTTTCTTACCGGACGCGACAACACGTTTAATTTCACTCATTATGTATCAATAATAGCACTCAGATTAATTACTTTTATATGGATATCACATGTAATAATATATTCAATTTTTTTCATAAAAATTGAACAGTTAAATCATTAATTCAGTCGGTATTTATAACAATAACACCAATAATGTCAAATCACCAAAATAATGATATATCTCAATATAACGATCTTTTAACACTAATGCATAACTATTCTATATCTACAGATGAAAATATTGAAAATGAATGTGTCCGTTTTATAAACGACAATAAAAATTGTTATAAAACGAATACAAATCATATTTTGCTCGTAGCAATAGTTCGTGGTTTTAATACGGTTGCCGGTGTAATTATAAATGAAACTGATCTTGATACATTGAATAAACACGCAAACAGTAGTTGTACATTATTACAAACCGCGTGTTACTATAGTGAATCTGTTATTGCACATGCACTGATTGATCGTGGCGTAAATCTGGATACACAAACCGCAATCACGGAGGCTGCTATATTAACAGCTTGTAAACGTGGGATGATAGATGTTGCACTTAAAATATTTGATAAAGGATGTGATTTGTCAGTTGTGGATTATAATGGTAATGATATATATGACTGTTGCAATACTTATGTATATAGTGTTGCACAGAAACGCAAATATTACACCGCATGTAATATTAGTAAAGAAATAGGTGGTCATATTAGAAATAGATATATAAAATGCTTATCACAAACTGTCGATCACAATTTCGACAATATAATATATACAAAATATTTGATTGATGAGATATGCAGTTATATAATATAATTATCCAGTGACATCAACTTTCTTGGACAATGCTATATGTCCACTTATTAATGCACAAGCTACATTATAGTGTTTGAGTAACTGTATTAAATAATCTTTAATAACATCATTTTTGGTGTCATGTTTGTAAATTCCCAATAATAATGCAAATAATTCTACATGACGCGATTCATGTATATAATATTTGTGGATATCGCTGATACCTCCATGATGACCATGTTCGGCAGCCATTACGTAATATTTTGCCATATTTTCATAATCCAATATATGTTCATAATATACGCCCAAATTATACATGGCATTTGAACTACCAAGATTAATGGCCATTATGCTATATTTCATCATTTCATCATATTTTTTAATTGTTTGATAATGTGTTGCCAATCCTGACATTCCTTTTGAATCACCTAATTCGGCAGCCATTTTAAAATATTTTTTTAGTTCAACATGATCGTTTATATCTTGGTAATATAATGCAAGATTAGTCATCGCACCTATATGACCATGTTCAATGGCTATTTTATAATATTTTATCATATTGGTTACATCTTTATGTGTATCATAATGGTATGCCAAATTAAACATTGCACCGAGATGCTTCATATCAGTCGCTTGTTTATAATATTGTATCATTTCATCATATTTATGTTCTGATTCACATATACGGCCATAATTAAATAATTGTTCTGATGTCATATTTATAGATGCTATATTTATAGATTTATTATATAATCGCAACTTTATAAATTTAAAAAATCAATTTTTTCCGATGTATTTGCTATATAATAGAAAAATTTAAGACATAATTAAGTATTTGCATCGAATTTTTTAAGTAGTGCAATATGTCCACTGATAAATATCTCTAATATAGAATCAAGTTTGAGTAACTCTTTTAAATATTTTTTAATCGCGACATTTTTATTATCACGTTTGTAAAATCCCAAAAATAATGCAAACAATTCTTTATATCTACATTCCTGTGTATAATATTTATATATATTGTCTACCCCATCATAGAAACCATTTTCGACAGCCATAATGTAATATTTCGCCATATTTTCATAATCTCCTTGATTATTATAATATACTCCTAAATTATGCATTGCTACCGCATGCCCACCGCTGATGGCTATCATACTATATTTCATCATTTTATCATATTCTTTAATTCCCATAAAATATGATGCCAGTCCGGATATCGCTTTTATATTTCCACATTCAGCAGCCATTAAATAATATTTTTTCATTTCATCTAAATTTTTATTATCTTTATAATATATCGCCAAATTTACCATCGCATCTGCATTTCCATGTTCGGCACCCATTTTATAATATTTTAACATTTCGACAATATTATTCTTATCATCATAATAACGTGCCAAATTGAACATTGCAGTTGTCTGTTTCATATCAATCGCTAACTTATAATACATAATCATTTTATCATAATCCTGCTTTTTTTCATGTTCTATACCGAGCAATAATAGTTCAGCTGATGTCATATTTATAGATGCTATAGTTATATATTTATATTATTATCGCAACTTTATAGCTTTTAAAAATTCAATTTTTTATATAATAACATCAACTTTATCGAGTAATTTGACATGTCCCGTGATAAATACTTCTGATACATCACCAAGTTTAAGCAACTCTTTTAGATAATTTTTAATCACAATATTTTTTGTGTCTCGTCTATAAATTCCCAATAATAATGCAAACAATTCTATATGTCGCTTTTTATCAATATAATATTTATAAATATCACTAATACCGTCCAAATCAGCATGTTCTGTGGCCATCACAAAATATTTCGCCATATTTTCATAATCCGATTTTTCTTTATAATATACTCCCAAGTTATACATTGCTTTTGCACGACCATGTTCAATAGCCATCATATAATATTTCATCATTTCGTCATAACTTTTTATTTCATGAAAATATATTCCTAATCCAGACATTGCTGCTGCATCACCACATTTAACAGCCATTAAATAATATTTTTTCATTTCGTCAAAATTTTCAAATTCTTTATAATGCATTGCAAGATTGATCATTGAACTTACACATTCATATCCGGCAGCCATTTTATAATATTTTACCATTTCGGTATAATTATTTATTGTGTCATAATAGTATCCTAAATCAAACATTGCACCAGCATGTTTCATATCAATCGCTTTTTTGTAATAAAATATCATATCATCATATTTATATGTTTGTTTATATTTACAGCCAAGCATATATAGCTCATATGACGACATAATTACAGATGTCATATTAGCGATATTATTGTTATATATTTACAATATTATCGCAACTTGATAACTTTTGAAAATTCAATTTTTTATACAATAACATCAACTTTATCAAGTAATTTGACATGTCCCGTGATAAATATGTCCAGTACATTATCATGTTTAAGCAACTCTTTTAGATAATTTTTAATCACAATATTTTTTGTGTCACGTCTATAAATTCCCAATAATAATGCAAACAATTCTATATGCCGATTTTTATCAATATAATATTTGTAAATAATATTTACACCGTAAAGATCACCACGTTCTGCAGCCATTGTGTAATATTTCGCCATATTTTCATAATCTGCTAAATCTCTATAATATATTCCCAAATTGCACATTGCTTTTGTATATCCACGATCAATAGCCATTAAATAGTATTTCATCATATTATCATAATCTTTATTTTGTTTATAATATAATGCTAATCCAGACATTGCTTTTGCCTCGCCCGATTTGGCGGCCATAAAATAGTATTTTTTCATTTCGTCAAAATCGTCGATATCTCGATAATATATTGCAATATTTATCATCGCGCTAACAGATCCGTGTTCAACAGCCATTTTATAATATTTTAACATCTCTACAGTATCATTTAATTTGTCATAATATAGTGCCATATTATACATAGCACTTGCATGCTTCATCTCAATCGCCATATTATAATATTTTATCATCTCTGCATTATCATGTAGTGCGTCATAATATAGTGCCATATTGTGCATGGAATTTACATGTTTCATCTCAATTGCCATTTTATAATATTTTATCATTTCAATTTGATTTCCAGAATTATCATAATAAAATGCCAATCTAAACATTGCCTCCGGATGTTTCATATCAATTGCCAATTTATAATATTTTATCATTTCATCATATTTTTTTTCACCTTCATAATAACAACCAGTTTTAAACAGCTCAACAGACGTCATATCTATTGTTGCTATTGATGTTATATTTATTATACAGGCAACTTTGCGCATCTTATAAATTCAATTTTTTATCATATATTAAACCACTTATAACTTTGTTTTAGCATCAACTGTATCGAGCAATTTGATGTGACCTGTGATAAATATATCTGCAACTTTATCACATTTGAGTAATGCCCTCAGATAATCTCTAATCGCGATATTTTTGGTATCGCGTCTATAAAATCTCAATAATATTGCAAACAATTCAATGTGTTGAGATTTATGTGTATAATGGGCGTAAATATTACTTAAACCATCATAATTACCATGTTCAACAGCCATCACAAAATATTTTATCATATTTTCATAATCTGATTGATCTCTATAGTATATGCCCAAATTATACATTGCATTTATATGTCCGCGATCAATAGCCATCAAATAGTATTTCATCATATTGTCATAATCTTTAATTTGTTTGAAATATGATGCTAATCCAGACATCGATTGTGCATCGCCCAATTTGGCCGCCATAAAATAGTATTTTTTCATCTCGTCAAAATTCTTGATATCTCGATAATATATTGCAATATTTATCATTGAATTTGCAGATCCGTGTTCGGCACCCATTTTATAATATTTTAACATCTCTATCTCATTATTAGCTCTATCATTATAAGCCACTAAATCTAGAGTGCCTGCCGGTTTTTCATCAACTGCCATAACCAATTTATCATAATGATATGCTAAATTGAACATGGCTGATGAATGCCCATGGCTAATCGCTATTTTATAATATTTTATCATTTCAGTTTTATTATCAGCCTTATCATAATAGTATGCCAATCTAAACATAGCTTCCACATGGTTCATATCAATCGCCATTTTATAATATTTTACCATCTCATCATATATCAGCGCATTTCCACAGTCATAACCAAGTTTGAATAGCTCGGCCGATGTCATATTTATTATTGCTATTTATATTATATTTATTATACATGCAACTTTGCGAATCTTATAAATTCAATTTTTTTATTATATAGCGAATATTTTGAACTTTTTTAATGTATTCAATACTATATAACGTTTACAGGTAAGTATATAGCGATGAGCGGTATAGTTCAAAAATCTAAACTATTATCGGACAAATATGATCTTTTGAATAAAAAAATTGGAAATATTAATGAGTTAATTATTGATGTCGCAACTATTAAAAATCAAATGTCCGATATCACTAATTATCGTCCAGTGTATATATATTGTTTTGTTGATATGACAAATGATGTTTTTATGTTCACACAACAAGATTATGAACTGATATACAAATACTATATTATAAAATGTAATGATCATATATATCCAGACGATGATCGTGATGATATTATACGACTAATTAAATCATATAACAATTGTCATCAACTGGCTATGTGGTTGTCAGCACATTCATATTTAAATAAATATCATCTTCATGATATGTGCATAACTGATAAAATTACTAAATTTATATTCGAAAAAAAAATAGATGAAGTTTGGTATATATATGACATACGTACATATTTGGATCAATATACAGAGTTCAATATGTTTATTAAAAATAGTAATGCATCTGATATAAAATATTATATAAAAATCGTCGTTCGTGATATATGGGATTAGCTGTGTTTAACACCACTTTTTTGCAACGATTTCATTATGATAACCAATATTTGACATCTTAAAAAACATTGGACTCTTGTGATACATATTCTTAGATGATACTAGTATTGCACATTTGTGTTTACGTACATGTTCAATCATTTTACCAATTATACGAACATCCATGTTAAGATCGAGATATGATATACGTATCAATGGTTTTTTACCGTTGAAACAAAACCAATTTTTAATATTATCAACTTCACCTTGATGTATTCCAGCTTTTCCATTTTTAAAATGTTGGGATTCATCTATTTCGATATATATTGAATAATCGACGAGAAAAAAGTCGTAGTAGTGCATTCCAGTGGTATCAAAGTGGCGTTTTTGTGTCGTGAACTTGTATTTATCATATAGATAATCGAATACAAGCAATTCATGATGTTTATTAGTTGGTCTCAAATTTTTGCTATTGAACTCCTTTATCGCATTCGTTTTATTATTTGTATTACCCATCGCGGTTGTTGATATAATATTTGCACATATTTTTTAACATTAATATAATCAATTTTTTTGTTGATGTTATAAAATAAATTCACATATTATATCCACTAATTCAATTGCATATATTTTTTTAAAGCACATCTGAATAGCGTTCGTTTCATCATTATCAATAACAGCCGTTATCTGTTTTTTATATATGTTGAAAATATGATTCCTTACCATCACGTTTTTATTGTCATATGTGTCGCCATTGATAAAGTTCACAAAATCAACGCCCAGATTGATCATATTTATAATTACATCAGTTAAATCATATGCATAATACATCGCAGTATATCCATTTCTATTTTGTAATGTAGCATCACAACCATTTGAGAGTAAATATTTGGCAATATCTGATCTATTATTATAACATGCATGCATTAATGCCGTCCATCCATAATTGCCCCGCAAATTCATATTACATTTAGCATGTATTAATTTTTTAACAATATATGTTAGACCATCTTTACACGCGTATATTAATGCTGTCCATCCGCTATTATCTTGTAAATCCAAATTTGCACCACTATCAATTAATAGTTCAGCTCCAGATTCAAATCCATCTCTACATGCATGTATTAATACAGATATTTTTTGTGTATTTTGCTGATTGAGTGAAATACCACTGTTAATCAATTCACGCATTGCATCTATATTATTTGAATCACCTGCATATTGCAATGCATTATCACCCCACCAATCTGTCAAATCGAGTTTGGCTCCCTTATGTATTAATTTTTTTACAATATCAATATGTGTCTTTTTTTTACAGGCAAACATTAATGCAGTTTGTTGTAAAATATTTTGAATATTCAAATCAATATTGTAATTTAATATTTTCATTGCAATATTATTGTCATGTATTTTACATGCATTTATTAAAATATTATCCCCATTTTGATATAAACAGCTTGTATCGGCCTTATTATCTAATAATAATTCGAGTGTAGACATCATATCACTGCTATATGCATATTGCAATGCGGTATATTTGTTTACATCAACTATATTTAAATCAACACCTCGACATATAAGTTCATTTGCCACTATATGTAATCCATTATAACATGCGTATATTAATGCGGTAGAATTCGTATTATCCACCGCATTTAACATTTCGCTTTTTGCGATTAATGCCAGTGCTAAACTTTCATTTCTCCTGTAACATGCATATATAATTGGAGTCATATTGTTAAATTTGCCTGCTGATACTGATATATCGCAGAATCGACCATCATATTTATCGATCAATTCGTGACACTGATCAATTTTTTTATCATTAACATATTCAATGAATAGTTCCGCAATATTTGCCAACTTGGCAGATATCGTGTTGCTATTCATGATATAGTTACATTGAATATATTAAACATGCGTATTTATATTGTTATATTTTCAACTTTTTTGATACATAAAATTATTGCTGTTTTTTAGCGTTCATATCTGTTGCAGAATGTGATATGCCATTTATAACTTGATCATATTGTAGATTTATATCATAATCGCTGATTTGATCAACACCCCTCTCATCAGATTTAATCGGAGCTGGTTTTATATCCTTTTTATAATGTTTTTCATCATCATGTTTTTTATCATCGCATTTTTTGTCATCATGTTTTTTGTCATCATGTTTTTTATCATTGTTAATAATTCCACGTGTTTTTTCAACAAGCTTTTTATATATTTCTGTCATCCCATTTTTATGTGCCATATCAAGTGCCACATAATTGTCGGCTGTGATGTCAGCTCCATTGTCGATTAAATAATGTGCAATGTCTGTGCACTGATATCGACATGCTAATATTAATGCTGTGGTGCCGTGTCGATTCAGCAGATTCATATCTGCGCCACTTGCAATTAATTTCGTAATATGTTCTATTTTACCATTCATACATATATACATGAGTGGTGTATAACCGTAATAATCCACTGTATTTATATTTTTCGTACCTGCCACAAGTTTTGTAAAACATTCTGTGCTAATATTATGACCATGTCTACATACATCATATAATATTGTATCACCATATTCATTCACAATATTGACATCAGCATTGTGTTCGATTAATTGTAACATAATTTTATCTAGTCCATATAAAGACGCATATGATATTGCAGTTCGTCCATATTTATCCCGAATATTGACATCAACTCCACAATCAATTAATCGTGCAGCAACATTTACTGCACAATTTGCACATGCATAAATAAGTAATGTTTTGCCTGCAATAAGTTGATTCATATCGATTTTTTTCTCAATTAATTTATTGATAATTTGTACAGCATCTAAACCACATACACATCGCAAATCAAAATCTGCATTTTTATCCATTAGTACTAGTGCAACTGACTCTAACTGATATTCACATGCCAACATAAATGGTGTTAAACCGTATCTGTCAGGCTGACTCGAATCGACATCTTTACGTTTCAATAGTTGCATAACAAATTTTTCCTGTTGCTGTGTTATCATATGAGTTAATACAGTATTACCACGACTGTCAAACTTGTTCAAATCATATCCTCTCATCATTAAACACGTTGTTATATCATATAATTTATTCATATATGAGAGACTAAGTACTGTATCACCATTTATATCTGTTATATTTGGATCCGCTTTGAATTCCGTTAAAAGATCAACTATTTTATGTCTATGTTCAGCTTTGAGATTAGTCCATGTCATAATATTCATCAATAATGTTTTTCCCGTGTCGTCTTTTGCATCAACATTTGCACCATATTGTAATAGCAGTCGACCAATAGCTTCACCGGATCCAGTTGGGAAACTAAATGCATGCTGTAATGCTGTCACACCTTTTTTATCTCGAATATTTAAGTCAACACCAACTGATACAAGGGCTGTCACAACTTGCAGTCGTCCGTACATACACTCCCACATCAATGGAGTATATCCATCATCATCTTTATATGTTCTGAAATATTCGGGATATTTATTTACATATCCAATCGCACCATCCAAATCATAGTGTGATATCATTTTCCTATATTGAGTTAATACACTATTTTGACTTGGTTTAAATACATTATAAAGTGCACGAAGCATAGTGGCCATAATTCAATCAACTGTTTTGCTCAGCTTTATGCTATATATCTTATAATATGAACAATGTATTGAGTATATTTTTCAATTTTTTTGTAAATAAAATTATAAATAAAATTTACCATGAATACATACCAATGGATACATCAAGCGTCCTACAGTCTTCGATGCCATAATCGCCGAGTGTCATGTCGGGATCTAGATATTTGTGCACACACCTAATTCTATAATATCTATGAGGTACAGCTCTGTTGAGTGAAAAATAATGCCTTATATAGTTGATTGTAGTTGCGCAGGTCACCCATATCCCATGCATTGTACTATATCCATCTTTTCCGAGTATTTGAAATTTACCAACAACATCATGTGCGACATGTAAATATGGATCACGACGGATTGTTTCAAAAAATAATATTGTTACACTATTCTCTAGCTGTATACCACGATGTGTCAAATAAATGTATCTATTTAACATTGTTTTAATTTTTTCGGTAACTTGGCGAACTGTTGTACTATCATCTATATCAACCGTGTAATCATGTCCATCATGTATAACAGTTACTTTATCAAGTTTATGTGGTGTGTATATATAATATGGTTCTGGTCGATTTGTCATATCAAGTCGACCAAAATAATATATTTTTTGGCCATGATGATTTTGTTCTATGCTCAAATGACCGCCGATACAATCCTGTAATGTGTATAATTTTTGACCGCTCTTATCACATTCAGTGTTGACTTGTATAAGATCCTCAATACTTAACATACATATTCTATCATAATAGTTTACAACAAATGGTGCTGTTCCGATTTTTTTATCACTTATCTGTTGGAGTAATGATTTGAAGGTTTCATCTTGTCGTATATCAATATATAGACTGCCACCATAACTGTCAGTAATTAATAATTGATTTGATGCATCATGATAGAGAACTGCCTCAATCGTTATATTTTCAATTGGCGTCTTGGATATTTCGGTCAATGTTGCAACCACGTTTTTGTTTTTATCTAAATAATATCCTCTATATTGTAATCGAATACTGTCGGCTTCCTGCATATGAATTGTTTGCCTAATATGGTTTGCAACATCCATAAATGTTGTTGATTTTACAATTGCAACTTTAAATTTAGCATTGTTGTTCACATTAACTGTGATATGTAATTTTGTATCTTTTGTTTTATCTTGGCTATTGGCAATAATATTGTCAATAATTCTACTTATTGCAATATTTTTAACAGTCTTAAAGTTGGTGCTATTACATGAACTACATCGTTTCATTTTCAGTGAACATTGTTTACACATCGAATTTCCACAACATGTTAACAATACTGCATCTAGCATTAGTTCAAAACATATATCACAATTCATATTATCATCCACTATTTTTTTATACACGTCTATTGTATCATCTTTTTTCTCAACCGGTTTATCCTTTTTCTCAACAACTTTATCTTTTTTCTCGATTGGTTTATCCTTCTTCTCAACGACTTTATTTTTTTTGTCATGTTGTTCTAATTCGGTTATCTTGGCAATTTGTTGTGCAATAAATTTTTCTTCATCCGCTTTCTCATCAACTTTTTTCGACATGTTGATAACATGTGTTGATGCACTAACTGATACACTTTGTTCATCTTTTGAATATGTTTCATATTTTTTCTTATTTGATAAAATCGACTGAATTACAGATGGTCGCAATCCTAATCTATATCGTTTATTTTGTTGTAATAATTTTATCTCTCCAGTTTTTAGACATGTTGCATCGAGTATCGCGATCTTTTCACCGTTGGACATATCTGGATTTGATTGTGTCAATTCAATCATTTTATTTTCCCATGCATAATTTTTTCTAATATAACTCCAGTTCATAATCTGATCGGGTTTTGCATTTATTGATGATGCGCTCATTATAACAGCAAATGTTATTTGTATATGTATTGTATAAATAGATTGACTAATCACAAATAATTTCAATTTTTTTACAATAAAAATTGAAATTTCAAATCGTTGCAGATTCGATTTATATTAGTCATCCATACAATCAACACAAAATAATGTTTGCTGATATATTGCGTTTTGTGTCGATTATTTTCGCACTTTATTGTGTTAAACTGGCAAGACAACTATACATTTACACATTGATGAGACAGGGAATATTTTGGAGAATTATGGAATTGCTCATATTTTTACTTGCAGTCATACCTGTACTAATTATATATTGGTTGATCGTTAGTCAAATATTGTATATATAATGATGTTCCGAGATAGTAAAAAATTGATAAATAAACTGTTTGTATTATTGATCTAATAACTGTTATTTTATTATACACTTACAACACAATGCAATATATTACCAAATCTCCCAATTTTGTGCAATTATCCGCCGTTGCAATTGCTGCTGCTTTTACTGGTTATAAATATAAACAATATCAAACAACACGTGCTGTGGAACAGGTGGAATCAACTCTGTTGCGCACTTTTCCAACTTGTGAACCGAGATATTCAATTACGTGTATATATAGAAATGCTCTCGGAATTGACCTCTATGAGGATTATGATTAATTTATACAACATACTTGGTTACGATATCAATTATGTCTATCGCATAACATCGTGTGAAACACATATATAATGCATTATCATATGATGCATAATTAACTGCATCAATAATTATGTTCTTATATCGTGTCGTCAAATAGTTTTTAATGGGTATTAGTTGTTGCGCATAGTCATATATTGAATTGCCGGTGTTATCGATGATGGATAGATCTGCTCCATTTTCCACTAAACATTTTATGGTATCTATATAATGCCGTTTATTTATATATGGATAATTTATATATGGATCGTCTTTGAGATATATAGTAGTCCCAACTGCATAATATCCGTTTAATTCTTTTATAACATGATCACATATAGCTAATAGAGGTGTTTGACTGCGTATATTTCGCCAATTGATATTTGCACCAGCGAGAACGAGTTGCTGTACAGTTTCGTGCATTATTATATTTGTGGCATGATATAACGCTGTTATATTACCTGTGTAATCGGTTCCCATATCTATATTGTATTTTTCTGGATATAATTTTTGTAAAACAGATATTTTATTAATCAATATCTCAGCAATAGCCGATGATTTATATGATATTGCTGTAAATAGTGCACTCATAACATATCGCTGATTGATTTTATCCATGGGCAAACTGAAATATTTGTCTATGAATTTGCAGGTTAATTTATCATTTTTATAACCTACAATAGTTCCAAGTATATTTATTTTGTTCAATCCAATAAAATCATCATATTGATCTAAATATTCGCAACATTTATCAGTTGGATTATATGCATTCATATATACATATTTCATAAATTCATCATGATGATCATCTGCAGATCCATATATAAAATCAGTACATATTTGTTTAATATATGATATCATGGTTTAAATGTATTATAATATATTCATATTTAGTGCATTGATAAATCAATTTTTTGATAATACTACACAACATACTCGGTTACGATATCAATTATGTCTATTGCATAACATCGTGTGAAACACATATATAATGCATTATCATATGATGCATAATTAACTGCATCAATAATTATGTTCTTATATCGTGTCGTCAAATAATTTTTAACAGGTATTAGTTGTTGCGCATAGTCATATATTGAATTGCCGGTGTTATCAATGATGGATAAATCTGCTCCATTTTCTACTAAACATTTTATGGTATCTATATAACTAATAATTGAATCTTCGATGTATATTACGGCTCCAACTGCATAGTATCCGCCAAATTCTTTTATAACTCGATCACATACAGCTAACAATGGTGTTTGGTCACGTATATTTTGCCGATTGATATTTACACCAATGGGAATGAGTTGTTGTATAGTTTCATGCGCAAAATAATATGTAGCATTATTCAATACTGTTCCGTCATTATTCATATTGTATTTTTCTGGATATGATTTTTGTAAAATGGATATTTTATTGATTATTATCTCTGCAATATCTGTCAATTTATGTGTGATTGCTGTGAGTAATGCGGTTATAACTCTCGCCTGATCAATTTTATCTACTGGCAAATCGAAATATTTATCTATAAATTTACGAGTCAGTTTATCATTTTTATAACATATTACAGTTGAAAGTAAATTTGTATTATTTAATCCAACAAAATCATCATATTGATCTAAATATTCGCAACTTTTATCATATAAAGATTTATTATACATGCTCCAATTTACATATTCCATAAATTTATCATGATGATCATTTGCAGATCCATATATAAAATCGGTATATATTTGTTTAATATATGATATCATAGTTTAAATATATTATAATATATTCATATTTAGTGCATTGATAAATCAATTTTTTGATAATACTACACAACGTAAGTAGTTATAATATCAATAACACCAACTACATAACATCGCGCAAAACACATATATAGTGCATTATCAGATGATGCATAATTTGCTGTATCAATAATTGCGTTTTTATATCGTGTAGTCAAATAGTATTTTAATGGCATAATTTCTTGTGCATAGTCATAAATTGATTTGCCCATTGTGTCACATACTGATATATCCACACCTTTTTTTATAAGATACTGCATTATTGTCATATTTATCGGCATAATATTGCTCTGTGATGTACTGCATACAATTAATAATAGTGATCTGCCATGTATATCTCGATTATTTATATCTGCTCCAATATTGACCAGTTGTCGTATAGTTTTGTACATCGTATTCAATGTTGCATACTGTAATAATGTATAACTGTTACCGTCTGTCATATTCACATAGTAGCGAGCCGGATATGATTTCTGCAGGACACCAATTTTATCAATTAATATTCCGGCGATTTCGCGAAAATCATTTATAACTGCCACAAATAATGCATTCATAATATTCAATTGATGAATTTTATCAACTGGCAACTTAAAAGTTACATCAATGAGTTTCCTGGTTAATCTGGTGTTACCATGACCTGTTACAGTTGTTAGTAAATCGCTATTAAAAATAAAATCATCATGTTGATCTAGACACTCAATACATTTGTCATATTTCAATGTTGCTAAATAATGCATGAATTCACGATAACGCTTATCTGCGGATCCATATACTAAATCGGTGTATATTTGTTTGACATATGATAGCATTATTTTATATTACTATTATATTTGTCTATACAATATATAAATAAATCAATTTTTGATGATATTTATCGGATTTCATCAATTTTTGATGATATTTGGCTGATTTTGTATGGCGGCAACGAATTCGGTCACTGTATTCGATTCCATTTTATTATATTCCGCCAATTTTCCAACCGAATCGTCAAATATATCATCGTAATCAAAAAATAGTGTCCAATCACCATTTTTATTTTGTGCAGCAACATAACAGTTACATATTACGAACTTTGCCATGTCAACACTGTACTTGACACTATATAATGGATCAACATGTATTTTATATACTGCATTATATTCATGGTCATCATATTTATCGGCACATTTCACAACACAATTTTTATGACCGCCAAGCAGTGGATATATCTTATCACAAGTTTTAATATATATTGCGAGTCTATCTATTATGCGATCGATATGTTCATAAAATGTCATCTTGAACAACGAGAAATTTATATATTTACCAACATCATCTATTGTTAATAAATATATATCCATCTCGACAATATTGTCTTCATGTTTGATACGGAGTTTTTCATCGGTGCAATCGATCGTAATCTCACCATCAGTTTCGCACATTGTTGCTGACAGTATATTAGATCCGCTTACAACTCTGTTTATCTTGCCAGATATTTTACCATCTGTTAAAACGGATATAATATATGATGCAGTTGATCGACCAATTTCAATATCATTTGCAATCATATTATAGTTTGTTATAGTATATTACTATATACATGGCTATTTTAACAGTTATAATATCAATTTTTCAATTCGTTTAGTCACAATATAAAATATTGATGTGTATATTATACTAAGCATGACTAAAATATTGCCAACACCATCTGCTGAACAAATTGCCATTATTACCGGTATTAAAGATAATAATATAGTTGTTGATTCGGTTGCAGGAAGTGGTAAAACAACGACTAATTTGTATATTGCACTAACATATCCTGATAAAAATATATTATTACTGACGTATAATAAAAAACTCAAAATGGAGACACGTGATAAAGTTGTTGATTATGATATATCTAATTTGGATGTACATAGTTACCACTCATTTGCTGTTAGTTACTATAATACGGCATGTCACACTGATTTAGGAATATTAAACATGTTAGATGATGTAGCGACACAGTTGATCAAACCGTTTAAATATGATATTATAATATTAGATGAGACACAAGATATTTCACCGGTATATTATGAACTAGTCTGTAAAATTTTTCGCAATAACGTTTCATCCGATTCATTTAGTGCGAAAACAAGAGTATGTGTATTGGGTGATAAATATCAAAGTATATATGATTTTAATAATGCTGATCCGCGTTATATAATTGCTGCTCATAAACTGTTCCGCTTTAATAATGATCCATGGTGTTCTGTAAAGCTGTCGACAAGTTTTCGGGTCACAATACCAATGGCAGAGTTCGTTAATATATGTATGCTTAAAGAGACCAAAATACATTCCATCAAATCTGGCAGTCGTGTTAGATATATCATGTGTGATGTATTCGGTAAGAAACACAGTAATAACACTTCAGACACTTTAGACTGTCCAGAAGGTCCTGCAGAACGCCCATATGCGGAAATAAAATATTATATCGATAAAGGATACAAATATGATGAGATATTTGTGTTAGCACCATCTGTCAAAAGTGATGGATGTCCAGTAAGATTATTGGCAAATAAATTATCCAGTTTGAATATTCCAGTATATGTACCTAATTCTGATGAGGAAAAAATGGATGAGGATATATTAAAGAATAAAATTGTATTCTCGACATTTCATCAGGTCAAAGGATTGGAACGCAAAGTTGTTATTGTATTTAATTTTGATGCAACTTATTTTGAATTTTATAAACGCGATCATGATGTCGCAATATGCCCTAATGAGTTATATGTTGCATCTACCCGTGCATCAGAACATATGTCGGTGCTTCACCATTATGAAAATAAATATTTGCCATTTCTCGATAAAGCAGCAATGAAACGAGTATGTGATTTTGAACGATTTTCTAAAAAAAATAAGACACGACGTAACAATAACATCGCCACCAATGTGACAGATCTAGTCAGACATTTACCGGTTAATGTTGTACAACGGGCACTTAAATATATTGATGTCGTTGAAGTTAATAAAGCGGAATATAAAATAAATATCCCGGTTAAGACTCGTCAGAATAATTTATATGAAAGTGTGAGCGAAATAACAGGTGTTGCGATACCTGCATATTTTGAACTTAAAAATACCGGTAAAATGTCTATATATCCCGATGAACTATTACAACCTGCACAACACGATGATGAAATCGAATATGAAGATGTTGTGATTAATTTAAAACGATTGCATGTCACAGAGTTACTATATATTGCAAATGTATGGAACTATCTTAAATCTGGTTATCTTTATAAATTGCGGCAAATTAAATATTATAATTGGTTGAAACCTGCTAAATTAACTAAATGTATTGATGAACTCGCCAGATACATATCACCCGGTGCTGTTTTTGAAGCGCGATTGGGACTTGAAAACAAACCAGAATTAAAAAATAGAATGTTGACAGGTTATATTGACTGTATTGATGGCAACAATATATGGGAATTCAAATGTGTACAACAGTTAGAAGAGGAACATAAATTACAACTAGCTATATATATGTATTTGTATGAGCGAGATAGAATTGCAAATATTGACGAAAAAATACAAATGCTAACATCCGATCTCGCCAATACAGAACGACCAGCTGTTAAACAAATGTTAACACAACATATTGCAGAACAATATAAATTACGCACATGTACTTATAACTACTATCTTTATAATATATTAACTGGTCAACGATTCAATATCAAATCAACAATTGATAGATTGAGTCAATTAATTGACTATCTTGTAACAGTCAAATATTGTGCTGTCAAGAAATTAACAGATACTGAATTTATGTCTAATAATTGCGATATATACAAAAAATACAGTTAGTACAGCTAATATCCTCAATCTTGCCAGCGTTTCCTACTGTCTACATATTCGTCATATTGCTGTTTGCCCGCATCAGTGTAGTGTACACCATTTTTGTCGTGAGTTGTGTGTGTTACTTCATAGCGATCAAAAATT
>Ga0210399_10000571_pt1 | contig 29386 bp, 33 predicted proteins | sample IncBWC14MmetaG_FD_150865 | JGI IMG/M metagenome (GOLD analysis project Ga0210399, IMG submission 150865) | Forest soil microbial communities from Barre Woods Harvard Forest LTER site, Petersham, Massachusetts, United States - Inc-BW-C-14-M | ecosystem: Environmental > Terrestrial > Soil >... | reverse complement strand
CCGCGCCGTCGTCGGAAATCTCGATGATTACCTGGCCGCCCTCGTGATACGCGCGCAGAGATAGGCGTCCCTCGGCAGACTTGCCGGCGGCGACACGCTTGGGCAACGTCTCGATTCCGTGATCAACGGAGTTGCGCACGATGTGGGTAAGAGGATCTTTGATGGCTTTGATAATCGTTTTGTCGAGCTCGGTTTCCTTTCCTTCCATCTCGATGCGTACCTGTTTGCTGCACATGGTGGCGACGTCGCGGACGGTGCGTGGAAACTTGTTCCAGATGTTGCCGATGGGCTGCATGCGCGTTTTCATCACGCCTTCTTGCAGCTCGGTGGTGATCAGGTTGAGGCGCTGGCTCGGCGCGATCAGCCCGGCATCTTCTTTACCGTTGGAGAACTGCAGGATCTGATTGCGGGCGAGGACCAGTTCGCCCTCCAGGTTCATCAGTTTGTCGAGCAGTACGACGTCGACGCGGATGGAACTCTCGCTGGCCGCGCCGCGATTCGGTTGCTGCGCTTCCGCGGCTGCCTGTGGACTCGGATCGCTGGGCTCCATGCCGGCGTCGTGGACATTCGCTTGGAGTTCCGCCTTGATCGCGGCTTCCGGGAGTGCGTTGGCGACTAATGCGGACGGAGTTTCATCCGGCACTTTTGCGATAGGAGGTATTTCCGTGGCTTCCTTGGCGTCGGCAGGCGCGGCGTCGGCGCTAATGGTCTTGGGTTTGCTTTGCGTAGCGCCTTGCAGCAGTCGCGTTAACGTCTCGATCAGTGCCTGATCGTTGCGCTCACCCTCGTTGCCCACGGCTTCGACGCTGGCGAGCATCTGACGGATGGCGTCCACCATCTGGAGCAGCGCGGTGGTAATGTCAGGATTGAGCGCCAATTCTCCGTCGCGCAATTTGCTGAGCAGGTTTTCGCCCACGTGCGCTACGGACTCCAGCTTGGTGAAGCCGAGAAATCCGCAGGTACCCTTGATGGTGTGGATGGTACGGAAGACACTGGCCAGCGTGTCCCGGTTGCGGGGATCCTTTTCGAGCCGGACCAGCTCCCGGTCGAGTAAATCAAGATTCTCGGCGCTCTCGACGAGAAACTCGCGAACAATTTCATCGCTCATACGAAGCCACACCCTCTGAGAAACACTGACCTGCCGTGAAAGCTACGCGAGCCATTAGCCGCGCCTAATGATTTCCGCGAAGGCAATCCATCGCGGGGAAAGTGAGCATGCAAGGTGCCAGAGGAAGACGCGGGTCTGTGTCAGCGTGAATACGGCTTAAAGAATCGGCGGGTGGCTTCGCACTCCGGATGCAAATTGGTAAGCTCCTCGCGCTCACTGTGTCGCGGCTGTCGGACTCTTCCCGCGTCAAGCGTGCTTGAGCACATCCGGCACGGTGTGGTGAGATTACCGCCCACACGTTCGAATTTCATCGAGCGATCCGTCATCCGGAGACATGGGAGCCGATGCCAGAATGGCAAGGCGAGAGGGAGGAGTACCAGACTGGCATAGCTTCGCGGCGCCCGAATAATAGGCCGGGGAATGGGCGGGGTGAGACTCGGAAAATTCTGCAGCAGAACTAAGTGTGAGCGAAGAGGTGCGAGCCAGTCAGGACCCAGTGACACCCCGAGCAGGGATTGGCGGTTTGCTCAAGAGCCAGCCGGCGATGCTACCGAAGACGATGCTGAACCCTAAGGTTTCCCGGAAATGTGCGTAAGCCACGTCGGGAGGCATAAGCGGGTTGGGGAGGAACAGTATCGTCGTCCAAACAGAGAGGAAGAGCGCCATGGCGAGGGCCGTTTCCCATCGAGCCACGCGGAGCATGCGAATGAGCGGATACATACACGCGGCGTACAGCAGCGCGCGGAATATCTGAAGCGCGTAGATCCAAGGGTTGTGCATCCAGTTGACCTTCAGCGCGGCGAAGAAACTTGGCTGTTCCGGGCCGCCGTAATACTGCCGAACCGCTGGGCTCTGCCAGGCGACGTAATAGCCGAAGAACATGTAGAGAAACACGAAGGCAAGAACAATAATCGCGAGTCGCGTGGCGACGGATGAGGCGTGCCAGCGGCCAGGTGGTGAAGTCGCTCGCGCCGGCGACGATGTGCGCCACTTGCCCAGCAGCAAAACCGCCAATGGCGCGAACAGAGCCGCAGTTATTGCTCCCTGCAAAAAGATGGCCCGAATCATTCCATGCGGCAGCTTGTCCGACAGAAAAAACAGCGTCTCAACTTGAGTCGCCACGGTCGAGATGCCGTACATGCCCACGAAGATCGCGCCTACCAGGGGCCAACCATGCCAGCTCGAACGCAAAATGAGATACGCGAGAACAACTCCCACAGAAACGGAAAAAATTAGAAAAGGGTATAGGAGATTATCGGGCCGCTGCAAAGGAGTTTGATTCGCCGGAGCCTCCGGCGGGGCCGACGCTACCTGTTGCCGCGAAGGAGCTTGCGGAGTAGGTGTTGAAGGAGTTGCTTGTTGTGTAGCCTTGCTTAGACCTGAAAGCGCACCCCCGGCGACGAAACACACGGCGAACACAAGACACACCGCGAAGATCTTAATCGCAGTCACTACAACTTTCCCGAACATCAGAGCGCCCCCTCATCGACCACACGTTATCGTGCAATTTCGCCGTTTTCTACTATGCACAGCCCTTTCTAGCATTGAGGTTTCTCTTTTCCAGCTAACAAATGTGGACCAGCCAAAAAATTATAAGGAAGAGAGCACTGGCCTAAGTGTTATGCCAGATTCCCAGGTAAAACATTTCACTCAGGCGTTTAATGTTTCATCCTGTAGCCCAGGTCTTCGCTCACCTGTATTGGTTGGCAGTCAGCAGTGCCCGATAGGAGTTTAACCGGACAAGCGATCCGCGAGCGCGTTTTACCGCTCGGCAACATTTCGGTAGTACACTCGCGGACTCAAACTCTCGGGGCAGCTATGACGCCCATTGCCCGGCTACATCAAGGACCGCCCCTCCACTTTTTGAGAAAGGAAGACGCAAATGACAAAACCTCAGACAAAAATGGAGCAAGTGGACCCCCTGAGCCGTGACACCCTTCAGGCGTTCGACGATTTGTTCGGACTTCACCCGGGCTTTCGTCCCACACACGCAAAGGGGATTCTCCTCTCCGGCAGCTTTACCCCCTCCGCCGGCGTGGGAGCGCTGACCAAGGCGCCCCACGTAAACAGGCCCTCGATACGAATCGGCGTTCGGTTCTCGGACTTCGGCGGCATTCCCGCCATCCCAGACTACGATGAAACCGCCAGCCCGCGCGGTATCGCCATTCGTTTCTATCTGGCCGAGCATGAGCATACAGACATCATTGCGCACTCGGTGAACGCATTCCCTACCCGCACCGCCGAAGAGTTTGTGGAATTCCTCCGCGCGATTCATGCCAGCGGCCCTGGCACACCAAAACCTACTCCGGTTGATTCCTTTCTCAGCTCGCATCCCGCAGCGCTGGCGTTCGTTCAGGCACCCAAACCTATTCCCACAAGCTTCGCGAAAGAATCGTTCTATTCCGTTAGCGCGTACAAATTCATCAACGGCGAAGGGGTCAGCAACTTCGGGCGCTACCGCATCGTTCCAACCGAACGGAGCGAGTACCTTGAACCAGCGGAAGCCGCCAAGCGGCAGCCGAATTTTCTTTTTGACGAAATCACGGACAGAATCGCGCACGGGCCCGTTAAGATGCGCGTTCTGGTACAAGTGGCTTCGAATGGAGAGATCGTCGACGATTCCACCGTGCATTGGGAAGATCAACACCCCCTAGTGGAATTTGGCATCATCGAGCTCAACGCCCTGGTTCCGGACGAGGAAGCCGCCCAGCGCCAAATTATTTTCGATCCAATTCCGCGAGTAGATGGCATCGAATCCTCCGGTGACCCATTGTTAGATCCGAGAGCTTCGCTCTATCTCGCTAGCGGCCATCGGCGCCGCGCCGCCGCTGTGTAGCGGCGCCACCGGGGTTGCAACGCGCGGCATTACCGGAGGATGGGGCGATGCGCATCGCTAGCGTGGGTCATGCGGTCTTTGCGGCGACGATGATCGCCCTCGGAATCGTTGGCCTGATCAAAGGCGATTTCGCCGGGGTATGGCAGCCGGTACCCAAGGGTGCGCTCGCACGCGAGGTACTGACCTATCTCTGCGCCTTCATCTCCCTGGCATCTGGCATAGGCCTGCTCTGGCAGCGCACAGCCGCAAGCGCTGCCCGGATGCTGTTCGCCTTTCTCCTGCTTTGGTTGCTGCTGTTTAGAGTGCGCGACATCTTCCTCGCGCCCACTGCGCAAGATTCCTGGTCAGGCTGCGGTGAGACCGCGGTGATGGTGGCGGGGGCCTGGGTACTGTATGCCTGGTTCGCCGCCGACTGGGACAAGCAGCACCTCGGTTTCGCCACCGGCGACAAGGGTCTGCGCATCGCGAGGGTGCCCTACGGCCTGGCCATGATCCCCTTCGGCGTGGCCCATTTCGCCTACGTCAAACAGACCGCCGCGCTGGTGCCTGCCTGGCTGCCATGGCACGTGGCCTGGGCGTATTTTTTCGGCTGTTCCTTCATCGCGGCGGGCGTGGCGATACTTGCCGGTTTGTGTGCAAGGCTGGCAGCCGCGCTCTCGGCGTTGCAACTTGGCATGTTCACGGTGCTGGTGTGGGTACCCATCGTGGCGGCAGGCACCAAGAACCCCTTCCTATGGAGCGAGACCGTCATCTCTTGCGCGCTGACCTCCGCCGCCTGGGTGGTGGCCGATTCCTACCGCGGCATGCCCTGGCTCGCCGTGAATAAGCGCTAGCACCGCCGCTACGGTTGATTGGGGGCCTGTAACTTTTGACAGTTGGGCGACCTGGCCCCTGGTGGCAGCCTCACTAAATTCGTAGAGTCAACATGTTCAGAGGAGTGAGTCTATGCGACTAGTTATCTTCTGCCTCGTAGCGTCCGCGGTGCTCCCCTCATTAAGCCGGGCACAGACTCCTGCAGACGTTCCTGTTTTCGCGTTTTCGAAGGAAGACAGCTCGATGAAGTTCAGCGTGAAGGCATCGGTGGATCTGGAAGGTAAGTTCAACAAGTGGGACGCCTCCATGATTTTTACCTCTCGGGATGCTACGGCAGCCGTTTTGGACATCAAGATTCAGGCAGCCAGCGTGGATACCGGAAGCGGCATGAAGGACGGCAAGCTGAAGAGCAAAGACTTCTTCGACGTCGAGCAGGATCCGATGATCACATTTCATTCAGACAAGGTTGTGCAGACCGGCCCCATGACCTTTGATATTCCGGGGACCTTTACGATACGCGGAGTGTCTAAACCCGAGACGCTGGTGTTTACGCTTACGGGCGTCAAGGGGTCAGGTGTAGGTGAAATCAAAGGGATAATGGCCTTCGACCGGAAGGACTACGGAATGAACAAGGGCATCCCCTTCATCAAGATTGCCGACCGCGTGGAGGTTACTGTGGACCTCAAGGGGAAGCGAGTCAGCGGGCCTCCCGTGATCTTTAAGGAATAGCTGACCTGGCTTCGTGATTTCTCACCGCACGTTCATTCGCCGGGACCATGGTCAGTCGTTCATCAGAAGTGTCCCTTGCGCTTTTGTTCCCCGCAAACAGATGGCAGGCAGCCCTTTCCTTGCAGCGCGTCGAAACCATAGGCGGATGGATCGCCTTATAGTGAAAACGATTCGCGAAACCAGTTCCAAGGAGATGACACTGTGAGCGAAACCAAGCTAACTCTAAAACAAAGAGCCCTTCGCGGAGCAAGGGAGTACCTGCTGATCTCCCTTTATCTTTTTGTTGTGTTCGGCCTGTTTGCCATCTATAAATCCGTGATTCTCGCCGAGGAGCATATTGATTTCGAACCGCAGGGATTGGCCCTGATCAACGCGTTGGCGCTTGGAAAGGTCATCCTCATCGCCCAGGAGCTTCATTTTGCCGAGCAGTTCCAAGGTGCGCCGCTCATCTATCCGACATTGCTGAAGTCCTTCGCGTTCACCATTGTGCTTGCTTGCTTCAAGATTGTCGAAGAGGCCATGGTCGGCATGTGGTTTCATGGCAAATCGTTTCAGGACAGCATCGCCGCAATCGCCGGCGGATCATGGAAGGGACTTTTCACTTTCATGGTCCTGCTGTTCGTCGTGCTGATTCCCTTTTTTGGCTTCACCGAGTTGCGACGGGTCTTCGGTGACAGGTTAGTGGGAGCCTTTTTCCGTCCGCGGCATCTGCTGAATCTGCCTCCCGCGGAATCGTAGCCCGGGCTCTGGGCCCGTGGGCTCCAGCGCCCCCGCCCGCCTCTTGCAACTCCTCAGGCAAGTAGTGGTGCCCTAGTTCCTGGCCAACGGAAGCACCTGCAATAGACAATATGCCTGCAAAATTGGTTTGCACGAGAAGGCCGATCGTGTATCCGCCCAGATTGCCGGGGAGGCGACGCGATGCAGTCCTGATGCCTCACCTCGACGAATCGCCGACTATACGTCTAGGTGGGAGCGAATGATGTGATCAAGGTGGTGCTTTGCATACAGGCGGAGTCAGGAGTAAATTCTCGGTTGGCCAAGAATTCAAAAAGAAAAATCTGTTCGAAGAGGTGACCCTATGAAACGTCGCGATTTCCTGCGCTCTACAGGGGTGGCGTCTGCAGCAATGGCGTTCCCGAAGACGGGACTGCTGTTTGCACAGGGAACAGCGCCGGAGGCTTGGCGTACGTTCGACGTGACGACCAGCGCACAAGTCCTTAAGCCTTCCGGGACGACACGCATATGGATACCGGCAGCGCTCGTCAGTTCAACACCCTTCCAGAAGACGCTCGCGAATGACTTCAAGGCCGAGGGCGGCGCCGCAAAACTGATCGAGACCAGCGCCGACTCAATGGGAATCATCGCAGCGGAATTTCCCGCGGGCGTGGTGCCCGTGCTCACGGTGACGAGCCGGGTCACGACCAGGAATTTTGCGGTGGACCTCTCCGCACCGGGCACTGCGCCAAAAGAGGACCCGGCCGAATTGAAACACTTTTTGCGGCCGACGAAGCTGATTCCCACCGACGGCATTGTGAAAACGACGGCGACAGAGATCACCAAGAGCTCAAAGACGGACGTCGAGAAGGCGCGTGCGATCTACGAATGGATCGTGGATAACACGTTCCGGAATCCGAAGACGCGGGGCTGCGGGCTCGGCGATATCCGTTTCATGCTCGAGACCAAAGATTTGGGCGGCAAATGCGCCGATCTCAACGCGCTCTACGTCGGCCTCGCGCGCGCGGCCGGCTTCCCAGCGCGCGACGTCTATGGCATCCGCACCGCAAAGTCGGAGATGGGTTACAAAAGCCTTGGCCCTTCGTCGGAGATCGTGACCAAAGCGCAGCACTGCCGTGCAGAGGTGTACCTCAGCGGCTACGGCTGGGTTCCGGTCGATCCCGCAGATGTACGCAAGGTGGTGCTCGAAGAGCCACCCGGGAATCGCCCGCTGGACGACGACATGGTGAAGAAAGCCCGCGCGCGGCTGTTCGGGTCGTGGGAAATGAACTGGATGGCTTACAACTTCGCGCACGACGTGATGCTGCCGGGTTCGACGGGTGCGTCGCTCGGATTCTTGATGTATCCACAGGCGGAAACGGCCGAGGGACGTCTCGACTGCCTTGATCCGGACAACTTCAAGTACCAAATCACGTCGAGGGAGACCGCGTCTACCAGCGGATGATTGAAACGTCGCGCCAACTTCTCGAATTGGAAATTGATGTCTCCGGCACCTACGTCCTGGGGACCATCGGTCTCGCCCTCTTGGTGATGGTGCCGCTGGTGTGGGCATTTGTGAGGTACTGGCTGTTTGCGCCGTGAGGCGACCGTAAAGCATCGCGCACTTCTGATTTACAGTTCGTCGGCGCGGCATCTGTGGCGTTCATCCCGCCGTTGGCCGCGGCTTGAACGACGGCTGGCTAGAAGGCCTCTTGGGCGCTCCGCCGACCACCTGGTCCAACTCCGATTTCGATAACTCCCGCGACGTTACGTCGGTTTGTTTCAGTGACTTTCTTCTGTGCTTCTTCATGTCTCTTTTTTTGTCGCCCATACTGCATAGTCCCTGGTCGTACGGGAATCAATACGCGGCGAAGGCCGCGACCTTGCGCTTCAGGTCCTTCACTTAGCCCCGCTCCTCACCGTCCGACCCACGTAACACGAATGTGGTCCCGGACCTACCAGGTACCGATACGCAAGACGGCTTCGGTGGTCACGCGAATTCCGTTTTGGGGGTGAATCGTGTCCACATCGCCCATCCAGGTATGAGTGTATTGCAGGTTGATGACTCGCCAGGCGAACGCTCGGGTGAAGACAACATCCATTCCCGCGCCCGCCGCCACGCTGACCCCATTGTTTGCTGTTTCCACGGACCAATCGCTACGCTTTGGATAATGCGGCAGCGAGCCGTTACCGTCGTTCCATTCCTTCGCTAGCTGCTTGTGCAGCGCGTCGTTGTCCACTTCGAAGGTTACTTTTCTTCCGCCAAACAAAAATTCGGCGTAGGGCGAGAGACGCTGGGAAGCTCGTGGTGTCCATCTTGGTCCTGCGCCATAAAACAACGAATCGCCACTCTGGTTTGAGGCTGGAAAATGCATGATCAGGCAGCCGTTCACTTCTGTGACGATCTGGAGAGTCGGGCTAACCCGCGCCGCACCCGAACCTCCACCCCCTACGCAGGTGCCGCCACCCAGAAAACTTTCGTAATAAGGGTACGCGGACAACTCAATAGGCGCTTCTTTTGGAAGCTCATGCACGAATTCAACGCCGCTAGCATCCGAAGGCCGGCGTACGAAAGTAAACGGCTTTTCCCCGCTTCCGTTCTTGTATGCCTTCACGAGTTCTTTGCGGATTTCATAGTTGTCGCCGCGGAAAAGACCGAGGCGCGTGTCACGCCGCCAAGGCACCTGGAAGGCCATGATGTAAGCGAACGTCCTGCCAGGATTCAAGAACGTCCTGGCCAGGATGATAATCATGCGATTGGTGGTGCGGTTTTCCAGGCCCATGATCAGGTAACGATCCGCGGCGTCCTCGGCGATCATAGTCACGGCGCCGAGGGTTGGCGTATCCACCAGGGTGATGAATCCCGGCGACGCGTGCAGCATCACATTTCCGATGGAAGCTTCGCTTATGGGACCAATTTTCCACTGCGTGTGCCACACCGCCGACCAAGCTATCGAACGCAGCAAACTCATAAAGTAATCTCGACCGTCTCCCCATTGCACATTCTGGTACCTCGGATCGTTCTGGCGGAGGATGTAGCCAAAGATCGAGCCTTCCAGCGGATGGCCAACGTAGGGAGCCATGAAAGTGTCGCTATCGCTCCACCCGCGAAGCTCACCGACCGAGCTTATGTAGTTTCGGAACCAGTGACCGTTGAGTGTGTCCCGAGTCCCCGCTTCGGTCGTGAGGTCAAAAGTGTGCATGACTCCGGTGTAAAGGAGCGCTTCCAGGATAGCTGGCGCCCAGCGGATGTGTTTGTTCGAGCGCGACGGCTCGACCGGCTGGATAAGAGTGTCCGCCGTGATTCTTGCGTTCCACTGATTGGGAATATCCAGAGACCTGTAGGCTGAACCATCCGCAAACGGAGAGTTTCGGACACCGATCACCATCCCGGTGGGATCCAATATGGACCTGGTACCGTCATCCAAAGGGGCAGGGCTGGAAAACTCACCCAGCACTTCGTGCGCGTCACGATTCGCATCGAAGAACGATTGGGCTGCCGTTGGAATCTGTCGGAAGAAAAGCGTCAACACTCCAAAGGCGATCAGTTTTCTTGCGGACCTGTTCATCTTGGCACCGTTGAATATGTGAGCCCCTGGGTTAACTTAGCGGTTCAGGGTCGCCCTCAGGTCTTGTTACACCTAGGCTGATAGCGATGGTAAAGAGATTCGGGCGGCTGCCAACTGTCATTTCTGTCAGGGCGCCACCTTGCCGTCGAGCACATCACAGAAGTGCGATTCGCAGAAAACGAGACGTATACCTAAGGCCGTGCGCCAAGTTCAGGACCCTATCCCACGGGGCGACCCACCCCCACCTCCATTTTTTTCGCTTTCCATTCGTGCCGAAGGACTGGCGAACCGGCTGGCACGGCTGGCACGCATTTCGCCGCGGGCTTGCAACGAATCTTCATGCACTGGGAGGCGAAGACAAAACCATTCAGGCAATCCTGCGGCACTCGACGCTGGTGCTCACGATGAACGTTTACGTTAAGACGGTGGGAGAGTCACAGACCAATGCGCTCGACTCACTCAGCGCCCAACCGTGCAACGCGAGTGCAACGCAACGAATCCAGTGAGCGCTAACTCTTTGAAAAGATGGAGCCGAGAGTGAGTTGCACTCGCCCCCAGTGTTGATAACGCTCATCTTGTTGATTCTGCGTGGTGCTAGAACCGATAAATTAGCCAGAATCGCGAGACTTGGGCACAGCTTGGGCACAGCTGTTGATTCACACGATATTTAGGACTATGCTCGCCCCGTCAATGTCCCGCTTGCAGAGCGGCATCTCCGCCATTCCTCGAACGCAAACGGTAAGGAGTAATCATGAGCGAAGAAAAAGAGATTTCAAAACACGCACCAGAAGAAGTTACCAATCTAGCGGATAGCGAGCTGAAACAGGTCACCGGTGGTGCACTGTCAATGGAGGAACTGAGTCAGGTCACGGGTGGCGCATCCGATATTTTCGCGAAGATTGGGGACATCAAGGGGGAAACTCTTGATGACAAGCATAAAGATGAGATTCAAGTGCTCAACTACAACCTGGGCCTCCCGAGCACAAATCCATCTAGTAAGTAATACTAGGTGACGGACAGCGAAAAGGAGAGCCAATGAGTGACGAAATTAAGAAGCCTGAAGAAATAACGGATGTCCCTTCGCCAGAGCTAACTAAAGCGGAATTAGAAAGGGTTGCTGGCGGGCGTGACAAAAGCGCACCTAGCATCAGTGAAATAGTCGTTACGAAGCCGACAGATATCGCTACTCCTTAGCTCTAAAACTCAACGTCTTTTGGCGCATCTGGCTCACCAAGCGGCTGAACAATCGCGTCAGGCGTTATCGTCGCTAGATTACTGCCATATTCCACGCGATACCGCACGCCGTCTGACGTTTTCAGAATTGCGCGAATCACGCCGTCTACTTCCCTGCCCATGTAGAGCCTGAAGCGGATGCGAGAGCCGACCTTCACATTGGTTGTGGATACGAGAACACCACGTTCCATTGCATCGTCGCCCCGTCTCTCATAATGGGCGCGAAGGAAAAGAACCGCCCTCGCGTTTCTACTTCAAAATGGGAAACCAGAGGAGTTTTAACAACGTCAACTTGATATTCGATGACGAATGAGACCTTCTCAATTTCGCGGTCATCAAGAAATTAGCTCCTCACGCACGAACGGGCGAACGCAGCTAATCGGACCTCTGTTATAAATTCCCTCGGGAACTGGTTCGTTGAAGAAGGCCATGAGGTCGCTGTCACAAGCCTCCAACGACCACGACAGAACTTGCGGCTCTAGTTCAATGCTCTGTCCGCGATATTTGACCCGTACGTCATCGAAAGTTTTCGTCTCAATCGTTAAGCCTTCGGAGCCGAATACCGAAAACAATACTTCCATTTTTGTCATGGAAGGGAATCGGAAACTCAATCGGGGCTATGTCTTTTGCAGGGTCATATTCCCTTGCGAGCATCAGAATTATTCGAGGGTCCTGGTTTGCGGCGGCTGTCGCATCAGAGTGAAATCTTTAGTGACCATAAAGCCTTTCGTTGCACGGGCATCAATAATCTTCTTTGAAAAGATTAATATCTCGTTCTTACCAACTGGCTTTTCCCAGTTTTTGCACTCAAAGATAAAAACGGATGTGTAACCTGCACCAGCGTCAATAGTCACGTATAAGTCTATCTCGTGGTGGACTCCACCCACATTGATGATCTTTTTGCGCTCAAAGACTGGTCTTACGGACGAATTGCGGAGGATGAGTTCTTCTATGGCTACCACGGCCACTTCCAGCGCATCTCCCTTTTCGCGCGAAGTCGTCACGGCTCGTCCTCGGTCCCGTCCTTAGACAACTGCAATCTAAAATGGTACCAAAAGTTACTTGCGGGGTACGTCGATCACAGCGACACCACACTCATGTATGTCTATTTAGTCGTAGATTGCAAGAACGAGGGATGCCGAACGCGACATATTCTCAAGTATTTCGAGCAGAATGCTGAGGCTGTGGAGAGCATCTCTATAATCCCTAAACCGCTACTGATTTATTGCGGTACTTGTAAGCAAAAACACGATTACAGCGCGGCTCCTCGTTATCTTTACGAGAGTACCGAAAAGCCGCCACCGGATTACAAAGATCGAATCTGATTACTCAGGTTCCTTGTCGCCAAAATTCAGACGATAGTCGCTGAGGTCCCTGCGGATCGCGCTCCCAGAGCCTTCGTGAGAGTCCACAACCTGGGGAATGTACTTCTGAGGCTGCTCTCCGTTGTTCTGGAGGCCATCTGGAACGTTAACTCGCAAATACAGCTCGTTGTCGCTCATGCTTGGCATGGGCGGCACACGAGGCTGAGGCATTCGCTCGGCAATCTGAAGCGGCTTAACCGCGCGGGCTTCGTCGTTCACATCTGAAGTGTTTTCAATATAGTTGTTCATATTTTCCTTTTCCAAACTGAGATTTGATACCACCCGACAATGGGTCTTAGAGCTGATGAGGACCCGATTGGGTGGCTTCTACTGTTCAAATTGCCAGTAGACGACCAACATCGGGTCGCGTAATACGTCGAATATGAGCCTACCGACTCGCGTTCTAATCGCTGATGATTCTGAAGTTATTCGCCGCACAATCTGTGTACTGCTTCAGACTCAAACCGACATAGCGGTGTGTGGCGAAGCTACGAATTATGCGGAACTCCTAAAGAAATTTAACGCATCCACTACCGATGTAGTACTTATGGATATGCGGATGCCGGGCGAAAAGCTGTTTACCCCTGCGACTATCAAGAGCCATTTTTACGGTTCATGCTTGCTGGCGATGTCGGTATGGAACGATGAGCAAACCGCCAGCCTCGCGCGAAGCTACGGAGCCGTTAAATTCCTAGACAAAAGTAGCCTCTATTCGACCCTGCTTCCCGCAATAGAAGAGTGCATGCATCCGCACGGAACGGCAGGGTGAGCCGGGTGGTCGACTAATTAGCGGTCAGTCGGGCTTTTCCAGCTCGCCGCTGGCATCTCGCTATACGACCGCATGGGCGGCAGTTCTGGCTTCATCTCTTGCGGCTCAACTCCCTGAACAGGTAAGCGAGCTTGTTCTACGTTAGGGAGTTCCAACTCATCCGCGTCGATACCGTCTGCGTATCTCACAGTTTTGCGCCCGCTGCCTTCTCAGCGGCGGGCAAAAAGCTCGATAGATCGGTGGCTTGGCTAATCCGCAAAGCCGTCAGCGACCTGCTCGCAAAGGAGAAGCCGTGAGCGAAGCAATCCCCGTTCCGATAGACGAAAATTTCGTGAACATCTTTTGGACGATGTGGCTAGGCACCGTCACGGTAAGCGTGCAGGACCAAGAGAACATGGCAGCAGCGGCTCAGGACGCCCAATAATGCTTAAACTCTGGCGTCGCCATCGCAAAAGACTGCAAGTACGACTCTCGCGAGGATATGCGCTGTGCGTGCCCGATATTCAGCGAGTGGCGCGTCAACGGAAGGCGCGTCCGCAAAGAGCTTGGCACTGGCGATTGGCGTGTTGCTCAGACTCGCGCTCAACAGTGGGAGATTGCAGGCGTCCCAGCCTCAGGCGAGCCGATTGCGATTGAATCCGCTCTTGAGCGTTACCTCACCAACCTGCGAGCACGTAACCTGAAGAAAAGCACGATTCGCAAGCATGACCTGATGCGCCGTCAGCTAAGCGACTTCTGCAAAAAGCGCGGCTTGGTTTTTGTGGGGCAACTGAGTTTCGACAATCTAACCGAGTTTCGCGCGACTTGGGAACTGTGCCCCAGATCGGCGGCTAAGGCTCTTGAGCGTCTACGGAGCTTTCTGAAGTTCTGTATAAAGTGCGATTGGCTTCCAAAGAATCCAGCTCAGGATATTGACCCGCCTAGGGTGGAAGATGCCGACGTACTGCCCTTCTCCACCGAAGAGGTCACCAAGATTCTCAAAGCCTGCGACTCGTTCAACGGAAACGGCGCGAGGCTTAAGGCGCTCGCCAACCTGATGCTCTACAGCGGACTCCGAATTAGCGACGCTGCAACCATCAGCCGCAAAGCGATTGTCGAGAGCAAAGGGAGCTATTCAGTTGTACTCAGGACCGCAAAAACGGGCACTCAGATTAGCGTTCCATTGCCGCCTGAGGTCGCCAAGGCTGTTCTTGCGCTCCCTGGTGAGCATCCGTTCTGGACCGGCGCAAGCGCCACTGCAACCTGTACCTCTATTTGGCACGAAGCCTTCAGCCGGTTATTCGATCATGCGGGCATTGACGCAACGCCCCACCGCTGGCGGCACACCTTTAGCAAGAATCTGCTTGTCGCTGGAGTCAGCCTGCAAACGGTGAGCACTCTGCTCGGACACCGCAAACTAGCGATTACAGAGCGGTATTACGCGCGTTTCGTGCCCGAAAGACAGGCAACTATTGACTCCCAAGTGCGTAAAAGTTGGGCACTCGGAGGGCACAGCTAAAATTTAACGCTCAAATCGTCAATGTTTATGCGGGTAAAAGATGGAGCCGAGAGTGGGAGTTGAACCCACGACCTGTCGATTACGAATCGACTGCTCTACCACTGAGCTACCTCGGCTTTGTGCCGGTTTTTTCCGCGGTTTCGACGGGCTTTCGAAGACGTTCAACGCCGGTCGATCAGTGCCGCGCGAACGGGCAAGTCAAAAACATTTCCACGCGTCGCGCACTAAACTATAACACAATAGCGCCGTAGGTCGGGATGGGGTCGGTGCGCCTAAAATCAACACAGTCGAATGGCTTCCGGTACAAATTCAGAACGGACACGAAACTAGGAGAGCCAAAGCAACACTGGCTGCGCCGTCCGGCTATTCAACGAGGGCGGTGGCCTCGTCCGAATTCTACAGGTGGACTGCCGATCTCGCGCATCTCCGCCAGGCACCGCTGCATAAGTTTGATCGAGCTCGCCACCTCCCGCGACGATGCTCCTGGCGTGTGGTTTCGGCTGCGCAGCTGTTCGAGGGAGGCTTTCAACGACGGGCCATACTTGCCCGTGAACGCACGCAGCTTTTTCGAGACGCTGCGTCGCTCCTCGTCCTGCCAATGCAATCGTTCGATCACCAGCGCCGCGCCCTCCCGCTCAAACACTCGACCCAGCTGCAACCCAATGTCGCCGATCGCGCTGATCACCGCTTCGTCCAGGGGCACGGCGGTCTCCGACGAGAACTCCAGCACTGCTCTTAGGGTGTTCCCTTCCAAAACCGAAAAACCGACGGAGCGGGTGAGGCCAGCTTTTTTTCCTTGCCGCATACGGTGATCAAGCACGAATTTATTGGTCAAGTCCTGCTCGAACATTTCAGTGGCCTGGCGAAAGCCCGCGAATCGATGGGCGTCGCTAAAATACCAGATCGGATTAGGAACAAACCTCGTTGCGGAATGTTCATCGATGAGAAACAGCCGGCCCACGGGCCACCCGATTTGCTGACACACCTCTCTAAGGCAAACCTGCGCGGCATCGGCGGCGATTGTCGAACGGTTGATCGCTATCGTAATTCTATGCAGCAATCGCAATGCCCCAGTCTTGGCTTGCTCAATTCTCTTGCGTTCCGTGATATTTTCGAACACGATACCGACACAATTGCCGGAAAGCGGAAAGCAATCGAACCAAAATACGCTGTCTTGGTTACGGGCATCCGCACATCGCACTTCACCTATGCTTTCCGGTTTACCGCAAGCGACCACCGTGCGGCAGCGATCGGGAAGGTCGGTGCGCATGAGCGCGGGAAACGCTTCGGCAATAACCTTGCCGACCGCTTCGCGCGCGGACATTCCCAGCTCTCGCTCGGCGGCCCTATTCAGATCAAGTAACCGCAGGCTGCGGACGTCGCGAGGGTCTTCCAGCCGCCACACCAGCACTCCCAGGTGGATATTGTGGAAGGTCAGCATTTGAGCGGACAGGTCCAAGCCCTCACCGGATGTGCTCTGGGGGCAACACCAAAGGTGTTGGTAGGCTGGGACAGGAGCGACGGTCGCGGCCCTGCGCCTGGTTGCATGTCGTCTCCGTAAAACGGGTCGATTCCAGAACTGAAGTCAAGATAGAATAATACAGTACTGTTAGTAGTCAAATATGTTTTTGAGGTAACGTGAGAAGCTGGATACGACAGCCGGTCATTCAATAAATATATATTGACCGTGCCGATAAATAACCTATGGCACTAAACCGATCTGTTAAGATATACTTCTTGGTACGATACTCACTAGGAGGACCCATGATCGTCGCGGATCGCTTGCGCACACTCCGGGAACAAAAAAAACTATCGCAGGGAGACATTCAAGAGCGCACCGGGCTGCTGCGGTGCTACGTCTCCCGCGTCGAAAATGGCCACACGGTTCCCGCGGTGGAGACGCTCGAGAAGTTTGCGCGGGCGCTCGAGGTTCCTCTTTACGAACTGCTGTATGAGGGCGACGAGCCTCCCCGGCGTCATCCCGTTCTCGACGGCAAGGGATCGGGAGCCGGTTCGTGGGGCACCTCCGGCAAGGAAGCGCGGTTTCTGCGCCAGCTGATACGATTCCTCTCACGTATGGAGGAAAAAGATCGGAAGTTGCTGTTGTTCGTAACCGCCAAGATGACCAAGGGCAAAGCAGCCAAGTAGGCCCCCAAATAGGCCCCAAGTAAGCGTTGTCGCACAAATCGCGGCGCCAGAAAATTTGTCACGCGGCCACGGCATCCCGCAAAATCGCCAAGCCGTCAACACCGACACCTACCGCGAGAACGGGTACATCAACCAACCAATCCCGATGCCCACCAGCAGGAACAAGAGCAACGACCACCCGATGTACTTCAAGCGTTCCAGCGCGGGTCTTCGGCTCAAGAATCCGAACGCAATCGAAATCCCCAAGGCAAACAGGAACATCGCCTGAAAGTGGCCTAGCTGCAGGGTCACGCCGCCCTCAAGCCTTCCGCCCGCGCGCCGCTTCGTAGGCATGTAATGCGGCGAGCAGATTCAGCACCCCCGCGGCGGCTAAAAATCGCGTTCCGTAGTCACCATCGGCGCGAGACACATCCGGACCGGCAACCTCCAGCGATTTGGCGAGCAGATAGAAGCTTCCGGTACCCACGTCGGCGAGATAGCCGAGCGTGGCGAAGGCGTCGCCACCATCAGAGGTAAACAGGTTTCCGCGCATACCCGCCCCGATGACTACAAGTACGCCCACGGTCAGGAAACACGCCACCGCCCTGCCCCACATTTTTAGTATCGCGTGCCCAAGCCCAGGCAAAATCCAGGCAGCGATGCCAACTAGGCACGCTACACCTCCCGATTTGGGCTCGACCTGCGCAGTGGCTGGCGGAACCACTGGAGCTTCACTGGACAAAATGGCCTGCCCCGCGGTCGATGGCGTGTCTTCGGTCATGACTCATCCTCTGAATGCATCCGGTCGCCTTGCGCTCTAGGCCAAGAGCGCCAGAATTTCGCGTTGAACAGCTCCGGTAACGCGGGCTTCGCGCTCACCGATGTACACATTCAATTCCGTACGAATCCCAAACTCGGGCAGATAAATTCCTGGCTCGACCGAAGTACACGTACGCGGGATCAGGTGCCGCACATCATGCGTTTCGAGGCCGTCCATATTCGCGCCATTGCCGTGCACCGACTCGCCGATGCTGTGACCCGTGCGGTGAAAAAAATACTTGCCGTAGCCCGCCTTCTCGACTACGCCTCGCGCCGCCTTATCCACCTGCCATCCCTGCAACGGTTCTCCTGCGGCGACACTGGAAAGAATCAGGTCGACGGCTTTGTCCCGCGCATCCCGCGCTATGCCGAAGACCTTTGCGTATTTTTCCGGGACCCGAGCCCCAAGAAACCCGATCCAGGTGATGTCGTAGTAGACGCTGCTCGGAGCGTCGATCTTGCCCCAGACATCGAGCAGCAGCAGATCTCCCTCTCGGATCAGCGACGATTTGCCGGCTACCGGTCCATAATGCGGATCGCTCGCGTTGGCATTGACCGCGACGTCAGGCCCTTCTTCCCTTTGGATGCCTGCGGCCGCAAACTGACCCAGTATCCACTGCTGCAGATCGTATTCGCTGAAATTCTTTTTCTCTCGTACGTGCGTGGCGGCCTGTTGAAATGCTTCCCGTACGATGCTGTCGATCTTTTCGCCTGCCGCAAGGTGCGACTTCAATTGTTCCGGAGTCCAGCACGCTTCATATTTCTGAACCAGGTCGGCGGAACTCACAACCTTCACGCCAGTGGAACGGACCAGTTCGACGGTTCCGGCATCGACCATCGCCACATACGGAATGGCCGCCTTCGGCGAATACTGCATGGCCACGGTTTTCGCCCGCCCCAGAATTTTCGCCAAATTCTTGCGCAACTCTTCCTGGCCTGCATAATAAAAGGTCTCGCCGGGCAACGCTGCTAGAGACTCCGACTCGATCTTGTGAACAAGCTTTCGAGGTGTGCCTTTCGCCGGCACGAAATAAAACCACCGCCGCGTCCGCATAGCGGTGGGAAGTTTCAAAATGCGCTGCGCAATGGGATCGCGCCCGCGAAAATCGTAGAATAGCCAACCGTCCAGTTTCGCCGCGCGCAAATCGCTCTGCATTTCCTGTAGGTCGACGCCCATGCGGCTGACACGCCTTTCTCATTCGCGTTGTTCTCAATCGGTAGATCTTGACCGGCTGGCTAAGCTTCTTGTGTCAAGAGCCCAAGAACTTGTTGCTCGAGTACGCCGCGAATCTCAATGCGTTTGATACTACTGCGTTCGCCGCTGAGGATTCTAACAGCCGACTTCGGCGTTTTCAAAAGCTTGGCCAGATACTTGCAAAGCGCCGTGTTCGCGCGATCCTCCAGCGCTGGCGCCTGCAGCCTTACCTTCAAAGCGCCGCCGATAACTCCGGCAATTTCATCGCGACTCGCCCGCGGCTGCACGCGAACTTGGAAGATGACCGCTCCGTCGCGCGAACAGATCTCCAGCATTTGACCGCTGGAATTGTCTTCCAGGTCGCGAACTGCGCTGCTCACCAGGCACGTCCATACTGCACAGGTCCCGTGATTTCTCCACCGAGTGCATGCGCCGCCCGTCGCGGCCAATATGGGTCGCGCAACATCTCGCGCGCAAGAAAGACCAGATCGGCTTGCCCCGTTGCCAGAATTGTGTCCGCCTGCGCGGGATCCGTGATCATGCCCACCGCACCGGTCGCGATTCCGGCCTGCTTGCGAATCGCCTTCGCGAAACCCACCTGGTAGCCTGGCCCAACGGGAATCTTCTGATACGGCACAGCCCCGCCGCTCGATGTATCGATCAGATCGACGCCCAGCGGCTTCAACCGTCTGCTCAACTCGATGGTTTGTTCCAGGTCCCATCCGCCCTCCGCCCAATCCGTTGCCGACACGCGGCAAAAGAGGGGCAACGTCACGGGCCACACTTCGCGAATGGCCTTCGCGACTTCGAGCGCAAAGCGAACTCGGTTGTCGAACGTTCCCCCGTAATCGTCGCCCCGTGTGTTGCACAGCGGCGACAAGAATTCGTGAATCAAGTAACCGTGCGCGGCGTGAATCTCCACCAGCGGGAATCCTGCGGCCAGCGCGCGTTCCGCGCCCCTCCGAAACGCCCCAACGATTTCACGTATTTCGTCAACTTCCAAAGGATGCGGCACGGTGTAACCCGCATCGAACGGCAGCGCGCTTGGTGCAACGGGTTCCCATCCACCGTTACCGATGGGCACTGTTTTGCCCCCTGCCCATGGCACCCCCGTGCTCGCTTTGCGTCCGGCATGCGCCAACTGCATCCCCACCACGGCTCCCTGCCCTTTTACAAACTCCACGATCGGCCGCCAGGAGTCGATATGCGCATCATCGTAAATGCCGGCGTCCTCCGCCGAGATTCGTCCCCGCTTTTCCACCGCGCTGGCTTCGGTCATCACCAAGCCCGCGCCGCCCACCGCTCGGCTGCCCAAATGCACCATGTGCCACGGCTGCGGATGCCCCTCCTTCGCCGAGTATTCGCACATCGGCGAAACCGCCACCCGATTTTTCAATTCAACCTCACGTACCCGAAACGGAGTAAACAGCTTCATCTCTGCCCCCGGAAATCGTTAGTAGTTGCTGCAATGTCATCTGTAGCGGCCGCTTTCCGTTTACCCTGATCTTCGAAGGGAAGCCGGCGCCTTTTCAATCAACGGGCCCGGTCCGCCCACGCGCCCCGATTGGGCGCATCCGATGAAGATTCGCGAAAGACCTCAACTTACGAGCTAGCCATAACGGTCCCTGCGAGCACTCCGAAAACTCTTATGCCTTCGGAGCGGGCCGCGACCCGAAAAGAGCAGTGCCCACCCGCACTTCCGTCGCACCTTCCTCAATCGCCACTTCAAAATCATGCGACATTCCCATGGACAACACCGGTAGCGGCAACCCCATTCTCTTCACCAACTGATCGCGCAATTCTCGCAGTCGCCGAAAGTATGGTCGAACCTGCTCAGCATTCTCGAGAAACGGAGGAATGCACATCAACCCGCTGAGATGTAACCCCGCCAGCGTGCTCACTTTTTCTGCCAGTTCCGGAAGCTCCGTAACGCCAACACCATTCTTGGTCTCTTCCTCGGCTACGCGAACCTCCAGCAATACGCGCAGCTTCGCTCCACTGCCCGCCAACTCACGCGCCCGATCCAATCGTTGCGCCAGCGCAAAATCATCGACCGAGTCCACACTATGGAATAATCCTGCAGCGCGCGCTGCCTTGTTACTCTGCAAGTGCCCGATTAGATGCCACTCGGCGTCAAGATCTCCCAGCCCGCCACGCTTCCCTTCCCACTCCTGCACGCGATTCTCTCCGAAGTCTCGTAAACCCGCCGTATACGCCGCACGAATCGCCTCCGCGGGATGCGTCTTCGACACTCCAATCAACGTAATCATTTCCGCGCGACGCCCGGCCCGGCTCGCGGCCGCTTCCATCCGCTCTCGAACCCTCAACAGATTTTCGCCAATAACATTCGCACTCACGCCAGCCGACAACCTCCCACTTCCATCCTTATCGTTACGTCGTTACTTCCTTACTTCGCACTTTCTGTCCTCGCCCCAAAGATACCACGCAGCCCGCTGAGGCACGTTGCGGCCCCGCGCGTCTCTGGTTAAACTGTTTAGCAACGTGTTCACACCCCCGGGCAAACTCATCGCTATCGAAGGCATCGACGGGAGCGGCAAGCGCACCCAACTCGACCTGCTTGAAAAAACTCTGACCGCGCGCGGCTTGCAGGTCCACGCGACGGGTTTTCCCCATTACGACTCCTGGTTCGGCAGCATGGTTGGGCAATTCCTCAACGGTGACTTTGGCTCGCTGGATACGGTCGATCCGCACTTCGCCGCACTTCTCTATGCAGGCGATCGCTTCGAAGCCAAGCAAGAGCTGTGCAGCGCCCTCGAACAAGGCACGGTAGTCCTCGCCGACCGCTACATCGCGTCCAATCTCGCTCACCAGACGGCGCGTGTACCGCCCCATCGGCGCGACGAATTTATCGCTTGGCTTGAGCATCTCGAGTACGCCATTTACGGTCTCCCCCACGAAGACCTCGTGATCTATTTGCGTGTGCCCGCTGTTCAAGCGCAAGTGCTCGTCTCCAAAAAATCGGAGCGCAGCTACACCTCGGCCAAACAGGACCTTCAGGAGAGCAGTCTGCGCCACCTCGAAGAGGCCGCAGCCATGTACGACGTTCTTTCGCGACGTCCGCTCTGGGCGACCGTCCAATGCTTTGACGCTGACCGCAACGAAATGCGCGCCCCCGAGAGAATCGCCGCCGACCTCTTCGCGCTCGTCGAGTCTCTGCTCGCGTCGCAGACCGCCGGCCACGCCGCGAAGGCGAGGCCATAGCGATGGGCTTCTCCGAATTTCTCGGCAACCAGCCGTTGGTGGCCGCCCTCCGTGGCGCCCTGCGCAGCCAGCGCGTCCCACACGCCTTGCTCTTTACCGGCCCGCGCGGCGTAGGCAAATACACGCTCGCGCGGATGTTCGCGCAAGCCGCCATTTGCGAGCGCCTCCCCGACGACTTCTGCGGCGAGTGCGAGACCTGCAAACGCATCAGCTTGCTGGCCGAGCCGCAAGCACTCATCGAGCAGGGCCTCGCCGAGCGCGGCGAAAGCGCCGACGCCGCCACCGTCGAGCGCGTCCCGCTCATCCTGCAGTCTCATCCCGACGTGTGGGCCCTTGTCCCCGATCCCGTCCGCCTGAAAAGCCCAGTGGCCCGCCCGATGCTCCGCGTCGGCCAACTTCGCGCCGTACAACGCGCCGCCTACTTCCAACCGATGGGCCGCCGCCGCGTCTTCATACTCGATGGCGCTGAGACCATGCGTTGGGACGTCGCCAACGTCTTCCTGAAAATCCTGGAGGAGCCACCTGGATCCGCTACCCTCATCCTGACCGCTCCGTCGCCTCACGTCCTGTTGCCGACAATCGTCTCGCGCTGCCTGCAATTTCATTTCGCGCCTCTACCACAAGCCGAGGTCGAAGAGATCCTGAAACGCAAAACCGACCGCAAGCCCGCTGAGCGCAAACTCGCCGCGCAGCTTGCCGAGGGTAGCCCTGGCCTCGCCATGGAAATGGACGTCGAGGAAACCGTCCAGCGCCACCGCAATGCCCTGCGCATCCTCGAGCGCACTGCCCGCGCGGAAGGCTTCGCCCAACTCTTCGCCGACACCAACGCTCTCGCTAAAGATCGCGACTCCTCTTTTGAGGACCAACTGCAAGTCTTCTACGCCCTGCTCGGCGACCTTCTTGAGCTAACCTCCGGCGCAAAACAACCCCGTCTTCGCAACCTGCATCTGTCGAAGGAACTGGAAGCCCTCAGCAAGATTGTGGATTCTTCCTGGGTAATGCGGGCCATTGCCGGATTCGATGAACTTCACTCCGGCTTGCGACGTAATCTTAATCGACAGCTCGGTCTGGACGCGCTGGCGGCCTCCCTGGCGCCAACGTCATCACCGACAAATGTGTCAAACCTATGACGAATCGACTTGAGTTAGTCTGCGCCGATAATTCTTGCCGCAACTGTAACCCGGCGCGTTGCGCATGCATCATACGAGTGAAACCACCCCAACCTGTAAGGAGCAGTCATGGTGAACCGCAGGATGTTTCGTCCTGGTTTTGCGGACGTGAAGGAACAAATGCCTCCTAGGACTCAGCACGGGAACAACGGTCCCGCGCCGAGCAAGAAGCCTGCTCCGCCGGAGATGACCCACGCCGAGAATTTTTACTGGGTTAAGCAGATGCAGGCTCGCACGCCCATGGCGGTGGTTCTCGATAGCGGCGAAACCCTGCGCGGCACGGTCGAATGGTACGACCGCGATTGCATCAAGCTAACCCGCCAAGGCGCCCCAAACCTGCTCATCTTCAAGCGCGTAATCAAATACGTCCACAAAGACGGTGAAGAGTCCGCCAACGGCGGCGACGAGTAATCGCGGTTCCTCAAGCCACGACCTCAAGTTCCACCCGACCCGCGACCTCAAATTTCGATCCCCTACGTTGTAGGGGCGGGGCTTGCCCCGCCCGACCGCCGCGTCTTGGCATCCGTCTTGGCATCAATGATCTGCGCAAGACCCACCGCCACGTTGGACTCAAAGGCCCACTACATCGACTCGAACGAATGCCCGCCAGCTGCCCCAAACGTAAGCAGCGCCTTAGCCGCCAACTTCCCCTTGGCATCGAAAATCTCGCATTCCGTAACCACAAAGTTCCTCCCCGCCCGCAGCACCCGCGCCTCCGCTCGAATCCGCCCTCCCGGCACCGGCTCCAAATAGTTGATCTTCAGCTCGATCGTCGCCAGCGCCGTTCCCCTCCGCAGCACGGTATGTGCCGCCATTGCTCCGGCGGTATCCGCCAATGCCGCCAATATCCCTCCGTGTACGACGCCGTGCAGTTGCTTGTGACGCGACCGTGCGTCCATTCGGAGCACCGCACACCCCGTCCCGATCGTCTCCAGTGAAAATCCCATGAGCCGGATCGCATGGCTGGCCCGCAAGCCCTTTCGCGCGGCGGCGGTGAATCGTTTCGTATGTCTGGTCACTCTTCGCGCCATCGAACCCAGTCCCACTCGCAGCCCCAAGCCGCCGCCTCAGTACGCCGAAAGCCCGCCATCCAGTGGAATCGCGACGCCGGTCAACCACGAAGACTCCTTCGACGCCAGGTAAACCGCCATCTCCGCCACATCCTCGGGTTGGCCGATGCGTCCGAGGGGAATCGAAGCGACCCGGGCGCGCCTTGCGGCCTCTCCCTCAGGACTCGCATCAAATAACCCGCGAACCAGCTCGGTCTCCACAATAGAAGGACAAATACAGTTCACCCGCACGCCTTCGTGTGCGTGATCCAGGGCCATAGCCTTGGTCAGCATGGTCACGCCACCCTTGCTTGCGCAGTACGCGGCACGATTCTTCATCGCCACCAGGCCCAGCACCGACCCGATATTCACGATTGCGCCGCCTCCGGCCTTGCGAAATTCCGGCAGCGCCGCCCGCGACATCAGATAGGGCCCTTTGAGATTCGCCGCCATCAACCGGTCCCACTCCTCTTCCGCAATGCCTTCCACGGTTGAAACGCTCAGCACTCCCGCATTGTTGACCAGAATATTCAGTTGGCCAAACTTGCCAGCCGTCTGTTGAACTGCCCTCTCCGCATCCGCCCCGCGAGTAACATCGCATCCCAGTGCCAGCCCTTCGCCGCCCGCCTCAGCGATCTCCTGAACCACGCCTTGCAGCTTGTCGATTCGCCGCGCCGCCACCGCCACCTTCGCGCCTTCCCGGGCAAACGCCATCGCGATGGCCCGGCCCATTCCGGTACCACCGCCTGTAATCAGCGCACACAACCCCGCCAGCCGTGTCACGTTTTGCCTTTCCCCCGCGTCTAATCGAGCCAGATCACTTGGCGGCCTACTTTCGTTGGAGCGCGCGACTCTAGCATTGGGGGCTTCGTCCCGCAAGGCGTCCGGACGGTGCCCGTAACGTAGTCGAGCCGTGTATGACGGAACCTATCATGCGAATCGGCATAACCTGCTATCCCACCTACGGCGGCTCCGGTGTCGTCGCCACGGAACTCGGCCAGGAGCTTGCCGCCCGCGGCCACGACATCCATTTCATCAGCTACGCCCCGCCCATCCGCATGAACCCCAACGATCCCCACATCCACTTTCACGAGGTCGAAGTCGCGTCCTACCCCCTCTTTGACCATCCACCCTACACCCTGGCGCTCGCTACAAAAATGCTCGAAGTGTTTGAGGCGGAGTCACTTGACATTCTCCACGTGCACTATGCGATCCCGCATTCCGTCAGCGCGATGCTGGCGCGATCGATGGCCGCCCCCCGTCGCCTGCCCTTCGTTACAACCTTGCACGGTACCGACATAACCCTGGTCGGCAGCAACCGCAGCTATCTCCCGATCACCCGCTTTTCCATTGAGCAAAGCGACGGCGTCACCGCGATCTCCGACTACCTCCTGAAGCAAACGCTTAAGGAGTTCGACATCAAGCGCCCCATCGAGGTCATCCCCAACTTCGTGAATTGCGACCTTTACACGCGCAAACCCGACGAAGCCCAGCGCGCCCAGTGGGCCCCCAACGGCGAGCCCATCCTCATGCACCTCTCCAATTTCCGCCCCGTCAAACGGGTTACCGACGTCGTCGAGATCTTCGCCATCGTTCGCGCCAAAATGCCCGCTAAGCTGGTCCTGATAGGCGACGGTCCCGACCGCGGCGCCGCCGAATACCTGGTTCGCAAAAAGCGCCTCCAAAAGGACGTTTTCTTCCTGGGCAAACAGAACGCAGTCTACGAAAAACTCAGCTCAGCCGACCTGTTCCTGCTTCCCTCGGAGCTCGAATCCTTCGGCCTGGCCGCCCTGGAAGCCATGGCCTGCGAAGTTCCGGTTATAGCCACCAACGTCGGCGGCCTACCCGAAGTCGTCCAGCACGGAGTCGATGGCTACTTAGTGGCACCCGGCGATGTAAAGGAAGCCGGTCGCAACGCACTGGAAATCCTGTCCCGCGCCGACCACGGCCGCGAAATGGGCCAGCGCGCCCGCGTCAACGCCAAAGCCAAATTCTGCGCCAACGACGTAATCCCCCGCTACGAAGCCTATTACCAGCGCGTCCTATCGGAATCGAAGGCCGCGACCGTCTGAGTTTCGTTCCGGCGTTTTTGAAGCCGTAAAGCGCCCGCTTCGGAAAGCGGCCCCTACGATCAACACGTACCCTTACCCGCAGCGTGCCGCCTGCTGATTTCTAGTTAAACCGTTCCGACCCCTCCCCCGCCCTTTCTCGTAAGTGTGGATTCTAAAGGACTTTAAGTTCAACCATTTTGGAAGTGCGGATTCTAAACGAGTTACGGACGCGTTTTTCGGAAGTGCGGATTCTGAAGGACTTAGGGATTTGCAGCCAGGAAATGACGAAGTAACGAAATAACTAGGTAATGAGGTAAAGACGGGCGGGACGGGATGGAGCCGAAGTATCACAACGCATGATAACACGGATTGTTAACTATGTAAAGCTATTCATTACTCGATACCTATTCGAACCATTCAGCGCCCTGGTCATTCGGAATCGCCAATTTGTGAAGTTACGGACGAACTCGTGCGCAGCTCGTTGCTGCGCAATGCCGGCGTGCCGCCAACCAGTGATAGACGCGACGCATCCGCGGCATCAGCCCAGGAACCCGGGCAAACCATGCGAGTGGTCGGGCCCACCAAATCTCACGCGCCAGCGCCACCGCCGCATCCGCGCCGCCATATTGCTGTCCGTCCGCCAGCAAGACGCGCATTTCGCGCATCAGCTCCGGCTGCGGCAAGCCCAACAGTGCCCCTACCCGGACATCCTGCAACGGAGCAACCGCGAATCCGCGTCGCTCCAAAATCGGCGCGACCCACCTCGCAATCCGCGTGCAGAATCCGCAGTCGGCGTCAAAGAACAGCCATCCCCGCGCATGGCGTCCCTTCCCGTCTGTAAACTCCGAAGCCAGCGAGATCATGGGCCGATTCCTTCCTTACTTCGTTACTTCGCTACTTCATCGATTCGCGTTTTACCCGGCCTTCTTTCCCAGCAGAGTCACTACCTTCCCGCGCAGCTTCACGACACTCTTCAGCGCACCGGTCGGCATCCGCAAGATCTCTTCAAATAACCCGGTCATGGCCGTCAAAAACTCCTGCATGCTCTCCAACCGTTCCCGTGTGTAGGCATCCCCCTGCGGATTCGCCTTCAACTCGTCCACACATTCCCCGATCGCGCGCAAGGTCGGATCGATCTCCCGCCGCTTCCGCTCTTCCGAAACAATCCGGAAAATCTCCCAAACATCCTTGATCGACTCGAAGTGATCCCGGCGATCCCCGAGCACATGCACCACGCGCACAATCCCCCAGCCCTGCAACTCCCGCAAACTGGTGCTGACGTTCGACCGGGCCACCGCGAGGGTGCTGGCAATTTCGTCCGCCGGCACCGGCTTCGGCGACAGAAACAGCAACGCGTGCACCTGGGCTACGGTGCGGTTAATTCCCCACCGCGTGCCCATCTCTCCCCAATGCAAAATGAATTTCTGGGCCACTGGGGTTAGGCCACTCTTTGTCGTTTCGCTCATGTTCCATCCTCACTTCTCACTCGTTCGTGCTTAGTACTTTGCAACGACAGGGTCGCCGGGCTAAAGCCCGGCGCCTTCGTCTCGAGCTGGTCGTCTAATTTCTTGCAAACCGCAACGCTCATTCCGATTCCGCCACAGCTGCCGCAGATTCCGTGCCGCTCCACCCCATTCGGGGAACTCAAACCGAAATCCACGATCCAGCAGTCGACCTGGAACGACTCGGCGACTCTTCAGGATCAATTCCGTCTCCGTTCCCAAAAATACGGCTCCGAACTCCAACGCCCATTTCGGAGCAGCTAGCCCAAAATTCATGCCCCATGCCGCCCTCAGCCCTTGCATGAATTCACGGTTGGGCAGCGGGTTCGGCGCAGCGACATTCATGACACCCTCGATATCTTCATGGCGTATTAAATACTCAAGAGCCCGCACGAAATCGCTTCCGTGGACCCAAGAAATAAATTGCGTCCCCGCACCGGCCGCCCCTCCCATCCCAAGCTGCACCAGCCGCAACAACGTTTCGAACGGCCCACCGCGTTCCGTGCTCATCACCATCGCGCTCCGCAAGGCAATCTTGCGAGTCCCCGGCGTCTCAGTGCCAAAGAAACTTGCTTCCCAAGCTTTAGCGACCTCGATACTGAAGCGCCATATCGACGGCACTCCTCGTTCGTTGCCACCGAGCTCGCCGGTAGCCTCATCCATAGCGCGATCGAAAGAATGCCGATAAATGGTAGCCGTGCTGGAGTTCATCCATAGACGTGGTGGATTTCTCAGCTGCCGGATCGTTTCGCCTAAAATCCGCGTCGACTTTATCCTCGAGTCCATAATTTCCTGGCGATGAACCGCACTGTACCTACAATTCACGCTCCGTCCGGCGAGATTGATCACCACGTCCGCCCCATCCAGCTCGTCCGTCCAATTGCCGATGTGCTCTCCGTCCCACTGCACCACCCGCCAGGGCGTGGCGGTCGGTGTCCGGCTCAGCACCGTGACGCGGTGTCCCCGCGAGGTAAAATGACGGGCCAAAATCCCACCCAGGTGTCCGGAGCCTCCGGGCAACACGATACGAAGCCGATCACTTTTTGCAACCGAAGTATTAGTAGCGTCAGTCATTTCTGTTGTTACAGAATATACCGCAGATACGGACCCCGCGTCAACCCTGCTGGCATTGGGCGCCTCCGGCCCATCACCTGATCTTGGTGCTGAGGATTTATAGCCCTGTAACGGAAGCCAGATCGATTCGTGTTGATGGGTCAGATAAACTCACCATATGAGCAAACGGCTTCAAGTTATCGTAGCGGATCTTGATTATCGCGAAATTCAGCGCAGCGCCAAATCGCGCGGCATTTCCATCGCCGAGTGGGTCCGTCAGGCGTTGAACTTGGCGCGCCGCCGTGAACCCGCAAGCACTACTGGCAAGAAAATTGACGTTGTTCGTGCCGCAGTTCGACACGCCTATCCCACTGGGGGCATTGACATCATTTAGCGGAGATCGAGAGCGGATACGGTACCGCAAAGCCGACCCGCAACGACTAGTCTCCTGAGTCACTGATTTCTTGCATATTGTTTGTGCCATGTGCGGCCAGAGTACGGGAGGCGAACCGTCCAATGCTGTTAAGAATTGCATCGGCACTTTTGGTCCACACAAAGGGTTTTGG
>Ga0210399_10000570_pt1 | contig 29407 bp, 28 predicted proteins | sample IncBWC14MmetaG_FD_150865 | JGI IMG/M metagenome (GOLD analysis project Ga0210399, IMG submission 150865) | Forest soil microbial communities from Barre Woods Harvard Forest LTER site, Petersham, Massachusetts, United States - Inc-BW-C-14-M | ecosystem: Environmental > Terrestrial > Soil >... | reverse complement strand
TCAGATCCTCCGCCATGCGTTTGGTGAGAGTGGTGACCAGGACACGCTCATTGACCTGCGCCCGCAGACGAATCTCCGACAATAAATCGTCGACCTGGGCGCGCACGGGTCGAATCTCCACGGGCGGATCGATGAGACCGGTGGGCCGCACCACTTGTTCGACGACTTGCGCTGAAACGCGCCTCTCGTACGCAGCAGGGGTCGCAGATACGTAAATCGCTTGCGGCGCCAAATGCTCGAATTCCTCGAATCGCAGCGGCCGATTATCCAGCGCCGAGGGCAGCCGAAAACCATATTCGACCAGAGTCTCCTTGCGCGAGCGATCGCCCTTATACATCGCGCCGAGCTGCGGAATCGTTTGGTGGCTCTCGTCGATCACCATCAGCGCATCCTTCGGCAGGTAATCGAAGAGGCACGGCGGTGGTTCGCCGGGCGCGCGCCCCGACAAATAGCGAGAATAGTTCTCGATGCCGGCGCAGTAGCCCACCTCGTTCATCATTTCCAGGTCAAACAAGGTGCGCTGCTGCAGGCGCTGAGCCTCGACCAGTTTGCCGGCGGCATTCAGCTCGAGTAAGCGAGACCGCAGTTCATCGCGAATCTCATTCACCGCGCTTTGCACTCGCTCCTTCGGCGTCACATAGTGCGATGATGGGTAAACCGTGAGGCGCGGCACTTTGCGCAGCACTTCGCCAGTCAGCGGATCGAACAAGCTCAGCGTCTCCACTTTATCGTCGAACAGCTCCACCCGCACCGCTTCGCGCTCAGATTCCGCCGGAAAGATGTCGATGACATCGCCGCGCACCCGATAAGTGCCTTGCTGCAGATCGATTTCGTTGCGCGTGTACTGCATATCGGCGAGGCGGCGCAGCAATTTGCGCTGCTCTAGAATGTCGCCGCGCGACATGTGCAGGACCATGCTCAAGTAGGCATGTGGATCGCCCAATCCGTAAATCGCCGAGACCGTGGCCACGATGATGGAGTCGGGCCGCTCCAGCAGTGCCTTGGTCGCCGACAAGCGCATTTGCTCGATATGCTCGTTGATCGACGCGTCCTTCTCGATGAAGGTATCCGAAGACGGCACATAGGCTTCCGGCTGGTAGTAGTCGTAGTAGGAAACAAAGTATTCCACCGAATTCTTCGGAAAGAACACCTTGAATTCGCCGTACAACTGTGCCGCCAGAGTCTTGTTGTGCGCCAGCACCAGCGTAGGGCGCTGCACCTGTTGGATCACGTTGGCGATGGTGAATGTCTTGCCGGATCCGGTCACACCCAACAAGGTCTGGTGCGCAAGCCCGCTGCTCAGGCCATCGACAAGCTTTTCAATCGCTTGCGGCTGGTCGCCGGCCGGCAGATAGTCCGAAAAAAGTTCGAAACTCATTGCTCTCATTCTCGCACGTTGCACGCTTTCGCAGCACGCGCCCCATGCAGCGCGCTGCGAGGATTCGAAACGGGACATATCATCGGCCGCCTGCGTTCGCCTGGCACAGTCGTTGCTTTTTTCGTACACTGGTTTGTTGCATTTAACATAGGAATTTCCCTTGGCCGTCGTACTTTCCAAGCGCGTTCAAAAGGTTAAGCCCTCTCCTACGCTGGCGGTGACCGCCCGAGCTGCCAAGCTCAAAGCTGAAGGCAAGGACATCATTGGCTTAGGCGCCGGGGAACCGGACTTCGACACGCCCATACATATCGCAGATGCGGGCGTCGAGGCGATTCGCAAGGGGATCACACGGTACACGGCGGTGGACGGCACGACGGAACTCAAGGATGCCATCATCGCCAAATTCAAGCGCGAAAATGCGCTGACCTATGAACGCAATCAGATCCTGGTTTCCTCCGGCGCCAAGCAGTGTTGTTTCAATGCGTGCGCCGCGTTGCTCGATCCGGGCGATGAGTGCGTGATTCCGGCGCCCTACTGGGTGTCCTACCCCGACATGGCCCTGCTGGCGGACGGCGTGCCCGTCGGCGTTTATGCGGGGCCCTCCCAGGGCTACAAGATTACCCCGGCGCAGCTGGCCGCCGCGATTACGCCGCGCACCAAACTGTTCATCATCAACAGTCCGAATAATCCAACCGGCGCTGCCTACACCAAGGGGGAACTGCAGGCCCTCGGGGCAGTGCTCGCCAAGCATCCGCAGATAGTGATCGCGTCGGACGAAATGTACGAGCATATTTACTGGGCGGCGGAGCCCTACACGAGCTTCGCGCAGGCGAACCCGCAGCTCTACGAGCGCACCATCACCATCAACGGCGTTTCCAAGGCCTACGCCATGACCGGCTGGAGAATCGGCTACTGCGGTGCGCCGAAGGAAACAATCGTGGCAATGTCGACGATTCAAGGTCAGTCGACCTCCAATGCATCGAGCATTTCACAACGCGCCGCCACTGTCGCATTGAACAGCGATCAGTCCGCTGTCGCCGAGATGAACAAAGCCTTCAAAGCACGCCATGATTTCGTGGTCGCCGGGCTGAATGCCATTCCCGGGATATCGTGCCTGCCCGGCGCCGGTACCTTTTATGCGTTCGCGAACGTCGAAGCGGCCATGAGCGCACTGAGCATGCGGGACGATAACGAGTTTGCCGAGTATCTATTGATGCAAGCCGGTGTCGCCGTGGTGCCTGGATCGGGCTTTGGCGCGCCGAATCATATGCGTATTTCCTTTGCCTGCAGCATGGAGATGCTCGAGGACGCCCTGCGCCGCATCGCGCGAGCCCTGTCGCCGGCGCTAGCAAAGCGCGCCTGAACGTAAGCGCAGCAGTGCCGCGGAGATTTAGGGCTGGGGGAATGATTGAAGTATAAGAATCTCGGCAGCACCGGCATGAAGGTCTCGGAGCTTTGCCTGGGCTGCATGACGTATGGCGCGCCCGAACGCGGCGATCACCCCTGGACCTTGCCGGAAGAGCAAAGCCGGCCGCTGCTTCGCCAGGCGGTGGAACTGGGCGTCAACTTTTTCGACACCGCCAACTCGTACTCAGACGGTACCTCCGAAGAGATTGTCGGCCGCGCCCTGAGGGATTTCACGCGGCGCGACGAGGTCGTGCTCGCAACCAAAGTTTACTTTCCAATGAGCCAGGGGCCGAACGGCATGGGACTATCGCGCAAAGCGATATTCACCGCCATCGACGCCAGCCTGCAGCGGCTGGGTTTCGATTATGTGGATTTGTACCAAATCCACCGCTGGGACTACCGCACTCCGATCGAGGAAACTCTGGAAGCCCTGCACGATGTCGTGAAGAGCGGCAAGGCTCGCTATATAGGCGCCTCCTCGATGTGGGCCTGGCAGTTCAGCAAAGCCTTGCACACGGCGCGGCAGCGCCGCTGGACGCCTTTTGTCACCATGCAAAATCATTACAACCTGCTGTATCGCGAGGAAGAGCGTGAAATGTTGCCTTTGTGCGCCAATGAAGGGATCGGCGTCATACCCTGGAGCCCGCTCGCCCGCGGCCGATTGACCCGAGCCTGGAGCGAGGAGACCGGCCGAACGCGGACTGACCAGTACGGCAGCAAACTCTACGCATCAGACGTCGCAGCAGATCGCCGCGTGGTCGAAACGGTTGCGGCCATTGCCGCCGCTCGCGGAGTACCGAAAGCGCAGATCGCGCTGGCGTGGCTCACTCAAAAGCCGTTCGTGACAGCCCCCATCATCGGCGCTTCCAAAGCGCAGCATCTCACGGACGCCGTAGCGGCCCTGTCGCTCAAGCTCGAATCAGACGAGATCCAGCAATTGGAAGCCCCCTACGTGCCTCATCGCGTCGGCGGACACGTGTGAAGCCTGGCACCAGTTTTCTGGCGCTTGGTTTCTTGACTTAAACGCGCGGCCTTCCCGACAATCCGCGCCTCTTTTGCATTCCCCGGTAGCTCAGTGGTAGAGCGACGGACTGTTAATCCGTTGGTCGGCGGTTCGAATCCGTCCCGGGGAGCCACCTGCCCAAATCCAGAGACGTCCGGCAACTGCCGTAGAGTGACAATAACTCGCGATTTATCTGATACTTACCTTACAATTCGACGTCTACTAACGTCCGCAAATTGGGATTGACAGCCACCCTCCCGTGGGGGTATTTGTGGGGGTATCAGGAAATTACAGCAGGCGATACCCCCAGGGTCGATACCCCCAAATGTCACTTACCGACACGGCGATCAAGGCAGCCAAGCCAGCGGCGAAAGGCTACAAGCTCTTTGATGAGCGAGGGCTCTATCTTCTCGTGAAGCCTAACGGTGGCCGTCTTTGGCACTTAAAGTACCGGGTTGATGGACGCGAAAAGATCCTTTCGCTCGGCGTTTATCCCGACTTGTCGCTTGCCAAGGCGCGCGAACGGCGCGACGAGGCGCGCGGGTTGCTTACACAGCAGATCGATCCTGGTGCTCGCAAGAAAGCGCAGCGCTTGGCGCAGGCAGACACGTTTGAATCTATCGCGCGCGAGTGGTTGGCACTTCAAAAGCGCGGACTGACCGAGAAGACATTCTTAAGGAAGCTCGGTTGGCTTGAGGATTATCTCTTTCCCTATATTGGCCGGCACCCCATCGCAAAAATTGCAGCGCCCGACCTCTTAGCCGCCCTGAAGCGCATTGAGGCCCGTGACTTACGGGAAACCGCGCACCGCGCGCGTTCGACCGCCAGCAACGTATTGCGCTATGCCGTCGCGACGGGGCGAGCCGAACGGGATATCTCCATCGATTTACGTGGCGCGCTCGCGCCGGTGGTGACGACCAATCGCGCCGCTATCACCGTGCCCTCGCAAATCGGGCAACTGATGCGAACGATATATGCCTACCGCGGGCAGCGTCCGACGGAGTTCGCGCTCAAATTAGCGCCGCTCGTTTTCGTTCGTCCCACCGAACTTCGCGCCGCCGAATGGTCCGAATTTGATCTCAACGCAGAACACCCTGAGTGGAGGATTCCGGCCAGCCGCATGAAGATGGCCGAAGAGCACCTCGTGCCGCTCGCGCGCCAAGCGATCGCAATTCTGCGCGAGCTTGAGCCCATCACTGGCTGCGGGCGGTACGTCTTCCCTTCCATGCGCGGCGGGGATCGACCCCTCAGCGAGAACACCGTTAATTATGCGTTGCGCAACATGGGCTATTCAGGCGATGAGATTACGGGACACGGTTTTCGAGCCATGGCATCGACTTGCCTGAATGAGCAAGGCTTTTCGCCCGATGTCATCGAACTCCAGTTAGCCCATTCAGAACGCAACGAAGTCCGCGCCGCCTATAACCGAGCTAAACGCATCCCAGAACGTCGCGCCATGATGCAAAGTTGGGCGGACTATCTGGACAGGTTGAGGCTGGGTGACACGCCACAACGTGCGGCTGAACCCGGCCGATACCCTAGCCCTACTGTGGCGCCGCAACAAAAATGGCAGGTGCTGGAGGAGGTCGAAACCTTCGGGACGTAGGAGTCGCAGGTTCAAATCCTGTCACCCCGACCATTGATTTCATTAGATATTTTCACCTCTAAAGACCGCCAGGTGTCACGGTAATTAGCAGCTAGGTGTCAATTTAGGTGTCAGTCTAGCGCGGCTGTCCCTGGATGCCTGCGGACTACAGCGCGCAGATAACCGGCGCTGACGTCCACAAATACCGCGACATGCAACTGATATTGCCACTTAGTAGTCTATCGGTACGAGCGCCATTTGCCTGAATTGCGTATTCATTAGTTCGCCCAGATCCGCCGCGCCGATGCGTTCCTCGATGACGCCGACGGTCACGCAGAAATGTTCTGCAATGCGCGCGATATGAGTCTGGCGCGCCAGCATCGCTTGCAATCCTGAAAAAGGGACTAAGGAAGCGATGGCACACCCGTAAGCCTCGTTTTCGGCCGAGGCATCATAAGTCCGATGTCGACCATCGACCGGTACGACGGTCAAGATATCGGGCCGATGACCAAGGCGAACATGGAAGATTTCCTCCATGACGTTGACTCGAATCGAATCCGCCTGATGTGCGTCATTAAAGACAATTTGGATGGTTTCACCGTCGCGACGAGCCAGGGCACCGAAGCTCCGATAGCCCTCGGTGCGCGCATAGCTCAGTTGGTGAAGCGTGATGCCTGGAACGTGGCGAAGGCCGAACACTTCGCAGTTTGGAATGCTAGAAACTGCCAGTTCGAGTGGAAGGTATACGAAATCGGACATACCAAGTTGCGCGCGAAAGCGCATTGCCTGTTGTTCGATTGCAATCTGCGAAGCTGAGAGACGAGTCCGATGCGCACGGAAGCGCTCATTCTTTCGATGGGCTTGGCTTGCGTTTGTCGTCATATAAAAGCTGGACCACGCTCATGATGAATTGCGCATCTTCATGAGCGAGATCCGGCAGAGCGTGCAGGTGAACCGCCACTTCCTCTAATGACTTGGTCGGTGGTCTCTTACTTGACTCAAAATCCGACAGATCCTTGTTAAGCCACTTTGCGATTGCGCTTAGAGTCGCGGTATCCGGCATGTACTCGTTATCTTTGCCTCCCAGTAATCGACTGAATGTTGCGGGACTGAACCCTGTGAGATCTGCCGCTTTCCGAAGAGAGAGCTTTTCGTTTGCCATCTTGTTGCGGATATAAGTCGCCAACCGATCTCGATCCAGTCCTGTCATGCCTCGCCCTACTTGCTTTTCAATTGGGTGTTTCATAGAATGCACACCGTATCCTTTATGAAACGCCCCCACGGCGCCTTCGTATGCCCTTATTGTTTCACAGAATGAACGGTGTTTCAACGACTTAGGAGTTACCTGAATGAACATGACCACCGAAGAAGTGCGCCACCATGAACCGAATACCATCCTGCATCTGACGGTGTTCTACAACGGCATGCCGAAAGGGATCGATATCGACCGGGAGGCCACCGTGAAGACGCTGCTGGAGCGCGCGATCGCGCTCTTCGGCAATTTACCGCAGCCCCACACCCTGTCGTTGTGGACAGAAAAGGGCGTGGAACTCTCCAACGAGCAGGAGACGCTCAAGGCCGCAAACGTCAAGGATTGCGAGTCGCTGATCTTGCGCCCGAGCGCGGTCAAGGGCGGCGACGCTTAGAGATGCGTTATCGGGTCCCAGCCGCCCTTCTTTCAGAAACTTTTGATCGGCTTCGCCGCTGCGGTGGGGCGCAGCGCGAGTGCCAGGTGCTCTGGACGAGTGAGTGGGCACACCCCTGGACCATAAGTGAGGTGGTTCATCCACAGCATCTCGCACATGCCGGAGGCTTCGAACTCGCTTCCGACTGGATCAACGGCCTCTGGCTAGAACTTGCCCGCGCCGGCCGCGGCATTCGCGTGCAGGTACACACTCACCCAAAGGAAGCCTTCCATTCCGGTATCGACGACGACTTCCCCATCATTCATTCAGTGGGCTTCCTGTCGCTGGTCATTCCGGATTTCGCAACGGGGTCCGCGGGCCTCGATCGCGCGTATCTCGCCGAGATCACCCCCGACGGTACATGGCGTGAAGTAGCACCGGACTCCCGACTGGAAATCATCGAATGAAGTCGATCAGAACAGCGCTCGATCGCACACTTCGACTAATGCGCGATGACCTCACCGGTGGCGTCGAGGACTCGACGCTGATATCAACGCTTACCGGCGCCAAAGTGGTGCTAATCGGAGACGCACGCAATCTTTCCTCGCACGCGGCCCAATGTGCCTACATCACTGCCGCCTTACTCATGGCGCGATCCGGGCACGCAGTGTACCTCGCAGCCCCAGATGTCCCACTTCTTGGCCAGCAACCCCCACTCACAGGGAATCGTCTAGTCGGCGCGCTCATGGGGATCGGGAACGACCTGCTGCCCGGCATCGGATTCTGCGCGGGCATGCCGCCGGGTGATGCAGGGCTCGCGGTCATTTTTGGCGACAGCCTGTCGAGGTACCGCGCACACCGCGCCATCGGCGTGAACGCCGGCGCTTGGCGGGCCCACCTTGGGCCTGCGCGCCAAACGGAACGTTGGGCGGAGAATGACTGGCCTTGTGGCGCACTCGCTGCGGGCGCGCTGGCATCTGTTGAGGCATTCAAGGTCGCGATACATGGTCTTCGCCGCCTCGCCAAGGACACGCCACTTTTTGATTCTCTGTTCGCATTCACCGATCGCGTGAGCGTGGAGGTGGCGCCCTTTGATTCTCCGCGCGCGACAGAACTCGGTAGGTTCGACTGCGTGAGCGGTGGCGCCATCATAAACTCCGCGCTATACGTCCTTTCGCGCCTCCCCGGCGTCAACGGTCGCGGCCGCGTCATCGAACCTGAGGCGGCCGATCTATCGAATTTGAATCGCTACCCACTTCTGCGCCGATCCGCATCAGGCCAAGGGAAGGCGCAAATTCTCAAATCCCTCATGCCGCCGCGCCTCGAATTGCGGGCGGTGCCAAGGCGGTACGAAGGCGGCCAGATCGTTGGGCTTGGTGAATTTGCTCCGAGCGTTCTCGTAGGCGTCGATGACATCCCCACCCGCTGGAGAGTCCAGCAAGAGAGTCCAAGCTGGCTCGGTATCGGCGCCACGACTCACTGGGCGGCAATGGCGTCATATCATGAACGTGGACTCGGGTGCGCGTGCTGCCTGCATCCCCGTGACGATCCGGCGACGGTACCTATACCCACGATCGCTTTCGTCTCGTTTTTCGCCGGGCTGAAACTTGCTAGCTATTTCGTTCGTGCATGCGGCGGGGAGCGCTTTCGGACGGCCGAGCAATACACGTATCTGTCGCCACTGCGACCCGAACACATCTGGAGATCACCAGTCGCGGTCCGTCCCGATTGCCCGCTGTGCCAGAATGCTGGAATAAGGGCAGAATAGCGCCGGAGTCCGGATACCACGGTCCTTGAAACCCGCGGGTGCGGCAACGCAACATACCGCCGAGTGACAATGGCGCATGCCAGCGCGCGTGAGCGACTTCACAACACGTTTTGCTCGATCTTGATCGAGATCTCAGCCCTTAGTCATTAATCCGACTAGAGTTTCCTCGTGCATTGCGCAAGGGAACTGATCGCATATGGCCACGGCATCCTCCTCACTTATCCTCGGCATTCGAACCGCGCCTCAACTAGCCAGGTTCGCCTTAGTAAAATTCGACGACGCGGGCATTTGCACTCTGCAGAACCGGTCCTCGGAAAATCTCATTCGGACGCCCGCGGGTTTTGAGGAAGACATCGCTGGTCATCTAAATTGGATGTACGAGGAAATTCGCCGAATTCTTAGACAGAATCCCTCGGTGTCTCGCCTCGCATTAAAGGTTCCCGAGTACACACAGTCCAGCAACGCAGCCTCTAGACGACGCCATTATCTGGATGCGTCAGTTCAGCTGGCGGCCACGCGACGTTACCCCCATCCTGAGTAGCGATTCGGTTTAGAGTCTAACCCCGGCCAGGAGGTTGGACGTGAAGAAGCGATTTTCAGAAGAGCAGATCATCGGGTTCCTGCGGGAGGCGGATAAAGGGATCGCGCTGAAGGAGCTGTGCCGCAAGCACGGATTCTCGGAGGCGAGCTACTACCTGTGGCGGAGCAAATACGGCGGGATGGACGTCTCGGACGCCAGGCGCCTGAAGGCCCTGGAAGTGGAGAACGCGCGGCTCAAGAAGTTGCTGGCGGATGCGCTGCTGGAGAACGAAGTGACCAAAGAGGCGCTTCGAAAAAAATGGTAACCGCCCCGGCACGTCGCGAGCTGGTGCGGTGGATGGGAACGCGAGGACTGAGCGAACGACGGGCGCTGGCCGTGGTGGGCATGAGCGCGAGCTCGTTGCGCTACCAGCCGCGCCCCGACCAGAACGTGGCACTGCGGGCGCGGATCGTCGCGCTCGCCCAGCGTCACCGGCGTTACGGCTCACCGATGATTTACCTGAAGCTCAGACAAGCTGGCGAAGTGATCAACCACAAACGCGTCGAACGGCTCTACGGCCTCGAGAAGCTGCATATCAAGCGCCGGCGGCGCAAGAAGATCCCCGTTGTCGATCGGCAGCCGCTGGTGCGTCCGGGTGGCCCCAATGAGATCTGGTCCATGGACTTCGTGTTCGATCGGGTGGCATCAGGTCGCGTGATCAAGAGCTTGGTGATCGTCGATGACGCCACGCACGAAGTGGTTGCCATTGCTTCCGAGCACACGATCGGTGGGGATCACCTGACTCGTATCCTTGATGGTATCTGCTCCCAACGCGGCAAGCCCTCGATCATCCGATCTGATAACGGACCGGAGTTCACAGGAAAATCCATGCTCACCTGGGCGCACCGCCACGGGATCGCATTGCGGCTGATCGAGCCGGGAAAGCCGAACCAGAATGCATACGTCGAATCGCTAAACGGAAGATTGCGAGATGAGTGTCTGAATGAGCATTGGTTTACGAGCATCTCTCATGCGCGTGCAGTGATCGAGACTTGGCGAAGGGAATACAACGACGAGAGACCGAAGAAATCGCTGGGAGGAATAACCCCCAGCCAGTATGCAAAGCAGTTGACCAAAAAGGCCGTTACAATGCCGGAAAACTCTAAAGCCCTATGCTACTGAGGAAGGGGTAACGTCGCACGCATTCAAATGTTTTAGTTATCACACGATTGTATAACCAGATCGCTGCCCGGAAGAGCGATGTCAAGACGTACGCCGAAGAGCGCGTAGGTAAAACCGACACTAGTTGGAATGACGAAATGGCAGACGCCGTTATGGCGGCATGGGCGGTCGGTCGATGATCGCCGGTCTTGCCGCTGGCACTAAATTGTACAAATACAAGCTGATCAGAAAAATCGGCGGCGGACACTTTGGTGAAGTATGGATTGCTTGGGACGACACGGTCGGACGAGAGGTCGCAGTCAAGATTCTCGATGAGAGCATGGCGTCGGTTGCGACGACTCTGGAGGAAGCGCGAGTAGGAAATAGGTTAAACCACAAAAACGTTCTGAAAATCCACTATGCCGACGTAGTTAGTCATGGCGCTGGCAAATTAGTCATGATTGCAATGGATCTCCAAGCGAAGGGATCAGTGCAATCGTTGCTCAACGCCGAGGAGTTTGTTGCGAGCCCCAAAGCAATTGCCATTACAATCGATGTGTTGAAGGGTCTGGAATATCTCCACGAGCAAACAATACTACACAACGATATCAAGCCTTCGAACATATTGCTCGGTAACGACGGCAATTTTTTGCTTACGGATTACGGCATTTCATGCATGTGCACAGGAGGTTCTGCAGTGCAGGCCCCCACTTCCTATATTCTTCATCGCGCACCAGAGACCGCAGCAACCGGTACCATTTCGTTCTCAAGCGACATTTACCAAGTGGGCATGACTCTCTTCAGATTATCCAACGGAGCCGGGATTTTAGATCAACGACGAAAAACGCTAGGCGATGCTAAATTCAATGCCCTAAAGGCGACCGGTAATATGCCCAGTGACAACGATTTTGCCGACTTCGTCGATCTGAGAATCAAAAGGGTAATTCAAAAGGCAATTGCCCCCGCGCCAGGTGATCGGTATCAAACAGCTCTGGAAATGCGTCGAGCGCTGGAGCGCATTCCCGTGCAAGGCTTTTGGGATGTCGATCCAAATGGCAGGTATGTAGGGACCTCAGGGCAAAATAGATATTCATACAAAGAAGACCGTCACGGACAAGCGCATAGCCTGACCGCATTCAAGGAAAACATCCGAACAGGACGCAAGACCCGTGTTACAGCCCATTGTCACGCCAGTCTTACAGCATCGGATCTCACAAAACTGAAGAGAAAGTTCATTCGAGCGGTGGTCAAAGGCCGACCGTAATCCGACGCGAACAACTAGTCGGCCGCGGTGCCCGCGATTCGAGGTGTGCGCTACATCTTGTTCTACACCCGCAATCCGGTCGCAGGGCATTCGATGAAGATGCTCGCCGGGAAGCTCGAGGCGGCGGCCGTCAATGTAGGCCGTTGAGTTACGGTGACCCGCCGTATCAGCTCACATCCTTTCGTAACTCCATCGTTGTCTCCCGCAGCGAAGCGATGGGTTGGAGCCATGGGATGCGGTGCTGGAGTTGCAGTGTTGGTTCTGGATGCGCCCGCGAGAGCTGAAGCGAAAAGGAAAGCTGTTCAAATTCAACGAGAGAAAGACGAACTCGTAAGAAGGCAAGAGCCGCAAGGCGCGCTGCCGAACAGCGCGCCAAAGAGTGGGCGGAAATGCCAAAATAGCTGGAGCCCGGACGCGAACTTGGAATACTGGGCAATGACGGCGGGAGAAGTCTGCCCACGGAGGGATACTATGGTGATTAGCAGAGCGGTATTGGTGACAATAGGGTGTTTGGTTCTACTCGGGGGATGCATGAGCAATAAACCCCCTGGGAGTATCAAATATGTATACGCGAGCGATGTAGTCAATGAGCTCAAGGACCAATTAGCGGAGGTGCAAGCAAGACCGCTCAATAAGGATGTTGAAGTTCCCGACGGCGCTTGCGGCGTGAAGCTCCCCAATAAGACCGTCGTACACGTAGAAGTCAGCTTCGACACTGCAGATGTGGTATTGAAGACCGTCGCGACTGACACCAACACGGGAACCGCCGCCGCGGCCAAGGTGCCATTAGGGACTGTACTGATCGGGGCCTCCGCGAGCTACACTCGCACCACAATCCGAACGCAGCAGGTCACTTATTCTTTGGGGCCAGACCCGTACTGGAAACGCCCACCGACTGAGTCCCCGTTTGCCGAGGCGGCTCCCAATCGACCCTTCAATCCGCCAGCGCCCGGTGAGCTAACGGTTCACAAAGCAGGAGCCGCTCCTAATGACCAAAGCAAATCGTCCGAACTGGGGGGAATTGCAGAAGCCATTTTTGCAGCTCGGGATCAAATACTAGCGATCGACCACGGTCGCAAGCCTTGTCTTTTGCCAACCAAGGTGAAAGTTGAGATCGACTTTCAGGTGCAGCAAAAGACAGACATCAAGGGGGACGTGGCATTCCTCGTATTCGCGGACATTGGTGGCGAGCACATTAAGCAGCGGGAATCGGCAAACTCTCTGATCGTCACGTTCACGCTGTCGGGAAGCTCTGCGACACTCGACTAGTAGAATCATTTGTGCCCTAGACTGCGGCCGCCGGATTTACAGCGAGCGGGCGGTAGCGTCGCCGTGGGACAGAGAGTAGATCCAAACATGTTGAGAGAGAGAATAGCGTGCCCTGCCCCTACCCGAAAAAGTTTTGGCTGCAGAAGGAAGCTGTAGGACATGCACAAACGCTGCCGTCAGCTTTTGATCCAAGTGCGTCGAAGCCCGGTGACGGTTTTCTATTGCCTTAAAGCCGCTTGTGCGGACGCTTTTCTTAAAAGGGCCTGCGCTACAAAACCATGCAAGCGAGCATGATTGACTTCGTTTGTGAGCGAGGTCAGCTCGCCCGCAAGCGCCGTTAGTTCCGCCATTGATGGCAACGGCTCAAAGGTGTGAAACTGTGTTTTCACCTGCGGCTCGGCGATCTCTTCGTCTCGTAGTTTCACCACAAGCGCGTGAGCGAGCATATTTCGCTTTTCCGTAGCGCGCTTTACCCGCTCTACCATCGCCCGGAGTGTCAGAAGCTCTGGTCCCTCGCCGAGCCTCTTTGCGGCAAGACGCAGCACGATATCTCGGAGTTTCGAGGAGCCGTCGCGAACGGTTGCATCAAGCGCGTCTTCAATAGATAGGTCCGCGAGTGTGCGGATCATCATGCGCATTGAGTAGTCGAGTTGCGCGTGGCGCATCATGACAATGCCGTAAGCAGCGTTGTAAGCCTGGTCCTCCGGTACATGGAACACCATCATCAATGGAGGTGGCCTATTCGAACTATTTTGTGCAGTCATTCTGGCCCCCGATCAACTCACTACTTCGGCATCAGCTTGCACTGATTCATCGGCCGCAGGTCTCGATGACCCTCCGGGGAGGCCGGCGAGTAGTCCTTGCCTGCTGCATGCCTTCCAGTTGCTCGAAGTCAAACGCAGCGGCCCGTATGTGTCTAATCCATCCACTGCCTACTTCTAGGTTGTTCGCGCAGTGTGATCGACTGATCGTGATCGATCGATATGATTTCAGTAACCTTGTTCGATTTCAGGTCGATGCCTACCTTCGCCGTACACCCAATTGAGAAGGTTTCGGAAACCCACTCGTCTTCTCCAGTTGCGGAGTCCTCAAGTTTGTACTCTCCTTCGATGTCGGCATCAAAAGTAATTGTCGCCTCCCCTGACCCCAACGCGACAATTCTCAGATTGGAGATCGTAGCGACAAGCAGTGAGGAGTCTCGAATCTCCAATTCTCCGTCATCGTGATAAAAGTTGAAGTTATCCGATGCCAACACGCTCGCTTCTATCGCCGAAGCGTCGGCAAGGATAGAATTGCGAAGCTGCTCGATCCTATCGTCATCGGTCAGAAGAAGCTCTGTCAGAGCAGGAAGAGACTCGAAATAGAACAAATTAGTAAATCTATCACAAGCAAGCTTGAAGTCCTTGTCTGCCGATACCACAGCGACCGGGCAGTCGTTCTTTTTCGCATACCCCGCGAGAATCGCCACAGCAAAAGCGTCTGGAAATTCCTTCCTTTTTTTCCCTTCTCGGAATGGCGGCGTCGCAGAGCTGTACCAGGCCATAACCTTATCGACTTTCACGCCTTCGTACCCAAGCTTCACGAGATCGAAATTCGCCAAAAACGCATTCCATTCCCAGTTAGCTATTTTTGCCACCTCCCAGCCAACCATCGGAGAAGCCTTGGCCGGGTAGTGCTTCCATTTCGCGAGAAATGGCGCTTGCCTGCGAGCATCTTCAAGAGCCTTCAATGCCTCTTCTGAGCGCTCTTTTATTTGACGCAGGATTTCCCTTTCAGTTGGGTCTGGAAGAAGAAATTTTACTGATCGCTTTTTTGCTGCCGGGATGAAGGTCGATAGCGCCGTCGACTCGAAATTGTACTGCTGACCAGCCAGGATGCTTGTGTCTAGGAAAACGGCGGTCGGTCGCGACATAGATTATTGACGTCCATGTTCACTAATCGTTCGCTCGCATTTATACAGCAAGCGGAGCGTGGCGCAAAGCGCAGCGGCTGGCCGTGATACACAAAGACGCGGGAAAGGGTTCCTGCAAATCCGGAAACGGTATTTTAGGGCCGGGAAAATCTTTCGAAAACGCCCCAAATTCTTTAGCGCGAAATCTCGTGATCGCGAGCACGCGTGCGCTCTAACAGCTTAGCGGCGATCAAGTCGTTCTCGGTCCATGGCTTTGGCAGTCCCTCCACAAATTGTTGAATGTCACGGGCGAGTTGTTGATGCCCAGCTTTGTGAAAATAGTCGGCAAGCGTTCGCCAGCCAGTTTCGATCCTCTGCCTCGTTTCTGCTAGAGTGCGTTTGCCGGCGTCGACAACTTCGTTACGGTTGAGTAGATCGACAGCAACGCGCTCGGTTTGCGCCCGAACGTAGGTGGAATCGCCTCTCAGGTTCGCTCGATAGATGCCGTCCTTCCTAGCCTTCATGCCTTGGCCACGCACTGCGCGTTCCGTAGCGTTGGCTTCAACGCCGATAAGTCTGAGATTTCGAGCAAACTCCGATCGCCAGTGACGGAGCGTTGCCTTTTTAATGTTTAGCCGCACCCCCGATTCGCTGACAGCCTTGAGCACAAGGTGGACGTGCGGATGAGCTTCATCGGTGTGCAGCACGAAAGCATAACGGTACTCGCCCCAAAATTCCTCCCGCGCGAAGTTTCGCACCGCCCCCAGCACTTTGTCCGGGGGCGTTCCCGGTGGCATCGAGAACATGAGCTTGTGGACGAGCTTCGGCGGCTTTCTGCCTTTCGTGGCGGCGAGCGTTGCTTGGCGCCGGACATCGTCGATGTCGAGATCCCAGTCATCTAGGAGATCCTTCCCTACGCGCCCGCCCAAGCGCTCATTGTCATCGGTTTCAATTTCCAGCTCCCCTTTGCGCCCGAGATAGTCGAGGTGCTTGCCCACTGCCTTTAGATCGTTGCTGGCGCGAGGCAATACTTTCACTACCGCTTCCGGCGTCCGTCGGACAGTCCGGTGGATCTGCTCGAGCTGTCCCGGCGTCAGTCTACCTCCTGTCTCGCGAGGCCCACCGCGACCATAGCTCGCGACATCTAATAAGGGCTCACCTACTCGAATCCTAAAGATCCGCTTCGGCATGCCCGGTCTCCCAGCTGGTCTCGTTAGCCTTAAGAAGCGCCTTGGTGTTGTCCCGCAAGGCTACGCATATCTTGAGCATCGCCCGAAATTCTGCGCCCGCAGAGTCCGCGATCCGACCGCCCTGGTTAGCTGCCTTGGCGATCTGGTTGATGTTCCGGCCGATCGACGCGAGCATCGCAATGCTGTGCTTGAGCGCCAGGTACTCGTCCTTGGGCAGGGGCGTGAGCTTGCGCAGATGCGATCGCAGCAGGACCGAAGCGTAGGTCGCCGGGCGCATTCCCCGCGCTTCGGCTCGGGCATCCAACAGGAGCCTGTCATCGGTCCTCAATCGCACGAGCATCGGCCTGCCGCCGCCATCCGATCCGCGTGCCTCCCTGCCCTGGCGACGATTGCCTTTCGCGGGGGAGGACTCGCCCTCACTGACGCGCGCGGCATCGCATGCCCGGATCTCCCTAAGAACTAGGCGTTTCAACCATGCCGCTTCCGACAGAAACTCACGCTCCGCGACCGCCTTCGCCTGCAGTTTGACCTCGGGTGAGACGTGCGCCTTCAATGTTTCTGTACAAATCACAGGGCCATTTTGGCCCTCAACGTAAGCCGGCGGCTATCCTGCGTTTCTCGGTTTTTTCAGTGAAACTCAAACAAGGGTCAAGCAATCGAGCCGCGGGGTGCCGATGACGATGGGACCGCCTACCTCAAATTGAGCCTGCTACATCCCTGGGCCTTACGTGGAAGACCCCGTTCCTGTCACCAAGGCTCGCCCGGGCATGCCTCCTCCAGACAGTCACTCATACAGTATTGGCGCGGCATTCATACTGGATGGACGCCGGTACCCGACGCTCGTGACAATTATCCCGATGATGCCGCCGCGCCCGCCACTCTCCGTCGTCAAGCTATCCGATCATTTTGGCCAATATGTGTTGACGCTCAAGTGCGAGTGCGGCCACACCCGAATTGCCCAGCCGCAGACGCTCGCCGCCCTAGCGGGGTGGGATGCCTTACTGGTTGACGTGCTAAGGCGGCTGCGGTGCTCACACTGTGGTAGGCGTCAATGCAGCGCCACGGTACGGCCCGAGATAAAGCGTGACGGGTAAGTAGCTGGGTAAACCTGATTGATCGTATCGCGCCGCCAACGCGACCTCCTGAGAATCACGGAATAGACCAATATTAAACCGGAGGGAAAGCCGTCGACCCGAACCAGCGAATTTTACTCCCCTAAACCAGACCTCGAACATGAGCTATCGCGGTAGGGACGCTCATCGCTGAGCGCCCCCCGCACAGATCCCGGCGGGCGCGATTCGCGCACCGGGCTCCCACCTAGGGTGTTTGACGACAAAGCGGGCATCGGGCCAGGGATGAAGGATGCGCGGGAGGGGTAGGTACGCCGCTTCCAACCGCGAGATTCGATCCCACGTCGTCCAATCCTTCTGACTACGACACCGAAGTGTGTGCCGCCAGAGTTCGGTGACGTGAAAGCGAAACGCAGCTAGGCGTGCGTAGTTGGTCGGCACCGCGTGGTAGGCGAAATATCCGCGCACCACCTGAGCCAGCCAGCGCCCCTGTTTTGGAATCGGTTCGTGCATTCGGCGCTTGAGTTCCGCTTTCAGGGCACGCAGCTTGACGCGCATCCGATCACGGCGCGTCTTGCGGTGAAGCAAGAAGAGGCCGCGGCGGGACCGACCACAGATGTGCGTGAACCCTAGAAAATTGAACGTCTCCGGTTTGCCAAGGCCGCGTTTCTTTCGGTTACCCGCCGCATGGCGGCCAAACTCGATGAGGCGCGTCTTGTTCGGATGCAGCGATAGAGCGAACTTCTCCAACCGCTCACGCAGCTCCGCCAGGAACCGCACGGCATCGCTCTCGTGCTCAAAACCAGCGACGATGTCGTCAGCGTAGCGCACGTAGCTCACATTGCCGTGAGCCTCGTGGTGTCGCCACCGCTCGGCCCATAGATCAAAGGCATAGTGAAGGTAAATGTTGGCGAGCATCGGGGAAACCACTGCCCCTTGCGGGGTACCGGCCTCACTTGAACTCCACTCTCCATCGTCCATCACCCCGGCCTTCAACCACTTGCGAATCAGGCGAGTCATGCGTGGATCGGCGATCCGATGCTCGATGAAACGGATGAGCCACTCATGGCTCACCGTGTCGAAAAAGGCTCGGACATCGAGGTCTACAATCCAGTTCACCGGCGTCTGGGTAATCCCTACAGCGAGTGCGTCCAGCGCATCATGCTGACCGCGCCCGGGCCTGAACCCATACGAGAACCCTAGAAAGTCTTCCTCGTAAATCGCATTGAACACCTCCACCACCGCACGCTGGACGATCTTGTCCTCCAGTGAGGCAATCCCCAGCGGCCGCTCTCGTCCATCCTCTTTCGGAATGAACTTGCGTCGCGAGGGCTGCGCCCGATAGGCGCCGCGGTGAACGCGTGCATGCAAATCAACCAGGTTGCCTTCGAGGTTCTGCTCGTACTGCCGCCACGTCATGCCATCCACTCCAGGTGCCGCATCCCGCTTCAGCCAGGAAAAGGCCGCCCGCAGCAAATCAACATCCACATGGTGCAGCAGCGCCGTGAACTTCTCCTTCTTCTCGGCCTTCGCTCGCTCCCGTACACGCTCAAGTCCCGAAGACATGCTTTCCCGGCTCGGTGTCCGGCGCATGCGGTCCTTGCTCGTGTTCCCCTCGGCCCCCTCCCTTCGCTCCACCGACTCCGCGTCCGATCCGTCGGACTTGTTCATCGGCTTCGCCGCTACTGTAGAGGGGTCTGACTTCTCCGGCTCGTGCATCATCGGCTACGGCTCCTCGCCTTCCCGATGCGAACCACCCCTAACCTGCGAGTGATCAAGCTGGAGATCTCCCGGTTCCCGTGCAAGGAGCTTCCGTACATGCCAGGGTCTCAGACCACGCAGGGTCGATCGGGCGCTCGCGCTGGCGCGTCCGACCGTGTTGCCTTCCGCGACACTTACGGCGTCGGCACCCCAAGCTAAAACACTTTCGCGGCTCAATGGCTGGCCTATACGCTCCCCTGCCGACGCTTCGCCGACATCCTCGCGGATACCTGCGCACCGCTCGGGGCCAATGCGGATCGCTACTCCTTCATCGCGACGGACTCTCACCGTCTACTCCTTGCCGGTCTCCCGGCGCACAAGTGCTTGTTTGCCATGGATCGTCACATCTAATATTGGACGTGACCACAATCCGTTATTAAGACCAGGCGCATCCGCCTCGCACCAATCGCGATTCACTTCCTCCACCTGGTTGCCGGTCGCGTCAATCATTGTAGGATCGATATTGGGCGGGAAAATCTCAACGGGCCGCAGCCGGCCAACTTCGGTTTGCTAGTCCAAGTTAGAGCATTGCAGAAACTCAGGGCGCCGAGCGCGCTCAAGGCGGCATCGTGCCGGGCAGTCGAGCCGCCTTGGCATCAAATGTAGCCGTCGCCCGGCATCCAAGTTGTCGATTATGCGCGGTGATCAAACAGTCAGCGAATCCGCAAGCGCTGTCCTTCCAGTAAAACAGAGCCTCCTCGACGGCCGGTTCATCCTCGAAAGACAGCTCTCTGGCCTCGAGCAGCGCGCGAAACAAATTGAGCACCTCATCCCGTTTAAATCCGTAGCTGCTTCGAAGAACCCATTCAGATTCGATCAAGACAAGCAACGACACGAGCACAGGCTCTTCGCGGGCTAACGATTGCTCGATCAGTTTGCGTGCGCGTCGAGTCTGCACAGCGTCATCGGAGACGAGCAATCGCATTACGACGTTCGTATCGAGTCCGAGCATGATCTAGTTGTCAGCGATTCATCTGCGCTATCGAAACTCGCTTGCCACCGGGCGGTTTGAAAGCGAGATCTCTGATGCTTCGATTCTTGACGCGTACGATAATCGTCCCGTCCTCCAGCACCGCAAAATGAATTCTATCGCCTGGCTTTAGATTGGCTGCCGCTCGCACCTCTTTAGGTATCGTGGTTTGACCCTTGCTGGTTATGGTTGCTGTGGCCATTTCTCAAACTCCGTCCTTACGATAAGTAATATTGTAAGCGCAAGAGCTGCCTTCGTCCAGTGCATCGCGTAAACGAACGAGAACGAGTGACGACTTGGTTCGTAGCTCGAGAGGACAGAAAAGTAAGCCCCATACGAGCGGGTCATCCGACCTAGCAGTCCCGCAACCTCGTGGTCATCTCACAGCGCGGTGGATGCCGTGGGTTCAAATCGTGAGCGCGCCCATTGGAAGTACGTCTAGGATGCTAGCAACGTGGCGCAACCATGCCAGCTTCATGCGACCAGGGAATCTTGCGCCCCTGTTACTGCCCATGCTGAATCAGCGAGTCCGTTTCAAGCTAAAGTTGGGCGCTTCAGGGATTTCAACGGGCAGTTCCCGGCCAGAACCGGCTGTAGAAGCATGTGGAATGATCGGCATATAGCCGACGTTCGCGGGTGACGACTAAGTCCTTATCGAGCTCGCCAGGTGCTGGCGCCCTCTAAATCCCACCAAAGCGCTCAGCCCATCTATTGCCGCGCCATCGCCACCGTGAAACGATCTTCTGCAGAGATCAGGTGATCGTGACTGTCCTTCTCCAGATCGATCTGCACCCAGTTCACCTCGCCGTTGAACTCATTGTGTTTCGGGTCATAGTCCGGCGAAACGGCCGAGCCGGTTCCTTTGCCGACATCTAATGTTTCGTCTGCCGAGAATATCATCGGCACCGTCGTTTCCACCCGACCTTCACCGATCTTCTTGCCGTCAAGGTAAAGCAATGCGTTGCCGCCCTTGGCCAGGCCACCGCCATCGTATTTGAACTCCATCCGGACCTGGTGCTGACCCGCAGGAATCGCCTTGTCTGAGTCGGCGTAGAACTGCTTGATCCCAAGGAGGTTGTAGCAATACTTGAGTTTGCCGTCCTTGGCGTAGAGGCTCCAGCCGTTGAAGCTGCCGCCCTGCGCGACAATGACGCCTTTGGCCCCGGACTTCCGGACGACGATCTCGGCGGTGACCGAGTAGGACTTGTTCTTGATGTTGATGACGGAATTTTCGGTGAGCCGGCCCATGCCGCCGAACAGGATCTGGGTATTGCCCTTGACGAGCTGCGGCCTGCCGGCAAGGTCTGGGTTTAAGCGTTCGATCCGCCGATCATCGAGCGGCAGAACGCTGTACTTGGTGGCCTCGATCAGAAACAGCCTCTGCAATTCCCGCAATTTCTGCGGCTGGTCTTTGGCGATGTTGCGCGCCTGCGTCCAGTCCTTGTTGGTGTCGTAGAGTTCCCAGACATCGGCGTCAAAGGCGGGCAGCGGCTTAGTAGTATCCCAGGGAGTGCTGTGCCGGGTCACCGCGGTCCATCCCTTGTGGTAGATGCCGCGGTTGCAGAACATCTCGAAATACTGGGTCTCATGTCGTTCGGCGGCCTTGGCGTTATCGAAGGCATACAGCATGCTGAAGCCTTCCAGCGGCGCCTGCTGCACACTGTTGACGATGACCGGTGCCGGCAGCCCCGCGGCTTCCAAAATCGTCGGGGCTACGTCGATGACGTGATGGAATTGCGAACGAATCTCTCCCTTGGCCTTCATTCCCCTCGGCCAGTGCACGATTGTGCCGTTGCGCGTACCGCCCCAGTGCGAGGCGACTTGCTTGGTCCACTGATAAGGGGTATCCATCGCATGCGCCCAGCCGACGGCATAATGGTTGTAGGCCTTCGGTCCACCGAAGTCGTCGATCTTGCTCTTCAGGAACTCGACCGTCTCGACCGCGGCCATACCGTTCAACATCGCCGCCTCGTTGAAGGTGCCGTTCAGGGTTCCTTCGGCCGAGGCGCCATTGTCCCCGATGATGTAGAAGACCAGCGTGTCATCGAGTACCTGCAGGTCCTGCATCGCATCGACGAGCCGTCCCAAGTGGTGGTCGACGTGCTCGAGGAACGCCGCATAGATTTCCATTTCCCGGGCAAGGATCGGCTTCAAATCTTTGGGCATGTTGTCCCACGCCGGAATCTCCTCAGGTCGCTTGGTGAGCTCGGCATCGCCCGGGATGACCCCCAGCTGCTTCTGGCGGGCGAAGATCTCCTCACGCAGCTTGTCCCAGCCCTGATTGAACTTGCCCTTGTACTTGTCGGCCCAGTCCTTGGGCACGTGGTGCGGCGCGTGGGCCGCGCCCGGCGCAAAGTACATGAAAAAAGGCTTGTCCGGCATCAGCGCCTTTTGCTGACGCACCCATTTGATCGCCTTGTTGGTCATGTCCTCGGTGAAGTGATAGCCCTCCTCGGGGGTCTTGTCGGGCTCGATCGGTGTCGTGCCCTCATAGATGGCGGGGTAAAACTGATTGGTCTCCCCTCCAAGGAAGCCGTAGAAATATTCAAAGCCGCCGCCGCCTGTCGGCCATTGATCGTAGGGTCCCATCGGGCTCGTTTCCCACACCGGGACCTCATGGCACTTGCCGAATTGCGCGGTCGAGTAGCCATTGAGCTTGAGCGTCATCGCCAACGTCGCCTTGTCCTTTGGCAGTACCGAGGTGTAGCCGGGGGCCGATGTAGCGACCTCGCAGATGCCCCCCATGTTCACCGAATGGTGATTGCGCCCCGTCAACATCGCTTGGCGTGTCGGCGAGCAGAGTGCCGTCGTATGAAAGCGGTTGAATTTCAATCCACCCTTCGCCAAGCGTTCCGCGGTTGGTGTGCTGATGACGCCACCGAAGGCGCTGGAAGCCGCAAATCCCACGTCGTCGAGGAGCACGATCAGCACATTGGGCGCACCCTTCGGCGGGCGCAGCGGCTCGATGGGCGGAAACTTCGTGTCCGGGTCCTTGGCGTCGTAGGTCGTCAGACCCACATGCTCACGATCGGGAATGGGCAGGATTGTGCGCGATACTTTATCGGATTCATTGGCCACAAAATTTCTCCTTTGCGCTACTCAATCGCCTGCCTGGCTCGACCTGGGGGAAGGCTCATACTCGCGCTGAGCTTTTGACTTTCGCTATTGGCCCTTGGTCATCTTGACGCCGGCGGGGTTGCAGAATCGGGCTCGATGCGGTCAGGGCAGCGGCGAGCGATGACAATGCAGGCTCCATTGATCTTCCCGGAAGTTTGCGATTTTGGTTGCTTCGAAGCGGTCTTTCACGACCGGCGGCAGAGGGTCGACAGTGCCCATCGGCCAGGCTCATCACATTGTAACCGTTGCGCATCAGGGGATCACCCCTGCGATGGCGATGAAGATGGTCGGCGTGGGCTCGCAATATGCCGGGGCATTCGTGGATGCAGAGGGCAAGGCGCTCGATGGCAGCAAGACCTACAAGATCCACATGCCGCCGGGCATCCCGGCGAAGAACTTCTGGTCCTTCGTCCTTTACGACAACCAGACGCGCTCGGAGCTGCAGACGGATGCCCAGTTCCCGAGCATCAGCAGCCAGAAGAAGGACATCGTCGTCAACCCCGACACGTTCGTAGATGTATGGTTCGGCCCGACCGCGCCGAAGGGTCACGAAGCGAATTGGGTACAGACCGTTCCCAGCAAAGGCTGGAACGTCCTGCTGCGTCTCTATGGTTCGGAGCAGGCGTGGTTCGATAACACCCGGAAACCGGGTGAGTTCGAGTTGGTGAAGTAAACGCAGCAGGCCGCGCCGGAGATTCGAATGCGCACCTGATACCCCCGCGGCGGTTAATAGGCGCGACAGCGCCGCGCGCACCTCCCGATCGGCGTCCCGAATGAACACAGTTCCCTCTGTGGTATTCATCGCTTTCTTTCCCTGCCAACTTGCTTAGTGAAGTGAAGTTGGGGATTTGCGCTCAGCCTCGCGCGACCGATTTTCAACGGGTGGAGAGGAGAGACTAAGATGGACCTAAAGTCCAATGTTCGCTGGCTGTCGCGTTCGTTAGAATAGTAGGTTCCAGTATTACGTGTGCCAAACGTTCTTCGTCTGCCAAAATCGATTTGACGACGAGGTTGTGCGGTCGTCCAAACCGTAAGTGTTCCAGGAACGCAAAAATGAGAAATACGAGAGCTGTAGGCGTTGTGGCCATCGCGATGTTGGCCCTATCGATTAGCCCCGCCTTTGCGGAAGACTCGTTCCATGCTGACGCCAACGCCGCCTTGAAGAGTCTCTATGCGAGCGAGCCGGCGGCAAAGATGATCGGCGAGAAAGCCAAGGCGGTCCTGGTTTTCCCAAACATCGTCAAGGCGGGTTTCATCGTCGGCGGCCAATACGGGGAGGGTGTATTGCTGGAGAATGGCAAGCTCATCGCCCACTACAATTCAGTGGCCGCCTCGTACGGCCTGCAGGCCGGCATACAGGCGTTCGGTTACGCGCTGTTCCTGATGAATGACAAGGCACTCGGGTACCTAGACAAGAGCGATGGCTGGGAGCTCGGCGTTGGACCCAGTATCGTCATCGTCGACGCAGGCAAGGCCAAATCACTGACAACACTTACCCTAAAGGACGATGTCTACGCATTCATCTTCGACCAGAAGGGTCTGATGGCCGGCCTCGGCATTCAAGGCTCAAAGATTACCAAGTTGGAAAAATAGTGCCTCTTGGCTGAGAGCTGCGCACCCCGCCCGGAGTTGCAACGGGACAGGAGTGCCTGCACCACCGTCTCCTGAAGGGTCCGCGAGGTGCACGAATCTATGGCGATCCGAGCAGCCTTTCAGGGGAATTGACAATGCTCAATCGGCCAGCGCGTTTTTTCGCGCAACTGATCGGGATGATTGCGCTGTTTTCCGGAACCTGGATCGCGGCAGCGCCGAGTCAAGCAGATGAATTGTCAGGGTCTTCTTTTCCGCAACGTCCGCGTGTCGGTCTGGTGCTCGCCGGCGGAGGCGCCAAGGGTGGTGCGCACGTTGGCGTCCTGAAAGTACTCGAAGAGCTGCACGTGCCGATCGACTGCATCGCCGGAACCAGCATGGGCGCGCTGGCTGGAGGCGGATATGCTTCCGGACTTCCGGCGGAGCAGATGGAGGATTTCCTCGACGGAATCAATTGGAAGCGCGTGGTGGGCGGCGTGGGAACGCGCAATCTGGAGCCAATCGAACAGAAGCGCCAAGGCATCACTTACAGCAACCAACTGCAACTCGGTATCAAGGACTCGCAGATCATTTTTGCCCCGGGGCTGGTGGACGCGAGTGCCATCGACGATCTCTTGCGAGGCTTCGTCGGCAAAGCCCGCGAACAATCCAACTTCGACCGCCTTCCGATTCCCTTCCGGGCGGTGGCCACGGATATGGTGAGCGGGCAGATGGTAGTGCTCGATCATGGTGACCTCTCGATTGCGATGCGAGCGAGCATGGCGCTCCCCGGCGTGTTTGCGCCGGTAGATATGGGGGACCAAATCCTCGCGGATGGCGGTCTGGTGCGAAACCTCCCGGTGGATGTGGCTCGTGCGCTTTGCGCGGATGTCGTCATCGTCGTGAACCTGGTGTCGCCGCCTGCCAATGCGGATCAGCTTAGAGGGCCGGGAAAGCTTCTCGGGCGAACGATGGAACTGATGATCGAAGCGAACGAGCAGTTGCAATTGCAGTCACTCACCCCGCAAGACGTACGAATCGATGTCCCCATGGGAGAGATCGGGGTCGGAGATTTTGAGCAGACGTCCGAAACTATCGCGCTCGGTGTCGCGGCTGCACGCCGCGCTGCGCCGGAGCTCGCGCGGTATGCGGTCTCGCCCGAGCAGTATCTGGCATGGCGAGGCAAGGTGACTTCGGATCAAGGAATAAACTCCCAGGTGGACGCGATTCAATTTGCGAAACTGAAGCGAGTCAATCCGCAGTACCTGAACCAGCTCTCCGGCATCAAACCCGGCGACACCGTCACCACGGAGGCGCTTAGTCAAAGTGTCGAGCGCATGACGGCGGTCGATGATATCGATTCCGTGAGCTATGAACTGAAAGGCGATCCCGCCCATGCGACGCTCGAATGGATACCCTATGAGAAGAGCTGGGGGCCGGACTTCATTAAGGTCGATTTGGGGATGTACGCGTCAACCTCTGGCGACGATTGGGGATTTGCGCTGTATCTTCAGCACAAACGCACTTGGATCAATAGTCTCGGGGCGCAATGGCGCAACGAAATCCTATTGGGTACCAACCAGACCCTGTCTTCGAGCTTTTATCAGCCGCTCGATGTAGCGCAGCGCTACTTCGTTGAACCAAAAGTGTTTTGGAATCAAAACTGGCAGAACGTCTTTTACTATGGCAACGACATAGCGCGCTATCAATTTACCGACCTCGGCGGGCGGCTCGACCTCGGAGTGAATTTCGGCAATGCGGCGCAATTGCGCGTGGGGTATTTGGCAGCAACTCGCCATGCGGAAATAGAGACGGGGTCGCCCCTGTTGCCGCAGGTGGACGTCCGCGACGCAGGTCCGGCTGTATCTGCAATATATGACACGCGGGACACGCCATTTAGCCCGACCCGAGGGGTGATAGCGTCACTCGAGTATTTTAAGAGCGATACTGCCTTTGGCGCTCAACGCGATTGGCAGCGTGCTGAGTTGGGTGTCGGATTCGCGGTACCGTTTCGCAATAACGTATTGCGGGTCGATGTAGCAGGCGGCAGCGGTTTGAGCAGCAACCTTCCGGCCGATCGCTTATTCCCGTTGGGCGGGCCCGTGAGTCTTGCGGGCTACGAACTCGATGCACTGCGGGCCGCGGCCTATTGGACTCTCAGCGGCAGCTACCTTTGGCAAATCAAGGACATCTTTGCATTGCGCGGTCAGGCACTCTATGCGGGTCTGCGCCTGCAGGACCTCGAGGCCTATGAAACTCTCGATGGCACAAATAATGGGCAGATCGGGTCAGTGTCGGTCTTTATTACGGGGCGCACGCCCGTTGGGCCTCTAACGTTAGGATTCGCGGCGACCACTGCCAACTCTCATACGGTGTGGATCAGTTTCGGCCGCCCGATCGCGGAGGGCACGATCTTGAGCAGGGGAATTTTCCGCTGAAAATTCCATGTGCCTCGCGCACACGGGCGGCGAGTTAATCGAGCGAACAGTCCACGACTTCAGAACGAGTAGCCGATCGAAGTCACGATGTTCCAGTCGTTGGTGCGCGCCGTCTCTGCCGGCCTGTTATCGTAGCTGTCGTTGAAAGTGATTTCGAGGAAAAGATCGTTGATCAGTTCATTGCGAACTTTCAGCGAGGCCTCGCTGCGGACACGACCCCCTTCGTTGAGACTCGGTAGGACCTGCAAGTTCGCGGTCACATTGGTCTTCGGATGATCCCAGCGAAAAATGTACAGGTCCGTGGTAACAGGCAGCCAGACCGCCTGCCGTTTGCTGCCATTCGATCCGGTTTCGGTGGACACGGCGAGGCCCGCGCCGGCACGCCACTCAAATCCTTGGCGCTGCACGAAGTAGCGGCCGAACGTCTGGGCGATTAGACTGCGCAAGTCCAGACCGAGCTCCTCGTTGCGCTCGAACTGCAGCGTTGATTCGCGATAGTAGCGATCCGGTAGGAAGGCACTGAAAGACATGACTAACGAGTCCCGCTGGGTGGATGGGCCCGAACTTTGGCGGGAAGTCTCGGAATCAAGCGCCACGCTCCACTGCCTCTTGAGATTGCGGGTGCTGACGACTCCGGAGAAATCCGCTGTTTGTATGCCGCTTGCTGACGTATAACTGTAGCCGATGCTCACGCTGCCTTCGAGTCGGTCATACCAGTCCGGGCCTCCCTTGATCCGTCCCAACTCGACGATGTCGGCAATCCGCACATCGATTGGAATGGACATTTCGCCTGGCACGCCGCTCAGCAGCCGGATTGCTCCAGCGCTCGATGCACGTTCCGGAGCCGGACCGGACAGGTGTTGTCCATCAATGAGTTCGATATGGAGGTTTTGGGTAGTCGTGAGTGACACGATATGCGTCCAATCGATGTACAGGGTGCCCGCATGGTTGGTCTTGAATTTCAGCTGACCCGAGGCGAGTTGAATCACTTCGCCGGTGATGCGATCGCCGTTATCCAGCACGATCACGTCCGTTCTCTCCGCATGCGCAGGAGCGGCCAACAGCCCGAGTGCCAGCATTAGCCCCACGAGATGCATGAGCCTCACCGCTATGACCGATTTTTTCCCATTAGTCGACATCGCATGGCAGGGCCAGTTCGCTTGTTTTCAGCAACCTAAAACAGCATTTTGATCAGGTTGGCGACGATCCGCTCCGCCGGCGTCGCGACAAGCCAAACGATTGCGAGGGGAGCCGCAGCCTCGGCGGCGACCTGGAGAACCAACTTTCGGTCTATAGGGACAATTTTGAGATCGCGAACGACATTGTAGCTGCTCACGAGGTCTGCCACCGACGATGGATCTGGACTGCCCAGGATCGTTTCTCGTGTCCCATTTCCGTCTTGAGTCCACTTCGCGTCGAACGACTTGGTCAACTGTCGCGCCAATTGGCTGTACCGGGCGAGGCCGGCCCTCCGAAGCGCACTCAGCTTGGGGCTAAGAAGCGTCAGTGGACAGAGGACAATAAAGACGGCGATCAGCACGAATGCAATCATCGGTACCTTCGTACTGCCAAGAGTGTCGCCAAAATATGCGACCGAATTTCCAAACTGGCCCGCAAGGATGCTACCAATTGCCGCAGACAGAATTCCGAAATGCCGCTGCGCGTCGAGCACGAACCCCAAGCCGCCCAGCAAGTCGGGATGCGCCGGCGTCAAGTTAAGATCAAGCTTCATAACGTGGAACAGCAATAGGCTCCACACGAAATAGCGCCAGAGCCAGCGAAGAAGCAAAAAACGAAGGATCGGACTGCTCACAAAGACGAACCAATATCCGGCTCCGCTTAAGCCCCCCGAAGTATTCCCATGCCATGTCGTAAATTGCTGAGAGATCCACTCCTCCTGGTCGAGCATGAATATTGGCAATGACGCGAACACGAGCAGAAGCAATTCGGCCATTCCGGAGTCTCGCAGGCGCGAAATCCGTTCAAGCGCAGAATGGTAGCGTGCAAGGGCAGCCGTACCGATCAGTCCCGACTCGTCGAATGTCGTGACAACGTGGCGAATCTTGGGGTCTATCACAACTTCTGCGATGATGATTAATGGAAGTGCGAGGAAGAAGCGGCCGTAAATCGAAAAATCGTAGAGCAGGGGCAAGCTAACGTTGTGTCCGAATAGCACCCCTTCCAGAGCGGAGAGGCAGGCTAGCGGGACCCAGGTCAGGATGAGGAGCATCGCAATTCGTCCTCGGATATTGGGTGCGGGCTCAACGAGCTTCAGGCGGCGCAACAGCGCGTAGAACGGGCCGCCAAGGACCAATGAAAAATTCTTAACGATCGAGGACTCGGACGGCACATCGACTCTGCTGTCGCTCGAAACGGGGCGGACCGGCTTCATCGAAGCGCTGCCTGCACGACCTCAACCTG
>Ga0210399_10000569_pt1 | contig 29409 bp, 26 predicted proteins | sample IncBWC14MmetaG_FD_150865 | JGI IMG/M metagenome (GOLD analysis project Ga0210399, IMG submission 150865) | Forest soil microbial communities from Barre Woods Harvard Forest LTER site, Petersham, Massachusetts, United States - Inc-BW-C-14-M | ecosystem: Environmental > Terrestrial > Soil >... | reverse complement strand
TGCAACAGCGATGGACGTCAGGCAATCTTCTGTCGGAGAACATCGAGAAGCCAGCGATACTCCGCAACCTTTATTGACCAGGGCTATTGCTTCAATGCCGGCGAGTGGACGTTCCCGGACTCTCCCCTTCGAGGTGCATACGCCAACAACTGCGTTTACCAGCGCGTCGTGGGATGGGAGGCGTTTGAGCCGGCGCTCAGTCGAGCCGAAGAGATGGATGCTCACGCCATTTGGCGGTGCGCTGCTGAAATTCCCGAGGAGTGGTACGAAGGAGATCGAGACGGCCTAGATCGGTTGGTGCGGGGGCTGCATCAGCGCCGTGGGGCGATTCGGAAGTTGATCACCGCTTTTCGCAGGTCGAACCGGAATCCGTTTCCGAACTGGCGTGACTCGCCTGTGGATTCTGTCATGCCTCTTGCGGCAAGAGATCGCTCGCTTGAGGCACAGCGTTTGTAGTTGAGAACCCTAAGCGACGGATGTTTGGCACAAAGCACTAGCAAAGGAGGATCAGTATGGTTGAGCACAATCCTCCGGCTTCTGCCGATCGCTTGCGTGCTCCAGTGATTCCGCTCCCAATCGCGCTCTATGTCTCCGGTGATCTCATTTTCGAGCTCTATGACGGCGGCCAGCCGTGCCGCAGATTTTCGATCCGTTGGGAGAGGCTCGTTCCAATGACAGAAAACGGGCCAGAGGCAGCCCCTCAGAGTTCCCAAACCGGCTTGCGCACACACCCAGATTAGTGCCCGCCTTCGATAACCCGCCTAACGTGGACTTCCACCTGATCGCCAATGAACAAGAAATGAGGATGGCCATGAGAATTCGTGTGACCACCCGGGCGGACCTGTACGAACAACGGAAACAGCAACATATCGAGCGCGGCTACCGAATTGAAGATGAGCGGCCGATCCCTGTGAACGGTCTTTGCTCGTTCATCGCCGTGAGCGAGATACCCGATTCAAATGGAATTGGCGACCTCGTGACACAGGCACTCCACGGGGTGGCTAAATGAGGCCAGACGGATGATTATGCCATTTGGCAGTGCGCTGCTAGTATTCCCCGTTCCCGGGTTACTCCGGACGAAGGCATTGAGATTCGGTAGGATGGAAACCTCATGGAGCTTTACATCATTGCAGGGCCGAATGGGGTCGGCAAAACGACGTTCGCGCGCACATTTCTTCCCAAGTACGCCGACTGCAAGAACTTCATCAATGCCGACCTGATCGCGGAGGGTATTTCTCCTTTTTCTCCTGAATCTGCAGCGGTGCGTGCTGGCCGACTGATGTTGAGCGAAATCAGTTTTTTCGCACAAAGGCGAGCCACCTTTGCTTTCGAGACAACCTTGTCGGGTCGGAGTTACTTGAGGTTGATTCGGCAACTCAAGAAACAAGGATATGAGGTACATTTTTTCTTCCTATGGGTGAAGAGCGTCGATGTGGCGCTATCCAGAGTTAGGGAACGGGTGTTGAAAGGCGGGCACGATGTACCTGAAGCCGTGGTCCGTCGCCGGTTCGGCCGTTCGATCCGTAACTTCTTACGCGAGTACCGCAGATTGGCTGATTCCTGGTATCTGTTTGATAATTCAGCCGAAACGCCGGAAGTAGTGGCTTTTGAGAGTGCCGGCAAGCCTCGTATAATGAATCGAGAACAGTATGAAGCGCTGATCGTGCGCTACGGTGATAAATGAGCAGAGTTCCCAAGAGTGTCCTTAGACTGCCACTGGAGAAACGGGCGGAGATCGCATTTAAAGAGGCGGTCGAGGAAGTGATCGACGAGCACGCTCGTCTGGGATTGCCACTCTACATTTGGCGTGACGGAAAAGTAGTAGGGTTATCCGCTGAAGAGATCCGGCACGATTCTGCAGTGAGCCAGGGCAAATAGAACGACGAAATGTCCTCTCGCCGTTTCTGTGAAATGTCCTCGTTGGTGAGCACCCTTCCGTAAAACTTGTCTGGTTTTTCCCTCACATTCTTAGATTGCGTTGGCAACCCACGTCGAGGAGGTTCCCCTGTGCGTCCCCATGGTCAAACGAAGTTAGGCTTTTTCCCTCTGTCAATTGCTGACGCCAAACGACTCAAGAATTGGCTGACCTTTCCCAAGCCATTCTCCGCACTCGATCCCTGTGTGGGAGATGGCGTGGCGTTTACTCACTTGCTGCGTGGCATAACCGCTCGTCGCTATGGCATTGAGATCGACGCCAATCGAACAGAACAGGCGAGAACCCTGGGAATCGAGACTTTGCAAGCCAACACCATGGACGTACGCTGCCCGCCGGAGGCCGTGTCCTTGCTTTATCTGAATCCTCCGTACGATTGGGAATGCGGAGAAAGCAACAACCAGAGATTGGAAGCCGTCTTCCTGGAACACACCTATCGCTGGGTCAAGGCTGGGGGCGTGCTGCTGTTCGTGATTCCGCAGCTGCGATTGGCGAAATGTGCGAGGTTGCTGAGCGAACATTTTGCGGATTTGCGAGTATTCCGGCTCACCGAGCCGGCTTCTCTCGAATACAAGCAGATCGTAGTGCTCGGAACACGCCGCAAACGGCATTCCAAGGTTTCTGACGCTGTCTTGTTGGATGGAGTGTGCTACCTCGAAGCTCTGGCAACGAAGGCCGAGCTTGAACCGCTGGGAGACAATCCTGAGTTTCAGTACGAGATTCCAGCCTCCGAGGAGGTTGTCCTCACTCATGTGGGTATCCCCTTGGATGAGGTTGAAGATTTGTTGCTGGAGTCAACTGCGTACCGACAGGCGGGCCGAGTGCTCCTACCCAAGCTGAATGACGTCAAAGGCCGCCCGCTCACACCGCTCCATGGTGGCCATGTCGGATTGCTCTGCACTGCGGGGATGCTCAACGGTGTATTTGGCGAAGGAGAAGCGCGTCATATCGCCCACTGGCGCTCGGTGAAATTCACCGACCATTGGGAAGAAGAGGAAGAAGACGGAACGAAAATCCTGCACGACCGGGAACGGTTTTCGCATGAGCTGACGCTCGTCTTTGCCAACGGTAAGACGCAGATTCTCACGCACGAAAAGAAGGAGGCCGGATGAAAAATGCCCACCTTCGATTCGGCTGGCTGACGTATGTGAAGAGCACGGAAAAGACTACGACGAGCATCAGGTTGCGCCTGGACCGTTTTATCGGAGAGTTGTTGCCCGATCCTCCGCGACAGGCGAAGGCCCACTTTATTTCCGTCGTGGGTGGAGACACTCAGATTTCGGCGATCAGCGCGGCCATTTCCATGGCAGACCGGTTCATGGTTGAAGGGCCCAATGTTCCCCCTGCCCGAGTGTGTCTGGAGCGGAACGCTCAATGCTTCAAAGGATCCATTCAGCTTCCGGGACGAAAGAAGCCTTTGCGCCATCTCATTGGAATGTCGGAAGAACTGATTTCGGGAAACAGGTCGGCCAATACAGGAAAGCTTCTGCTGGCGGGCTCGGGCACGCAATTCGTCTGGAGTTCAGTCGCCGACATCTACGGGCTACCCGGGCTTCCGCATTGGGCCGACTGGTTCGAGGATGAATTGAAGACTCATCATGCCATCGCTCCGGTCTTGGGTGTTGGATGCGATCCCGTCACTATCAAAGGGGAGAAAGAGCAGTTTCTGGACTGGCTTAGCTGGGGTGTCGAGAGTGGTGCGGTCCGATTTCCCGACGAAGCAGGTCCGATTCGTTGGCCTGCGATGAGTATAGAAAATATCTTTTCGCGAACTGAATAGTCGGCCCGCCGCAACCGGCTCTCTTCACTTCTTTACTTCTTTACTTCTTTTCCACACACCGTCTGGGTTCACGAGTGAGCTTCCATGCCAGAGCTGTCGACTATTTACGATTACATGCGCGCCCACGCCAATTTATTGGGGATGCGGATACTTGAACAATTTCCCGCCCTGCATCAGGTTCACGATCCCCTTTCACCACGAATCGAAGGATTGTTGCGAAAGCCGTTTCCCGCGCAAGCGGTCGCGATTATGGGTTTGGCCAAACGTTGGCAGCAAGCACGAACGGGCATGGTGGTCGCGGAGTGTGGCACGGGCAAAACGCTGATTTCCCTTGGTGCAGTACATGTCCATAGCGAAGGAAGTCCGTTCACAGCGCTTGCCATGGTCCCTCCTCACCTGGTCGAGAAGTGGGCGCGGGAGGCATTTCTGACTCTGCCAGGGATGCGTGTATTCATCATCGACGATCTGCGAAATGACGGCGACGAAAACAAGCATCACGGAGTCAACGAAGTGCGACTCAGACAAGGGCGCGTCCTCCGCGAAGGCTTGTGCACAGCCTTGAGTGAGTTGCGGCTGCGCCGGGATTCCCCGAGCTCTCGGAAACGATGGTTGTCCCTCTGTGGAAGACCGTCGCTGTTTATCGTCGGCCGCGAGCGGGCAAAGCTGGGCTACTTCTGGCGTCATGCCTATCGCATACCGCGCTCGGGTCCTTATCTAGGCTGTGTCGTAAATTCCGATACCGGCAAACCCGTCATCCTGGATGAGAGCCGCTTGACTGCAGCTGAGTTTGAAAAGGTCAAGATCGCCGAGACCATCGGAACCAGAGGCGACAAGCGGTGTCGCCCGTTTCACAGTCCTCTGTGGCAAGCCGATCAGGACAAAATCCGCCGCATGGCACCGATCGAGTTCATCGGGCGTTACATGCCGGGATGGTTTGACTACGCGGTTTGCGATGAAATCCACCAACTGGCCGGCGACACGGCACAAGGGAATTCGCTGGGCACTTTGGCCTCTTGTACCGACCGGATTGTGGGCCTGACAGGAACGCTCCTGGGCGGCTACGCAGACGACTTGTTCAACACTCTGTTTCGAATCGAAGCCGCCAGGATGAAGGAGCACGGATACGAATGGGGCACGACGGGACGGACTTCCTTCACTCAAGATTACGGTGTTCTTGAAACCATCACGAGAGTCGAGCCGGCCGAGAACCGGTGCTCGAAAGCCAAGACTACCAGCACGGTTCGCCGAAAACCTGGGGCTTCGCCTTTGCTCTTTGGCGAATTTCTGATGCGGCTGTGTGCCTTCGTCTTTCTGGAGGACATCTCGGGGGAACTTCCGCCGTACGAGGAGACCTACCTCAGCGTACCGATGGACCCACTGATGCTGGCAGCGTATTGAGAACTGGAAGACGCCATTCGCCAGGCATTGAAAGAGCACAGGGGCAATCGGTCGGTGTTGAGCACGATGCTAAACACTTTGTTGCTTTATCCGGACCACCCGTATGGCCTGGAAACTCTATACGGAGCGGAGTTTGATCCGGAGCTTAAGCGCAACGTTCGCTTCGTGATCGCCGAAACGCGGGATCTTCCTGAAGAGCAACTCTATTCGAAGGAAAGAAGGCTTATCGAAGAGATTCGCAAAGAGCTAGCCGAAGGGCGCCGTTGCCAGATATTTGCTGTGTACACCCGGAAGCATGACGTTACTGCCCGGCTGCAGGGAATTTTGAGCAAAGAAGGAATTCGTACCGCGGTTCTGCGTGCAAGCGTGGACACCTCGAAACGGGAGGCCTGGTATGCGCGGCAGATCAAGGAAGAGGTGCAGGTCGTCATCTCCCATCCGAAGCTCGTCGAAACCGGTCTAGACCTGCTCGATTTCCCAACCATCATCTTCTACGAGTCGGGGTATTCGCTGCACACGTTGCGCCAGGCCAGCCGCCGTTCTTGGCGCATTGGACAGAGAAAGCCGGTGCGAGTGAAGTTCCTTTGCTATGAGGGGACGATGCAGACAGCATGTTTGCGTTTGATGGGAAAGAAACTGCTGGTGGCGCTCACCATGGAAGGCAAGTTCGCTGGCGAAGGATTGCAGAACATCGACGAGGACGATGACATGCTGTCGGCCATGGCGCGGGAACTGGTCGAGAGGAATGGGATTGGGGAGACGGCTGACGCGGTGTGGAAAGCCCTGAACGCAGAACATGAGAAACTCTTCCCCGCGACGTCTGGTGCAAACCAAGATGTTTCGCCAATGGATGCCTCGCAGGTCCTGCCTGAGACTCAATCTGACCCTGCGAGTCTTCTCGGCGAAGCCATTGCTGGGCATTCGGTCTTGATATTCGGACATCGACCGGGGTCCCTGACGGGCAGAAAGCCGCGCAGCAGGGCTGTCCCGGAGCAGGCATCGCTATTCAACTTGGGCTGATGGAACCAGGAGAAGTGGGACTCTTGGACGCCTTATTGCGTCCAGTCGTCGGGCGGCGACTGGATGCCCCATACGTTGCCCGGCTCATCGAGCGCCAATCCTAACAGCCACAGCTTTTCATACTGCCCCATCGAAATGCAGTTCACTACCCGGGCCGTGACATTCCTCGCGGCAGGAAGTCCCTCCAAGCGCACTTCGGCTCCGATCTCCAGCGGCCGAGCGAAGCGTGCAGCGCATCCCTGGGAATTGACCAGGATTACCAAGCACGCGCCGGAAAAAGGCTGAGCCGGATCGAGGACGGTAAGGGTGATCGGGATCTCGCAAGGAATTCGAGTACCCCGGCGGAGGTTTTTCTTGTCTGTGTGACCCACATCCAAGTTTATCGGTTCGTAACGCCACGTCAAAGACCGCGCGCCTGTCCTTCGCGATCTGATTGTGTCAGCCGAGTTCTGATTTCAACCCAAATAGGAGGAAAGCAGTATGTCAGAAACAAGTACGCTCATTGGCTATAGCGGCCGGACGATCGGCCGCGAAGAACTGGCGCTGGTACCGACACCGCCGGCGACCGAAACGCATCGCCCGATCCCACATCACGAAATCGTGCAGGCATTGGTTGAAACCCTCGGTTTTCGCCACATCGGAATCGTCCATGACGAGTATGCAGTCTCGCCGGACGGCATGAAGATGTTCGGCGTGCTCGATCTCGCCACCGAAATGGAAGGGTGTCGCTTCTCCATCGGCCTAAGGAATTCACATGACAGGAGCATGCGATTGGCGATAACTTGTGGTTATCGCGTGTTCGTGTGCTCGAACATGGCATTTTCCGGGGATTTCACTCCCGTGCTCGCCAAGCACTCGAAGTCGTTCTCCTTGATCGACTGCATCTCGGTCGGCGTTGACCGAATGCAACGCAACTTCGAGCCGATGCGAAAGCAGGTAGAAGCCTGGCAGAGAAGCGAACTGACGGATGTCACCGCGAAGGTGGTCATCTACGAGGCGTTCGTGGAGGGCAAGTTGGAAGCTAGCAAACACCTCGCCCGCACCGTGCACGATCTCTACTTCGAGCCACAGTACGAAGAGTTCAGGCCTCGGACGATCTGGAGTCTCTCAAACGCGTTCACTTCTGCCCTCAAAGAACTGGACCCGATTCCGCAATTCAAGGCAACAGCCAAGCTGGGAGAGTTCCTGGAGGCTCGGTTCTCGCAAGGTTTTTAACCAAGCATGGCGGTGCCGGCCGGGCCGCCGCTTCGATTATTGTTGTTTGCCTAACCCTTGGGAACGTCATTCATAGGTAAGTGTCAGAGCAAAGACACGGTTGACAGATTGAATCCGCAGCCAGCGTGACTTCGCCATCTGATCAGCAAATTCTCAGGCGGACCAGTCCTCGTTCCTTCGCCCAGGGTGGATTACGGCCGGTTTGCGGTGACTCGGGCACTTTTCAAGGAACCGCTCGCGGGGAACACCGCAAAACCGTTCAACTAGGGCGTGTTCACACTACGTCAATAATCTTCGGGTAAGATGCAAGGCATGGAACTTACTGCCGAGCAGTACGAACGAATTCAGGATTGCTTGCCGGTGCAGCGTGGCAACGTGCGTCACGAGAATTTGGTTCTGTTGAATGCCATCCTGGATGTGGCCGAGCACGGATGTAAGTGGCGCGGATTGCCCAAACGGTTTGGCAACTGGCACAGTATCTATGTGCGCATGAATCGCTGGGCCAAGAAGGGTGTGTTAGATCAGGTGTTCGCCAAGTTGCAGCAGGAGCAGATTCTCCGGCTGAAGATCGAAGCCTTCAGTTTGGATTCGACCTCGGTGAAAGTACACCCCGACGGAACGGGGGCTTTAAAAAAACGGACCGCAAGCCATCGGGAAATCGCGGGGAGGATGGAACACCAAAATTCATCTGGTTGCCGCGAATGCTCGAACGGCAATAATTTTCTGCTTGTCGCCCGGAGAAGCCCACGATGCTCCGGTGGGCCGGCAACTGCTGCTGGAACTCGGTCCGCTGCCGGTCGAAGTTCCGCTGGTGATGGACCGGGCCTACGAAAGCGACGAAACCCGGCAACTGGTGCTGGAGTTGAACATGATTCCGGTGGTTCCACACAAATCGAACCGGCGCGAACCCTGGGACTACGATCGCGAGCTCTACAAGAAACGGAACCAGGTGGAGCGCCTGTTTTGACGGCTGAAAGGCTTCCGTCGAATCTTTTTGCGCTTCGAGAGACTCGACGTTGTATTTCTGGCCTTCATCTACTTCGCCTTCATCATCGAGGCTCTGCGATAGTGTGAACAGGCCCTAGCGAGTAGTGAAGCTCCTGACCGGACTTTTCACACCATCGCGCGCGCCGTTACCTTCCATCGAATCGACCGTGTAGTAGTAAGTCGTTCGGGGGTGAAGTCCATCGACACGCACACGGAATTCCGTGTAGGGATGGTTGCGATTCAGCCGGATGTGGGATTTCGCAGTCTCGCTTAGGTTCTTCGGGTCCGTGCCGTAGGTCACGATGCCGAAATGCTCATCGCTACCTCCGGGATTATTGCTAGTCCACCGGATGATGGCCCAATTGCTGTAGGCCGTTTCCAGTGAGGGTCCCTGGGTGATTTGGATATGAGCAACCTTGTTCCTGGGAGGCAGCTCCTCTGTGGCTTTTGCCTTGTAGGGATTCGTCTGACCCGCGAATGCAATAGGCCACAGCATCATGGCCAGAGCGGGAACCACGACTCTCACAAGAAATCCGTTCATGTGGAGAACCTCCAAATCGATTTGTCTCGTAATTAAAATAGCGTTCGAAGGCGCATGGAGTGTACTCCATGCGCCTTCGTATTTCCCTTTACGGCAATCGTGCACCGGCTCCTGCTCGCAACTCTTCTGCTGAAAGGATCGTGCTGTTCCCTTGAGTGGAAGCGTTGCCACCAGTCATACAAGTTCCGGTGTAGGTATTGATATCCGGGTACGGTGTGGTGTACCCATCTGTGAGTGTTTTCAAGAATGCGACGATCTGGTTCTCCTCCGCGTCCGTTAAGCCGAGTTTCCCGACCGTCATGTCCATGTTTTGCGGGACTTCGGGTGAAGGCCAGCAATTTACTTTCTCAACCGTTCCTGCCGGGCAATGTCCACTCTCTACAGCAAAGGGATACACGTCCCGTGTGTTGTAGAAGTGAACCAGTTGCTTCAGGCTCTTGATGTAGCCATTGTGGAAGAACTCCTTCTGGAAGTAGGGTCCCGGCGCATCCGTACCGCCTGTGCACTGAGGCGGTACAAGGGCTACGTCGCGTGCGGTCATGGTCTGCATCTGACCGTCGGACGTGGGCGCAAACTTGGTCCACGTTGAATTCGGGCTGGCGGCAGTCTCGTAACCGCTTCTGAGAAATTCGCCCAAGCCAAAATCGGTATATGTAAAGCCTGCGGGGTTGAGCGTAAATCCGAAGGAATCCGGCGTGCTCTCATAAAGAATCGCGACTCGGGGATTCTTCGGCAAACCGAGATTGGACGAGCCGAAGCAAGTAAAGAGTGGAGTTACGTCGGCGGCCACGCCTGTGTCCACCGCGCCCAAATCGGTTGGAGCCGGGGCGGTTGATCTTCCATCTAGGTGGCAGGAGTTGCAGTTGCCTTTGCCTCTGAACAGATCGTAGCCGGCTTTTTCCTGCGCTGTCAGCGTGTACTTGTTCGCCAGAAAGGCGTCGAATTTCGACGTGAAAGGGCTGACGGACAAACTCTTTTCGAATGCGCTAATGGACTGCGCCCAGTGAAGGTAAACGTTATTTGACTTGGTGCGGTCGTCGGGGCTTAGCATGACTGGCGTCGCGCTACCCCCAAATATTGCAGCCCCCACCGGGGTTGCGCAGATGGACGCGGTGTTGGGTGGGAAACTGGACGGGAACGAGTCTTTGCCCCACACTTCTTCAAAGAGCGGCCGGTACACTGCCAGGGAGAGCTTGTAGGTGATGCAAGCAGAATCAGGATTACCCATTTCTGCAGGATCGAGTGGGGGAAACTGTGACTGCTCACCGGCGGGATCCCTTGTCAAATATCCGGTCGCGCGCGAATCCCAGAAATTTCCGCCAAAAAAAGCGCCCTGGGTCGCGTTGTACTGGAGCGGAGGGAAATAGCTGGAATACGTGTATCTCTGCGCTTGCCGCTTACCGGCCCGAAAACGATCCGATCCGGGATACGCCATCATCGTCAGATTCACTGACGGGATCGGTCCACTGAAGGCGGCATACGGCATGTGGCAAGAGGAGCAGGCGGTATTCTTGAAAGGCGAGATGTTCTTATCGTAATTCATGAGCTTGCCGAGTATTTCGACCGAGGCGACTCCGGTGTCCTTAAGTATGGGCGGGTTACCCGTCGGAACCGGAGGCTTTATAGCGTGCCACTGTCGAATCGCTTCGGCTTCGATGAAATCCACTTCGCGTTGCACCCTGGCTAGCTCCGAATTCAAATCAGGCGGCAGAATCCCAGGGGGATATGGGTTGTAAATCGTCGACGGGGGTTGTTGCCCGTGGGTGATCATGGCAACTCCGAGGGCCATCACGAAGACTATGGCTCCGAGCAATAGAGATTTAAGGTGCATGATGTTCCTCCTCTGGTTTGGCAGATCAGCTCTTTGAGTGTTTTAGGAGAAGGCGGGTGGTCCGCGCGAACCCATCCCGGGAGCGTGGTGGTTCCTTCTCCAGTTGTGACTCAATCGTTCAGTGATTTGGAGAAAGCGGGTGGTCGAGCCCAATGGTAGAAGAGGCGCACATCAAAACTGCCACCCGGCCAATACAGTGAGGAGATGCCACTGGCTTAACTGATCCAGTGTGCACCATAAAGAAACTGCACTACGCTTAATCCGAAAACTTGGCATTTGCAATACTAGGCTTACCGTATAACTCATGAGGTAATACCATTCCGGTACAAACCATCAGCCACCCGGCTATTATCAAGAGCAGTTCCGCAGTGACTTGGGATATACGGGCCAACCGCGGAGCCACTTACTCATTGCTGCCGCAGATCCTACCGCTACGGCAGTGAAAGGAAGCACGACAATCAGAGGAAACCAATGACCCGGGTGCAGCAGGACCGGAATGGATGCCAGGGCGACTCCTGGAGGATGGTAGGCGTGAATCAGACTGATGACGACAAACGCAGCGACCATGGCGAGCACCGCCATTTCGAGACCGCTGCCAAGAAGACTGACTCCCGTTCCCACGGCAGCCCCGCAAACCGAGCCCACGATCAACGCGTACGGTTGAGCGACCGGCGTCTCCGGCAACAGCATGAGAATGGTCAGGGTGGCCCCAAATGGGGGCACCAGAAATACTCCAATCCGGTTCGCCTCCAGAGCCGCCAGCACGCCGAACATGGCCGCTACCCATAGGTAGCCGCTTAGACGAAGGGTGGGCCTCGTCCCCCAACACCGAATAACGATGGAGCAAAGATGGCTCATAGGTTGCGTCAAGAACCATTCACTTGGAAGATCCTGGGATCAGCATCTCCGTGTGCTTCCAGTGACTGGAACTGCTGTTTTTGGGGCGGATGACTTCTCCCCTGCTTGACGCTGGAAAAAAGCGCGTTGAGACCTTCAGCCATGGTCGGGTGCGTGAGAATGGCATCGCGCAATGCAGCGTAAGGAAGTCCAGCAAGCATTGCCATCTCCACAACGGCCATCACTTCACCGGCCTCAGGCCCGATCATCGTAAAACCAAGAATCCGATCGCCATCCTTTTCGATCAACGCTTTCATGAATCCGCGGGTTTCATCTATCGTTCGCGTCCTCAGCACCGCAGTCATGGGTATCTTGAGGACCCGAACGCCGATACCTTGGCGGGCCGCTTCGGCTTCGGTGAGGCCAATATGTGCGACTTGGGGATCGGTGAACAGGCATGACGGGACCATGCGGCCGCGCGTCGTCCGATCTATGCCGGCAAGGTTGTCGCGAATAACTCGAAAATCGTCAAGTGAGATGTGAGTGAATTGCGGACTGCCGGCGCATTCACCAATCGCCCAAACATTGGGAGCGGTTGTCTGCAGCCGTTCATTCACCTTCACGTAACCTCTTTGATCCATTTCGACGCCGGCGGCTTCCAGCCCAATTCCGGTCGTGTTCGGTGCGCGGCCAGTCGCAACCAAGATGTCGCTGCCTGTAATTTTCTTTTCGCCGGAGGGCGTTCGCACGGTTAGGCTGACACCAGTTCCAGAGCGACCGTCCACGCCCACGATCTCGGCGGGAGCGATGATGTCAATTCCGTCGTCAGCAAATATCTGAAGGAGTGCGGCTACAACGTCTGGGTCCTGGTTAGCTAGAAGTCGCGGGCCCAACTCAAGAATCGTTACCCGACTACCAAAACGACGAGAGGCCTGCGCGAATTCAAGCCCGACATAACCACCTCCGAGAACAATCAGGTGTTCGGGTAAACGATCTAGTTCGAGAATCTCAATATTCGTTAACGGCTCGGACTCTGCCAAGCCGGGCACCGATGGAATTGACGCGTGGGTTCCAAGGTTTAGAAATATTCGTTCGCTCGTCAGCGTTCGGATGCCACCGTCATTGAGCCTCACATCCAGCGTCTTGGAATTTCTAAACGTCGCTTGGCCCATAACAAGTTCGGCGCCGCTTGCTTTGTAACGGTCCAGGTGCATGGCGATTAGACCCTCGACCATCTCACGTTTCCGTTTTCGAACCGCCGCCATGTCAGATGAGGTGCTGGCTAGAGTAATCCCAAATCTGGTTGCGTGATGCACGAGATCCGCAACTTTAGCGCTCCAGATCTCGTTCTTGCTGGGAAGACAATTGACGTTCGGGCAGGATCCCCCGATCCACCGCCGCTCGACGACCACCGTGTGTTGTCCGGATTGTGCCAAATGCCAGGCAAGATATTTTCCGCCTTCCCCGCTCCCGATGATGACATTCTTATAATTTTCCACACTCATATTGAGATCCTTTCAACCACAAGACTTCCAAAACAGCTCAGATCACCTTCACAGCCTAGACAAAGACCTGCCGGCACGTGAATGGATTTGGCCCTTTAGAAGCCAAGCGCGCGGACATCTCCGTCTCCCTTGATCTTGGTCTGCTCTCACGAGAAGAACAAACGCGCCATCGTCGCGATTAGGCCTCCGAGACTAGAGGCGGGCAGCCTGGAGACTGGGCCGCGCTAAATTCTCGATGCTCGTTGATCAGCGCCACACCCAAACTCCAAACACCAACCGAGGTGCACTCGTTGGTTGCCCGGCCTGACGACTGAATGTTGCGGTCTGGCCGAATACACCGGAGTACGCATACCCAATGTAAGGAGCGAACTTGCGCGAAAACTGATATCCGAACCGCACGCCGCCGTCGAGGTCCGAGAACCCAGTTCCGATCCCACGTCCACGATCTGCCTGACTGTAGAAATTCAATTCGACTTGAGGTTGCAGTATCAGGCGTTGAGTGAGGTACAAATCGTACGAGCCTTCGATTCTTCCCGCCACGCGTCCTCCATCGCGAACATATAGCGTTGGCGCAAAATTGAAGAAGTAAGGAGCGAGTCCCTGCATGCCGATTGCGGCCCATGCGCGAGTTGGACCGGAATCGAGATCGAGACGCACGCCCGCCTGCCAATCGAAGTAACGCAGGTATGGAATCGGCCGGTCGTACAGAATCTCCTGGTCTCCATCACTGGTGATGCCGTTTGTCACTGTTCCTTCGGACTTGAGCCACAACTTGTTAAAGTCTGTTCCAATCCAGCCTTGGCCATCCCATCGGAAGCTAGTGTTCGGGCCATTCGTTCTGCCCTCCAGTTGATCGAAGCTTACAAATGTGAGCACCCGGTTATCTTCCACTGGCTTGGGCCAACGTGATGCCGGAGTTGGTGCTTCGACCGGAGTTTCAGGAGCCTGTGCACAAATCGGAATTGGTCCGAAACTCGCCAGCAATGCGCCCGCGAAGACAAGGTGAAGAGCGAGGCGCGACATCATGACACCTCCACGGTACGAAACATTCCCGCAGCCATGTGGTAAAGCAGATGGCAGTGGAAGGCCCAGCGTCCGGGTGTGTCTGCGCTGATGAGATAGCTCACCCGTTCGGCAGGTTTGACGAGGAGAGTGTGCTTGTATGGAGAGAACTCACCGCTGCCGTTTTCTAACTCACTCCACAGTCCGTGCAGATGAATCGGGTGCTCCATCATGGTGTCGTTGATCAGAATGAAGCGCACACGCTCGCCGAGTTTCAGTTGGATCGGCTCAGCCTGGGAAACCTTGTATCCGTCGAAGCCCCAGATGAAGCGCTCCATATTGCCGGTGAGGTGCAGAATGATTTCGCGAGTCGGCGGTCGACCGTCCACGCCTTTGTAGAGTGCATGGAGATCAGAGTACGTCAGCACGCGACGACCATTTCCATTTAGTCCGTCTCCCGGATCATGCAGCCTCGGAGAAGTTTTCATGGCAACACCGACCACTTCAGCCCCAACGTGCAGCGGCACCTCTCCTTCCCGCGTCTCGGTTGGGCGAGACATCATTCGAGAAGGCTGCGGCATGAGTCGCGTTGTGTGTGGCCCAGGCTGCGAAAACGGGGTTTTGCCCGCCAACGGCTCGATGGCGCCATCCCTCATCGCGGTCATGTCCGTGTCCTTCGTTTCGGGCATGCTGTTGTCGGTCATCCCGTTCAGTTGCATGCCCTTCATTCCTGGCATTTGATCGGAAGCCATGCCGCCCATCTGCATGCCATTCATGTGAGCCATGCCGCCCATACCCATGTCTTCCATCGTACGGTTGGGATATGGATCCATCGGCGGGACCTCCGCTGCCATCCCCAACCGCGGGGCCAGGGTACCGCGGGCATAACTACCGCGAGATTCCGGCTGCGCAAAGATGGTGTATGCCTTCTCTTCGTGCGGTTGAACGATGACGTCGTAGGTCTCGGCGACGCCCATCCGCATTTCATCCACCGTCACTGGCTGTACATAGTTTCCGTCCGCCCGCACAACGGTCATCGGGAGACCTGGGATGCGCACGTCAAACAGAGTCATGGCCGACGCGTTGATAAAACGGAGTCGAACCCGTTCGCCCGGCACAAATAATGCGGTCCAGTTCGCGTCGGCGGGATTGCCGTTCATCGTGTAAATGTAGGCGGCGTTGGTTACATCGGCGATGTCGGTCGGGGTCATGTTCATGCGTCCCCACATCAGGCGATTCGCTATTGTGGGGCGCAGGCCTTTGTTCTTTGCATCCTCAATAAACGTGCCGGTCGTACGCCTGTGATAGTTGTAATAATCGCTTTGTTTCTTAAGGTTGCTATAGAGGGTCTCAGGTTTTGTATCCGTCCAGTCGCTCAGCAGCACAACGTAGTCTCGGTCGTATTCGATGGGTTCTTTGTCCCGCGGCTCAATCACGAGAGCGCCCCACAAGCCTAACTGCTCCTGAAAGCCGCTGTGACTGTGATACCAATACGTCCCGTTCTGCCGCACCGGAAACCGGTACACAAATGTTTGCCCCGGTGCGATTCCCGCATAACTCAGCCCGGGCACGCCATCCATTTCTGTGGGAATCCGCATACCGTGCCAGTGAATCGATGTTTCGGACGGAAGGTGATTGGTCACAGCGATCGTCACTGTGTCTCCCTCACGCCACTTCAGTGTCGGCCCCGGGAAAGCTCCATTTATTTTGAGAGCCCGAACTCGCCGCCCGGTGAAATTAAGGTGATGAGCTTCAATCGCCAAATCGAAGTGATTGCCCGTCAGAACAGGGGCTTCGTGAGCACTCGTTTCCGCGTTGGCAAGAGTGACCTTTCCCTCAACCAAGGCGGCTATGCCTACTGCGGCAGCTCCTTGCACGAAGCGACGGCGCGTCAGCGTCAAACTGGGATCTTTTTCTGGTGTTCGCATGATGAATTGTCGTCGACAAATGCACTTCAATTTCAGCGCGCTCACGGATTGCGCGCCAACCAAGTCTTGGCTGAATCGGCGAGAGTAAGTACCGCAGCCCCCAGCATGATGGCGTCTTTGATGATCAGCCGGCCGGCTCCCGACAGATATGGGAATCCGTGGGTGGAAGCTCCTAAGGCAGGAACCCACGCCTCCGGAGTGGTCACTAAGAATGAGAGCGTGGTAAGGGACATCAGGATAAGAAGGAAGCTGCCCACTGCGGAAACTTGCGGCAAGATGGGATACGACGCGATCAGTACCCCTATCATGACGATCACGATCCCCAACCCATGGGAGAATGAGTACGTGCCATTCGACTCATGCCATTGCCGATGCGCCGAAATTACCTCACCTTCCTTGTTCATGTACTGGCGGTAGTCCGGAGCCGGATAATGATAGAAAAAGCTCATCAACGGGCTGTTAGCCACCAGCGGCACAATGCCCTCTGCCTCATAGTCCGCGAATTTCAGCCCGCCGATCCAAAACAACACAACGATGAGTCCGAAGCGCAACAGGCCCATGCCAACGCGGTCGAGTTTTGCCGCCTGCTCGTAAATATGCTCCACCACCAACTTCCGCGCAGGATATGTGCCAATGGCAATGGTGACTTGTGTAGACATTACGGTTCTCCACTTCTTGGTGATCGACTAAGTCGGCGAGAAGCTGTTCTGGTTTGAACGGCCCCCGTCGATCGCCACGGATACGAAATTCCGGTATTGCAAACGTCTCTTCAACCTACACCCAGGCTTTGGCGCCGAGTGCCAAGTCCACAGTGATGACGTAGGTGCAGTACATAAGCCAAACTCCGTTGACAAAATTGCAGGAAACCTACAAGGCAGGCACCAGGGCTCCAGGAGAGCAAGCGTGTAGGAATCTCCACGGCGTAAATAAGGCTCAAACCGACGAAGATAATCATGACGGAATGTCACCCGCCCGACGGAAAACATCCACCCCCAGAATGCTAAGGAACAAGAACGCGATCGCCATCCACCCATCCGGCACCGCGCTCGTCTCGATGTAGCGACGATGAGCCATGGCAAACCAATGGATGCCGTAAGCCGTGAAGGCGAGACCGGCGATATACAAAGGAGCAGTATCTCCGAAGACGTTGAACCAAGTCAGTCCGATCAGAAGGAAGACACCTGTGATGAACTGCATGAAGCCCGGCATCCAGAATCCGCATAGACCAAGAGTTTTGTTCACCTCCGGATTCGTCTTGGGAAAACCAAAGAGGGCCTGCCCGCCCCAAATGAAATAGCCGGTGCCAAGACCGAAGAAACCTGTGGCCACTGGCACGAACCGTGAAGCTGCGAAGGTGAATGCTTGTGTCTCCATCTTTCTCCCACCCGTGAGGCAAGCCACTGCAAGTCCCTTTCCACTCATCCAACATCGGCAAGAGATGACAACATCAATGGATTCATTGGCAGTTAGTAAAGAGGCCGGCCGCGCCGCTCTCCAACTTTCACGATCGCACAGTCAATTGGCGGTCACGCTGTCGAAATCTGAACTGAAGAGACTGATTCCAACGCCCCGAGTGTCGTCCAACCGGAGCGAGTAACACTTTCGCTCGCTTTAAGAAGTGCAAATGCGAGAGTCGAGCACCGCAGGCCGGCGCGTTGTTTCAGACTACCCCTCGGCGTCACCAGGTTGTGCGCAACGGTGAGAATTGGACGCGCACAAATCTCAGGGCGAACAGTTGACGCGGATCATTTAACCTTCAGACAAGTAAAATATTGCTCGTCGCGACCGCGCCAAGCGTCGAACTCAGTCGGAGCAAGTTTGCCCATCTCCTTGAGAAACTCAAGATCCCCCACGTCGTGATATTGCCTCCACATTTCATTCCTCTACTATTCTCGTCGTCACTGGACTGACTCTGCGCTTGCGTTGATTCTGTTCGGGCAGCTGCTTCATCGTTACTCGTCTGCTCTTCGCAGGCACCGTTAATCGTTGGGACGACTTTCGAGTTGCCATCGTGTCATTCATCGTGGAGTCTACCGGACTGTTCGCTTTGTCGTCGGCTAGAACTCATGATGTGGCTCTTTCCGGGACAGCTCTCAGCGGATGCGGTTTCGCCCCGGTATTTCCAGCTCTCGGAATTGAAGCTCTCAAAAGGGTTGCTGATCAGAATCACGGAGCTGCACTCGGCGCCTACACGGCGTTTCACGACTTGGCGATGGGCATTACAGGCTCGATTGCAGGATTCATCGTCCGAAAGTTTGGCTACGCGGCGATTTTCCTCTATGGCTCAGGAGCGGCCTGCGCGTGTGTGCTCGCTCTCGTGCTCTATCACTTCGTTCCTCAGCCGCACGCACCCATGTCGCCCGCAAATGCTGAGAGCTGAGCGTTGACCTGGGCGTGGAGCCGGTTTGAGCTGGGAGGCACAACTATCCTGGCTCGGACTGAGCCGCCGTGCCACGATCGCGCTCGTCTCGGACAATAGTGTTGAATTTGTGATGCGTCTTCTCGCACTTGTGTTCTTAGGGCGCTTGTGTCGCGCTGTTGACCCCGGTGCTTAGATTGTCCGAAGGATCCCGTTACAGAGAAGGAGAACTTGGCATCAGCAGGTCCGCGTGAATTTGGACCTGCGACGTAAGCATGCGATGAACTGGACATCGCCCGGCAATTTCCAAGAGCCTCCGTTGTTGATCCTGCGATAGATCTCCGGAGAAGGAAATCCCCATTTCAATTCCGTCCGCCATCCCAGTCTTTGCATCGAACTGGCCTTCCGCTAAGACCTTCTGCTTTCTACGGGCGTCACGTACGACAGATAGATATGCACCCCCACAACTGGCCCCCCTGGGGTGAACCCACAAGCTGAGACAGTTTTGAATGACACACGTGCCATTGAGTTGAGGTTTGCTGCCTTCATAGCTAGCCGGGGATGAGGTCTGGAGCAGGGGACGGCGTTTTGAGTCCCCTGCTCCAGTATCCTCGTAGAAACCTTCTCTTCGGTTCCTGGGAAAAACTCCAGGCTCGGACTGCACAACTATGTCATGGAATCTGCCTGCTCCACGTGCCCTTCAAATTCTATTATCGCCGTGAAAGACCCTGAACGGGTAACCGACGTTGCGAAACTTCGTCATTGATCCCCAGACAACACGCGTGCAGCTTCCGATTCGCTACCGAAAGAGTGGATGAGCGCGAAAGTGTTTAGTGTCCGCCCCAAGGACACCTGTCCAGATTCCTGACCGGACAGTGGCTGGCCAACTCGCGCCATCATTTGTTTTTGCCGGTGCTTAAAAGCCTGGAAGAGTGGCATGCGAGGTGCTTCACTCCAGATGCCGAGAAAGATCGGGCGCGCGCAGGAAGAAATGGTTTTGATAACGTTTTAGATCGGAAATACAGTACTGTCACTTTTGAGTTGTACGCTGGTTGCCGTATGCTGGCGGCATCTTTGTGATGTCTTTGCCGGGTGATTCTTTTTGGGTGTACACCCTAAGGGTTCCGCTCAACCACCCGCTTTCTCGAAACAACTGAACAGTTGAGCTGCAGAGGCGCGGACGAGCCGTCTTCGCGGGTGTGTCCGACCGCGCCTCTCCACAGCGAAGAACCCCGTGTCTCTCATAACAAAGGAGGAACACCCATGCGTCTGAAAACCCTATGGCTGGGAGCCATTGTTGTCCTGATGACCCTGGCGTTCACAATGGTTACTCACGGGCAGGAAGACAAGGAAACCGAACACAAGCGCCCGACGGTTTACAACCCGTACCCCCCAGGGATTCTCCCTTCGAACTTGAATTCAGAGCTCGAAAGAATCCTGAGAGAGGTGGATTTTATTGAAGCCAGAGCACTTGCGCGCTGGAAAGCATTAACGCCACCAACTCTGACAAATCAGCCGCCAATTCTTGCAAATACAGGGACGGAGGCGATCGAAACGCTCGGCGAGCTCATGAACTACGACAAGAACATTTCGCCGAAGAGGAATACAGCCTGCTCGTCTTGCCACATGCCGTACGTGGCATTTGGTGGCCCGATCCCATCGGTCAACCTGACGATGATCGCATATCCGGGAACGGAACACTTCCGAGCTGGCAAGCGGACACCGCAGAGGTACACGTATTCACCATTCTTCCCTGTGCTCCAGTACAACCAAACACAGGGTGCGTTCTTCGGCGGTAACTTCTGGGACTCTCGCGCAACCGGATACAAAATAAGGAACCCCGACGCTGAACAAGCGCAGGGGCCTCCCGTCGATACTCAGGAAATGGGCAATCCGGATACCGCTTGCATTGTATACAAACTTTCCAAAGCTAAGTATCGGCGGCTCTTTGAGGAGGTCTGGGGCAAAGACTCGCTCAACATCAAATTTCCGCCCGACACCGAGAGAATTTGCGCAACTCCGGCAGGCGCTGCGGTGTTCGGAAGCGACACTACGCCAGTAAAACTAAGTCCGGAGGATCGAACCCGGTCGAACAATGCCTATGACCACTGGGGACAGTCCATTGACGCCTACGAACAGTCGGTTCAGGTCAGCGCGTTCACATCGAAATTTGATGGCTGGCTGCACGATCCAACCAAGTACCCGCTCACAGCCGACGAGAAGGCGGGTTACGACCTGTTCCGCGGCAAGGGGAACTGCAACTCCTGCCATCTGGACGGTCGATCCACAGCACCCACACCTCTACCGCCCGAAGGCACGGCACCGAACGGAGAGGACACTGGCGCAATTGCGAATACCGAGCCGCTGTTCACCTGCTTCGGTTCGTCCAATCTGGGTCTGCCTCTAAACCCCAGAGACGCGTTCTTTTATCAGACCAAGCCAGATCCCTACGGGTTCACACCCAACCCCATAGGCTTTGCCTATCGGGATTTAGGACTGGGAGAATTCCTTAGGAGCGGCTACGGTACATGGGCCAGTCCGAACCAGAGTTGGAGACAATACGCGCCACAAGAAGATGGCCTCATGCAAGTATCTTCGGCCAGAAACGTGGCTATGGTTCCGTCACAGTGCACCGGTGGCACGGATGCTCCGGGGCCCTACTTCCAAAAAGAGTTCTTCCACAATGGCTATATCAAGAGCCTGAAGCAACTCGTCCACTTCTACAACACGCGTGATGTGTATCCGTTCGACGTCACCTCGGGGCACTGTCCGGCAGGAACGACCGAAAAGGTGGACTGCTGGCCCGAGCCTGAGGTTCCCGCCACTAAGGACATGACGGTCGGTAAGCTCGACCTGACAGACCATGAGGAGGACCAGATCGTCGCATTTTTGATGACGCTTACAGACGGCTACACAACACCATACCCCAACAGCGACACTTATGCGGGGGCCTGCATGACCGGCGGCTCCGCCAGGACGCAAGGCAACGAGTCTCTGATCCCGACTCCGCCACTTCCCGCTTGTTCACCAGAGGTTTGCGGCCTCCCGCCCCTACCGCTTTCGCCTGTTCCGTAGCTCACGGAGTGTAGGGCAGCCGGAAGTTCAAACTTATTGACTAACCAATGCATGGAGGCTCCCATGCCTCCATGCATCTTTTCACCCACAGGCAGTGTAAACCGAGTAATTCGACTGGAGGCTGACAATGAATGTTCTGCATCGAAATCTGACTATGCGGGTTATAGCTACGATCCTTCTCTGCTCGACCGCGGCACTCGCGCAGCTGAGCCCCAGTACTCAGAAAGTTGCAAGCGTCCGGATTACGGAAGGTCCAGCGATCGAACGGGTTGATCGCAATTCTGCCATTATCACGTGGAGGAGCAACAACCCCGGAGGGTCGCCCCAACATTACGCAGTCGTGTATTACGGTACCAATCCCGGGGAACTCAGCCAGACAGCGAAATCCTCTATCAGGCTGAACCCTACCCACTCCTATACGGTGTTCCGGGTGTGGATGCCCAACCTGCAGCCTCGGACAACCTACTACTACAAGGTAGATTCGATGGAAGCGAACGGCAACAGCGACGGCGTGCAAAGCCTTGTCAAACAATTCACTACACCCTAAGCAGGCAACTCAAGACCGCTGAGAGATAACTTTTTTCAAAGGTGGAGTCAGGAGGCTACCGAACTAAAACACAACGCAATTTCCAGGTTCATCGATTGAAGGTAATCACGATAGTCGCGATCGCCATTCGTACCAAAGACTCGCTCCACTGCGGCTGCCACTGGTACTCCTCATTCAGGGAATATAAGATCTGCCCGAGCAGGCAGTCGCTGAAGTGCGAAAACCGTCAAGCCGTTCAACGCTCTCACTCAATCTAGTCGTTCCTGCGATCTAAGGAACTGTTCCCCTCTCCCGGCCTAAAAAACGCTCGCGACAATGTGGGCTCGCGGTCGCCGCGTAGACAACTCATGAGGAAGCTGACACCAATTGTTGCCTTGGCTGCTGTAGCCGTGATTGTTGGACTGGTTGGCAGCAAGCACCACGCGGCTACCGAAGCGGGAAATCAGAAATTGCCGCTTGCCTGGGACGCAGAGTCCAGGCGAGTCTTAGCGCGGGCATGTACGGACTGTCATTCCGATCATACTGACTGGCCTTGGTATAGCAATGTCGCACCCATCTCCTGGTGGATCGCGCAGCACATCCACGAAGGCAGGCAAAACTTGGATTTTTCCAAATGGGAACAGTACTCGGCCGAGCAAAGGCGCGACAAGCTGGAATCCATTTGTGGAGTCATAGCAACGGGCAGGATGCCGCCGGAACTCTACAACCTTATGCACCCAGGGGCGAGGGTCACCGAAAAAGATAAAGACACAGTATGTCACTGGGTAGAGACAGAAACGACCCGCGCAAGATGAGGCGTTACGATCAACTGGAGACGGGAGAACGATGACATACTCGCGGATTCGACGGTTCGTGTCAGCTTTTTGGCGCCCTCGGCAGCACGGAAATCGAACAGACGGTAGCGGAACTCATGGATGGCCCTGGAAACCACAACTCTTACCAGTAGATATCGAACTAGTACACGTCCTCAAGAAATATGCGCTTTCTCGTAAGTATCGTAGTCGCGGCTGGCGCAACGGCTGCTCACATGTTTCTCCGTCGGCCCTTGGGCGATCATATCCACAGGTTTTTCGGAAGGAATTCGCATATACGACGGTGTCGACAGACCACGAAGGAACGATCAGGTCGATGATTTCTCTTGCGGATTGTTCGTGGCGCAGTTGTCCTGCTCTTGTGTGATCCCAAGGTGCCGACGAAGAAGAAGTTTTTCTGTACAGCAGATCGTGTCTGTTCTGAAGCCGGTGGAGGTGGGAGTCCTGTGAATGGTATGGGGGTTCCAAGCTTCAAAATTCAAGTCGAGTGAATTAAATTCATTCTATGCTTGATTGCAGGAGCGGGACGCTCCATCAGCGGCGACAACGCGAGAATAGACGGTGGACTCGTCTGCGTAAGGGTCCAGCGCAGACCGCGGTACGGGAAAAACTCTCCATCCTGACGAAGCGTTTCCAACCGGTACTGCATCCATCGCGCGGTCAGAACTCCATCTTCAATCCGTATTGCATGATGCGAGGATTCACGCTCATTGCGCTGATTGTTGCGAACGTCGGATTCGAGACGTCACTCGCGGGATTGGCAAAATTGGGGTGATTGAGGAAGTTGAAGAACTCCCAGCGGAAAACCATGTTGGCCTTCTCCCCGAGTCTTGTGCGCTTAATGAGAGCGATGTCGAAGTTACGCTGGTCCGGTCCTCGAAGAATATTCCTTCCTAAATCTCCAAAGATCGTCCCGCCACCAGTGACTGGAAACTCTCCAGCGATCAATCCTCCATCAGGAATGAATGGCGCAGGAGCAAATACGTTGGTGTGGAAGAACTCATTTACGCGGCTGCTAACGCTCCCGCTGCGAAGCGCGTCTTTTAATGTTTTTCCCGCAACCAGATTACCAGTGGTGAAAGAAGTTGCCGGGCCGAAGAGTGTACCTGCCGCACTATCAAGAATACTGAAGGGCAGCCCGAATTGGAGGGTTACGACACCGGAGGTTGCCCAGCCCTCGGCCAATTTGCTGAACCAGAATCCACTATGGCTACCCAGCCGAGGCAGTTCCCAGGTGTAACTGAGCACAAACCTGTGCCTACGATCGAAATCCGACAGACCTCGCTGGGCGGCTAGTTCGTTTTGATTGTTGAATACCTGCTCACTAAAAAGCGGGACGCCCAAAAGGCCGAAAGCAGCAGAGCCGAGACTATCGCCTGCTGTGTCAATTGATTTTGCAAAGGTATAAGCCGCAAGGAACTGCAGACCGTTGCTCAATCGCTTATTGACTGTTGCTAGGAGAGAGTTGTAGCTAGAAGTTCCGCTGCTCTCGATGCGAAACACAAGTGGGGCTACGCCGAGAAAAGGAACCCGCTCTGTGGCATTTGCGATCGAGTTGCTGGTCAACCCGTTTACAGGATTCGTGGGACTGGCTAAGGCGGGCTGATTGTTGCTCCGTGACACATCAAGGTGAGTGCCTGTGGCGCCGGCGTAGGCGAGCGAGAAAAGATAGCTGTGCCGCTGATACTGAACCTCCAAACCATACTGCTGAATCGTTGCGTCTTGGAAGTCCGGGTCAATCATTGAGGGGCTTGCTGGGGTACGATCCCCTATATATGGCGGACTTGGCAGCATGGCACCGATGAAGTTAGGGAAAGACGAGGCCGGTGGCAGTATGGGAAAAGGATGTTGCAGGCTGGATGCTGCATTGGCCGCTCCGATCAAAGCCTCCGAGAACTGAAAGGGAGGGTTGAAGACGAAGTTGGTACTGGTTCCATAGAAGCTGATGCGATTAGCGTAGATTCCATAGCCGCTTCTGACAACGACATCGCGCGATGAGAACGGCTGCCAGGCCAAGCCAATGCGCGGTTCGGGATGAAGTTGAACTGGTTTATTGACAAGCGTTGAATTCTTGCGGGGATACCCTTCAGGTGCAGGCCCGTCGTAATTGTCCGGCAGGACGAATCCGGATGTGCTGGGATCTGTAAATCCACCAGGCAGTGGTGGAACATAGAATTCTGGATCGAAATTGGCTATGTGTCCGTGGACCTCGCTTTGTTGACCGTTCACCTCAAGGCGCAGTCCTACATTGATCGTGAGAGCCCGCGAAATCTTCCAATCGTCGATCGCAAACAAATGGGCCGCGGTCGAGCGCAGTCCGACGTGTGGGATGGTGGCGTAGCTCAGTGCCAGGTAAATATTGGAGAGCGATGTGCCATTGCCTCCTGCGCTGACAAGGCCTGCCGGCAAACCAAGCAGAAAATCGGGAAAGGAGAGAAAGATAAGCGATCCATCCGTGGCATCGGGGATTTCGTTGAATTGATTCCGGAATATCTCAGATCCAAAACGAAGATTATGCTTACCTCGCGACAATGATGCCGTATCGAAGAAATAGAAATTGTTATTCGCGGTCGGATTCCTATCGTTTACTTCGTTCCCCAGTTGGAAAGCGCCCTCTATTTGAATATGCGGCAGGCTTCTCACCTGCGGGTCGCCCACACGACTTATCCCCATCGCTTGAGCCGTCAGCGGGCTCGGGGCAGAGCTTCGACTGGCGATGCGGGAGAAGCCGGCGCGGAATTGATTGACAGTCTGTGGGGAAAAGATGTGAGTGCACGCAATGGACAGATTCCGGTTGCCGAAGGTACGAAGGGCCGGGAACCCGGGCACCGTGGCACCGGAGAACGGCACATTTTCATCCGAGTTTGAAAAGAAGAACTTTGCCGACAACTGATCAGCCTTGGCCAAGTTCAGATCGAGGTTGGTGTTGAACTGGTCTTCGTCGTAGCGCCCTGGCAAGACAGCCGTGTAGTTGACACCACTTCCCGGACTCTGCGGGCTCGGGATCACAAATGATCCATCGGGGTTCTTCGCGCTCAGCAAATTGAGAGCTACTGGATTAATGTTTGATCCGTCGGGCGCGACCGCCACTCCCCCGAACAGTCCTGTTTGACCACCGAAGACCGCTCCCAAAGACGTGGGCGTACGCATCAGCGGAATCGGAGGCAGAGTCTGTGATCGCACACTGCTGGCGAGTGAGGCGGCATTCACATCCCGTGTGGCTTGATAAGAAACGAAGAAAAAGGCCCTTTTCTTAGACCAAGGCATCGCGCCGCCGAGAGTCCCACCGGGTTGGTGGCGGCGAAATTCTCCTCTCGGTACTCCTGTGGCATTCGCAAAAAAATTGTTCGCGTTCAATGTTTCGTTGCGGCCGAAGTAGTAAACAGTTCCGTGGAGGTCGGCAGTGCCCGACCTGGTCTCTATAACGACGTTTGCCCCGCCCCCTCTGCCATATTGGGCATCGTAGAGCGAATTCTGAACTTTGAACTCCTGGATCGTATCCGGCGCAGGTATTGCCAATCCGCCACCCCCAGGAATTGCCTCGGTCATATTCGCAGCGTAGCTGTTTGCATCTGCTCCATTTAGCATGAAATTGTTGTCACCGCTGCGGGCACCGTTAGCACGAATCTCCTGGCTTCCGGCTCCGAGCTGTGTGGCATCAACGACATCAGTATTCGTGCCAGCCGTCAGACCGAGAATCTGTGTGTAGTTGCGATTCACGAGTGGCAAGCTCACAATCATTCCTTGATCGATTACTCTTCCGAGTGCGGCGTCATCAGTTTGTAGGAGTCGAGCTCTGACTACCACTTCTTCTCTTCCTCCTTTTACTGCAAGCTGTGTGGTAATGCTCCTCACTTCGGTAATCCGAATCGTTACCTCACCTATCACGAGCGGCGAAAAACCCTCAGCCTCCACTGTCAGCTCATACTCGTCCGGCGCCAGAAGGGAAAAACGGTAGAACCCGTCCTGACTAGTGATGGCCGTGAGCGCCTCGTCCGTTCCGTAGTTGCGCAGGGTGATCTTTGCGTTTTTCACGACTGCACCGCTCGGATCGGTAACTTTGCCGGTCAACGCCCCAGTCGACGCGGTTTGAGCACAAACATCCCGCAAGCTCACGAAAACGAGGAGGCAGAGGACAATCCTCTGGATGCCTGTGCCACTGGAAACGACATGCTTCTTTAAGAGATTAGAGACTTCAGAGAGCGGGTCGATGAGTGGTATGGGATCGGTGTCTTCGCCGGAGCTATTGTTATCTAACGAATTTGCAAATCCCGGCGTGACGTTCGCTTGCCGCTCTCGTTTGTCATTCGATTCTGCCCGGGAATTAAACATCGTAGTTCCCCTCGTACTGTTACGAACCCCTCGAATTGAACTCCACGCTGATTAGCGAGTCTCAGTCTGGGCAAGGGGGCAGACGCTCCTGATTGTCGAAGAGTTTAGCGGGAAACGAAATTATGGTTATCTCTATTCTCGATGTCAACGAAGTTCTTCCGTGAGGAACTTCCTGCATTTTCGGTTCCAAGGGTTTTGGGTGGCTCTTCCAACGACAATTTCTACGACAGTAGCGGTGGGATTGCAGTTTCGGCTGATCCTGGCGCGAGCCGCCTATTGGGAATGAACTCGATTAATTGCCGAATACGAACTCAACAAAGGGTCTAATTTGGCTTCGGTTACGCTCGTCTGTTCGCGTGGCGATTTCTTAAAAACGATCAGCCCCGAGACGCAACTACAACGAACCCATTTGCGTACGTCAAGTACAACTTCTTGAAGCCGGCTTCCACTTCCCTGCGACTCCGGGCCCACTAACGGCTCGGGAGTTTTTGATTTACCGGACCGCGGAGCCGTATTCTATTATGGCTTTCGGTCGCCCGACCAGGATTAAACGCGCAGGAATGCCAATGTCCAAGGGTAGGGAGCTTCGCGACGTCGTCAACTCGATTTCTGCGTACGTTTGGAGCATGTCTCCCGACGGTACCGTCGATTTTGTCAACGAGCGTTGGAGGGAGTTTACGGGTTTATCTCTTGACGATACGGCGGGATGGAGTTGGGAAATGGTTGTCCACCCGGAGGACCGTTCCCGATTCGTCGCCAATTGGCGTCGGGCACTGGAAAATGAAACATTGATGGAGACTGAAGTGCGAATGCGGCGCGCGGACGGGGATTATCGCTGGTGGTCCGTTCGCAACGTGCCGCTGCGTGATGAACTCGGAAAAGTCGCGAACTGGTACGGTACCGGCATCGATATCGAAGATCGCAGGCTTGCAGAATCGTTGCTTGCCGGGGAGAAGCGAATCTTCGAGATGGTAGCAAAAGGGGATTCTCTATCTGAAGTCCTAAGCGCGATATGCCGGCTCATTGAAGAACGCGCCAGCGGCGTCTTGGCTTCTATCCTGTTGTTGGATGGCAATCGCCTGTGGCACGGTGCCGCGCCAAGCCTTCCAAAGGCCTACGCGGATGCCATCGATGGCGCCCCGATTGAATCGTTAGCAAGTACAACCGCATATAGCGACAAAGAGGTCACCGACCGACTATACGCCCACTATCTACACGTCAATTTGCCCCTTTCTCCACTGCCGGTATCCGAAGGCGCGGTCATTGTCGAGGATATCTCAACCGACCCACGGTGGGCCCAATATCGACATCTCGCTTTGCCCCATTCTCTACGCGCATGTTGGTCGATGCCGGTGTTTTCGTCCGGAGGCAAGGTGATCGCGACGTTCGCCATGTACTATAGCGAGCCGCGGAGCCCAAGTTCGCGGGATCTGGAGATCGTTGCGCAGATTACCCATTTGGCGGGAGCGGCCATTGAACTCAAGCTAACCCTAGAGGCGCTGCGGCGCAGTGAATCCTATCGTGCGGAGGCGGAAAGACTGACCCACACCGGTAGTTGGGCGTTTAGAAGGGACAGGGCTATCTACTGGTCAGAGGAACTTTTCCGACTTTGGGGGCTTGATCCACAGAAGGGCCTCCCGGACCGCGACACCCTCTGGCAACGAATCCACCCGGAGGATCGCGACAAGGCTGCCGAATCGTCTGTGAACGCTGTGCATTCGGGGAAAGACTACACACTGGACTATAGAATCGTTCTACCAGACGGGACAGTGAGACACATGCGTGGGTTCGGCCATCCCGTTTTCAGCCCGAGTGGAGATCCGATTGAAATTGTTGGCAGCGCCATCGATGTCACCGAGAGTAAGCGCGTTGAACAAGAACGGCAGCGGCTGCGCGAGTTGGAGATGGAACTCGCCCACATGAACCGGGTCACGACTCTGGGGGAACTCGTTGCTTCACTGGCGCATGAACTGAATCAGCCCATTACCGCCGCCATCACGAATGCCAACACCTGTATGCTTTGGCTTGCCCGCGAGCACCCGGATCTAGAGGAGGCTCGCGAGGCGGCAACGAGGGTTGTGCGGGACGGCACGCGAGCCGCAGAGATCATCAACCACTTGAAGTCTTTCTACAAGAAGGGCGTTCCATCTCAGCGCGAGCTGGTCGACATTAACGAGGTTATACCCGGAATGATTTTGCTCCTCGAGCACGAGGCCAGGCGGCATTCCGTTGCCATACGCAGCGATCTTTCCCCGAAACTGCCCAAGGTCTTGTCAGATCGGGTTCAATTACAGCAGGTGCTCATGA
>Ga0210399_10000563_pt1 | contig 29628 bp, 25 predicted proteins | sample IncBWC14MmetaG_FD_150865 | JGI IMG/M metagenome (GOLD analysis project Ga0210399, IMG submission 150865) | Forest soil microbial communities from Barre Woods Harvard Forest LTER site, Petersham, Massachusetts, United States - Inc-BW-C-14-M | ecosystem: Environmental > Terrestrial > Soil >... | reverse complement strand
CGCCGAGCCGCTGACGGCCGGGCCCAAGCGCCTGGTGCAGATCACCGTGTCGCGGCCCTACATTGCGCACGCCTCGATGGCGCCGTCCTGCGCGCTGGCCGAGTTCCGCGACGGCCATCTCACGGTGTGGTCGCACGGCCAGGGCATGCATCCGCTGCGCAAGAACCTGGCGGCGGTGCTCGGCCTGCCACCCGAGGCCATCACCGCACGCCACCTGCACGGCGCCGGCTGCTACGGCCATAACGGCGCCGACGATGCGGCGCTCGACGCGGCGCTGATCGCCCGGCGCCTGCCCGGCCACTGCATCCGCCTGCAATGGCGCCGCGAGGAGGAGTTCGGTTTCGAGCCGGTCGGGCCGGCCATGCTGGTCACCCTGCATGTCGATCTCGACGAGCGCGGCCGCCCGGCCGACTGGACGACGGAGATTTTCAGCCCGACCCATGTCCAGCGCCCCGGCATGGGCAGCGGCTATCTGCTCGCTTCCGAGGCGCTGGCGAATCCGCCGCCTGAGGTGGTACCGACCGATCCGCCGGAGGCACGCGGCGGCGGCGGCACGAGGAACGCGGTGCCGCTCTACGACGTGCCGGCGCACCGCATCCTGCACCATCTGGTGTTGCGTCCGCCCGTCCGCACCTCGGCGTTGCGCGGCCTGGGCGCACTGCCCAATGTCTACGCCATCGAATCCCTGATGGACGAGCTGGCGGCGCGGGTCGGCGAGGACCCGGTCGCCTATCGCTTGTCGATCCTGTCCGAACCGCGCGCCCGCAAGTTGATCGAATTGGTGGCCAAGCGCGCCGGCTGGGTGTCGCGCGGACCGGCCGGCACCGGCAAGGGCCTCGGCCTCGCCTTTGCCCGCTACAAGAACCGCGCCGCCTATGCCGCGGTGGCCGCCGCCGTCACCGTCCAGGAGACCGTGAAGGTCGATCGCGTGTGGGCCGTCGTCGATGCCGGCCTGGTGGTCAATCCCGACGGCGCGCGCAACCAGCTCGAGGGCGGCATCGTCCAGGCCGTGAGCTGGACCTTGAAAGAGCAGGTCCGCCTCGATGAGACCGGCATCGCCTCGCGCGACTGGGACAGCTACCCGATCCTGCGCTTCAGCGAGGTGCCGGACATGCAGGTCGAGCTGGTCGACGGCGCCGGCAATCCCTCGCTCGGCGTCGGCGAATGCACGGTCGGGCCGACCGCGGCGGCGATCGGCAACGCCGTCGCCCACGCGCTGGGTGTGCGCATCCACGACATGCCGCTCACCCGCGACCGCATCATGGCGGCGCTGCTGAAGTAATTTTTGTCAGGACGACTGAGTATTACGCCGCCTGCTGCATTACCGTCGGCCCGTCGCCGGCCAGGGTGGTGCGCCGCATGTCGCGCGGCTCGTGCACCGGGAAGGGGCGGGCGCGGTGCATGGTCTGGCGGTTGTCCCACATCACCAGGTCGTCGACTCGCCATTTGTGGGTGTAGACGAACTCGCGTTGGGTGGCGTGCTCGACGAGGTCGCGCAGGTAGCCGCGCGCTTCCGGCATCGGCCAGCCGATGATGCCGCCGGCATGGGACGACAGGTAGAGCGACTTGCTGCCGGTCGCCGGCAGGGTGCGCACCATGCGCTGCAGGACGGGCTTGAAGCGCTCGCGCTCCTCGTCGGTGAAATCGGTGAAGCCGATGAGCTGGCGCGAGTACATCTGCGAATGCTCGCACACCATGTCCTCGACTTCCGCCTTGGTCTCCTCGTCCAGCGCGTCGTAGGCGGCGCGCATATAGGCGAACTGCGTGTCGCCGCCCTTCGACGGGATGCTGATGGCGTGCAGCAACGAATACTTCGCCGGCACCGCCTTGAACGAGCTGTCGGAGTGCCACAGCCGGTTGCCGATGGCGAACAGCCGGCGGCGGTCGTCGCGCGCGAACGGCGTGTTGTCCTTGTCGAGGTTGGAGACGTCGGCGAAGGTCGTGGGCAGGCGGGCCTCATGGGCCGCGCGCAGGCTGGTGCCGATGGCGTGCTCGATCGCGCCCAGGCTCCTGGTGAAGGCGAGTTGCTGGGCGTCGTCGATCTTCTGGTCGTGGAACACCAGCACGGCATACTTGTCCATGCCGGCATGGATCGCCGCCACCTCGTCGCGGGTCAGCGGCTTGCGCATGTCGATGCCCGAGACCTCGCCCGCGAAGCAGGGCCCGACCTGGCGGATGGTGACTGTCATGGTGCCATCTCCTTCATCTGCCATCTGCCTCCCCCGTCTGACGGGGGAGGCTAATGAGCTGGCTCGCCGCGCGTTAATGCAACGGCGAGAACTTCGCCGGGACGGCGAAGGTGCTGGTTTGCTTGTGCAGGACCACACCCTCGCCCCGCGGCGGCGGCCATTCGCCGGGCTTCATCGCCGAAGCCCGCAGGCGCTCCCGTTCGCCCATGTTCTTGTAGGCCCAGACATGGACCCATTGATTCAGGGCACCGATGTCGGTGAAGCCCGCGAAGATCAGTGGCGAGACGGCGGAGCGCCCCTTGATGCGCGGAGCCCAGGCTTCGATCACCTTGGGGATGGCGCCCGGCCCGAAGGTGTAGGTACGGAACTCGTAGATCCCGCCATGCTCGCCCGGCTCGAAATGCGGCGAGAAGGGCGCGGGATGGAGGATCTTGGATTCCATATCGAGGACGAAGTCGGCGATCTTGGGCGGCCAGACCTTGGCCGCGACGGCTTCGGCGCGGATGCGGTCGCGCTCGTTTACATCCTTGTAGGGCCAGATGTGGATGATCTGGTTGAGCGTGCCCACCTCGGTCCGCCAATAGCCGGCAAGGCGCGAGAGTTTGGTGCGGCCTTCTATGGCGACTGCAAACGCCTCCTCGGCCTGGGGGGTGGTACCGGGTTTCAGCAGGTAGGTGCGCATCTCGAAAATCATCGTTCGTCTCCCTTTGTAAGGCTATTCACTCGGCGGCGGCGGCGCGCACGGTCCGGAAGGCCGGCATCACCTCGCTGGCAAAGCGGTCGAGCTGTTCCAGCGCCACCGCGAGCGGCGTGCCGAGCGCCATGCCGCAACTGACGCGGTCGAGGCCCGGGTAGCGCTTCTCGACCGCCTTGAGCTGCTCGATGATGTCGGCGGGTGTGCCGGCCAGGAAGCCGCCGGCCTTCACGGCATCTTCGATCCGCGGCAGCTTGGTGGTGCCGGCCAGGCGGGGATCGCGCATCGCGGCGATCTGCTCGTCGGAGAGCGCGCGCACCAGGCGCAGCTCGCCGAACATCTTCATGTTCTCCTCGTAGTATTTCCCGGCGGCGCGCATCGCCGCCTCGCGGCTTTCGGCGATGAAGAACTGGAAGCCGAGCGACAGGCGCTCGCCCAGCTCGAGCTTGATGCCGCGCCGCGCATAGGCCGCCTGGAAGGCGGTCATGTGCCGGTCGACCGCACCGCCTTCGGCCGAGCCGCCGCCGATCACGCCGGAGATGCCGTGCTTGGCCATGAAGTCGAAGGCGCGCTCGGAGCCGCTCTGGATCGGCTGCCAGCATTCCACCGGCAGGCGCAGCGGGCGCGGCACCAGGGTGATGTCCTTCAGCGTGTAGCCGCGATAGGGCACCGCCGGCGGGATCGTGTAGTAGGTTCCCTTGTGGGAGAAGCGCTCCTCGTTGAAGGCCTTGAAGACGATGTCGACGCCTTCCTCGAACAGCTCGCGGTTCGCCGCCTGATCGGTGAGCGGCGCGCCGAAGCTCTCGACCTCGCGCGTGTGATAGCCGCGCGCCACGCCGAAGATGACGCGGCCGCCGGTCAGGACATCGGCCATGGCGTAATCTTCCGCCAGACGCAGCGGATGCCACATCGGCACGACGTTGAAGCCGCAGCCGATCCGGAGGTTCTTGGTCACCCCCGCGAGATGCAGCGCCATCATCAAGAGATTGGGGATGCACTCCGTGCCCTCGGGCTGGAAATGGTGCTCGGCCATCCAGAAGGTGTCGTAGCCCCGCGTGTCCATCTGCTTGGCATAGGCCACCGCCTTGTGCAGCACGCTCGCCAGCTCCTGGTTGGGGTAATGGCGATCGTTGATCGGCGTGCCGCCATAGCCGGGATTTTCCAGGTCGACGGAGCCGACATAGGAGCTGTCGAATTTGGTGATCATGGGCCGCGTCCTCCGGACGGTCGTTCTTGTTGCCTGGCAGTTCCGCACGTTTTCGCAACGCTGCCAATCGAGATTCGTGCAAAGCTCCCCTTCACCCCTTGACAAGGCTGAGCAATGTTGTGGCGTATCTGGCTGGAATGCCTGGAAGAAGGTCCGGCGTCAGTTTGCGTGAAGTTCGGCCGTTTGCCGGCGGTGCTGGCAGGACAAAAGGGGCTGATTGGGTAGCGGAAATTGCGGAAATTGCGGAAATTACCGGGATCTCGTCGAGGGAGCGAAACATGAGCAAGCAGTACGATCGCAGCGCCGAGGATCTCGGCAATATCGTTGGCCTGGAGCACGTCAATCTTCAGGTCGAGAACCAGGTCCAGACGACCCTTTTCTACATCAGCGGGCTCGGGCTCACGCGCGACCCCTATCTGATGACCAGCATCGACAATATGTGGGTGAATGTCGGCCGCAGCCAGTTCCACCTGATCACCGGCAAGCCGCAGCGGCTGCGCGGCAAGATCGGCCTGGTCGTGCCCGATCGCGAGGCGCTGCTGCGACGGCTCGCCAACATGCGCAAGCCGCTCGAGGGCACGAAGTTCGCGTTCACCGAGCATAACGATCATGTCGAGGCGACCTGCCCGTGGGGCAACACGTTCCGCCTTCATGAACCCACAGCGCGTTTCGGTCGCATGGCGCTCGGCATGCCTTATGTCGAGTTCGACGTTCCGGCCGGCGCAGCCAAGGGCATCGCCCAGTTCTACGCCAAGGTCTTCGGTGCGATAACGCGCGTCGACAAGACGGGTGATGGACCGGCGGCGCGGGTCGGCGTCGGTGAAGGACAGCAGCTGGTCTTCCGCGAGACCAAGGCGAAGATACCGGCCTATGATGGGCACCACATCCAGGTCTATGTCGGCAATTTCTCCGCACCGCACCGGCAGTTGCTCGAGCGCAGTCTCGTGACCGAGGAGAGCAACGAGTATCAGTATCGCTTCGAGATCATCACCGACCTCGACAGCGGCAAGCCGTTGTTCCAGATCGAGCACGAGATCCGCAGCATGACGCACCCGCTCTATGCGCGGCCGCTGGTCAACCGCAATCCCGCCCAGACCAACCGGACTTACGTGGCGGGCCGCGACGCCTGGGTGCCGGATCCGATGGCCGAGGAGATGGACAATCCGCGCGACGCGAGAAGCCAGCGCCGCATCGAGGCCGTGGCTCGCCGCGCGGCAGCCGAGTGATGCTGGGGGCGCGCCACTCCAGTGGCGCGATCTTCTCTGGTTTCGAGACGAAGACGCGCCACTGGAGTGGCGTGCCCCCAGCCACGAAGAGAACGCCATGAAAATCGCCAGCTACGAAGCGACCACGCTCCTCGTGCCCGAAGACGATCCGCTGGCGAACATGCCGGAGGAGGCCGGCCGCAAGAGGCCGATCGTCATCCTGCGGCTGCGCACCGACAGCGGCATCGAGGGCATCGGCGTCACCCTCTATGGCGGCAGGATGAGCGGCAGCCTGCGCACCGCCGTCGAGGAGCTGGCTGCACTCACCGTCGGCGAGGATCCGCTGCGCATCGAGAAGATCGTCGCCAAGCTCCGCGTCGGCACCGGCGATGCCTGCGGGCCGGGCGGCATCTTCACCCTGGCGCTCTCGGCGATCGACGTCGCGCTGTGGGACATCAAGGGCAAAGCGCTGGACCAGCCGCTTTGGAAGCTTCTGGGCGGCCATCGCGACAGGGTCGCGACCTATGCTTCCGGGTCGCTGCGGCGTGGCCTGACCGACGACCAGGCACAGCGGGCCGCACGCATCCTGGTGCAGAAGGGCTTTCGCGAAATGAAGACCCAGATGGGCCTGCCCGGAAACCCGACGCCGGCCGAGGAAGTGCGCCGCGTGAGGGTGGTGCGCGAAGCGATCGGCCCGGACATCAAGCTGATGTGCGACATCAACCAGCGCTGGCGGCCGGAACAGGCGATCGATATCGGCAGCCGGGTCGAGGATGTCGGCCTGTTCTGGCTCGAGGACGTGACCGCGGCCGACGACTTCCCGGGCCTCGCCCGCGTCACCGCCGCGCTCAAAACGCCGGTTGCCGGCGGCGAATATGTCTGGGGCATCGTTCCGTTCCGCCACATGATCGAGGCGCGCTCGGTCGACATCGTCATGATCGATCTCGCGCGGGTGGGCGGCGTCAGCCAATGGATGAAGGTCGCCGGCATGGCCGAGGCGTTCAACCTGCCGGTGGTGAGCCACGTCATGCCGGAGATGCTGGTCCACATGGTGGCGGCCTGCCCGAACGGGCTCACCGTGGAATACATGCCGTGGATGCTGGCGCTTTATGAGGAGACGCCGGCGATCGAGAACGGGCAGCTTGTGCTGCCGACCAAGCCGGGGCTGGGCCTGAAGTTCGACGAGAAGGCGATCGCCTCCTTCAAGGCGTGACGAGACGATGGCCAAGACGCTTTTCATCGACTCGACGCCGGATATCGATCGCGTTTGGCGGAAGGTACATGGGCCCAAGGATATTCCGATCGCCGTCAACATGGGTCCGGTTGCCGCGGCCGACGTGCCCAAGGCGATTGCCGGCTACGACACGGTGATCAACGACGCGACATACTTCGACGCGGCCACGCTCGGCCAATGCGCGGGCCTCAGGCACATCGTCTTTCTCGGAACCGGCGCCGCGAGCTTCGTCGACCTCGATGCCGCCGCCCGCCTCGGCATAAAAGTCTCGACCATCAGCGGCTACGGCGACACCACCGTCGCCGAGCACGCCATGGGCCTGGTGTTCGCCGCGGCGCGGCACATCGCGACCATGCACGGAATGGTTCGCGCCGGCGGCTGGCGGCCCATGCAGGGCATGGAGCTCAAGGGAAAGACGCTGGGCATCGTCGGCCTGGGCGGCATCGGCCGCGAGATGGCGCGCCTTGCCAAGGGCGTCGGTCTCCTGCCCATCGCCTTCAACCGCTCGCCGATCGCCGAGCCGCCCGTGCCGATGGTCGCGCTCGACGAGCTGCTGGCGCGCTCGGATATCCTGAGCCTGCATCTTGGCCTGAACGATGCGACGCGGGGTTTCCTCGATCGCGCCAAGCTCCAGAAAGCCAAAGCCGGCGTCATCGTCGTCAACACGGCGCGGGCCGGGGTCGTCGACGAGGCGGCGCTGATCGAATGCCTGCGGTCTGGCCATGTCGGCCACTATGCGACCGACGTGTTCGCCCAGGAGCCGGTGCCGCAGAACGAGCCGTTGCTGGCGCTCGACAACGTGACGCTGACGGCGCATGCGGGCTACAATACGCCGGAGGCGGCGATGACCATGTATCGCCGTGCCATCGATCTCGTGGCAGCCGGTTGATCGGAGGATGACATGCCCGTGCGGGTGATCGGTATGATCGGCGTCGCCCCGCCGGGCGGCGAAGCCACCGTCCACATCATCAAGGGCGGCATCTCCGTGCCCTACCTGCGGTCCTACGCCCAGGCGCACGATGCGGCGGGCTTCGACCTGGCGCTGGTCGGCTACACGGCCTCCTCGGCCGAGGGCTTCCTCGTCGCCCAGTATGCCGCGGCGCATACCGAGCGGCTGGGCTTTCTGATCGCGCACCGGCCGGGCTTCGTCGCGCCGACCCTGGCAGCGCGCAAGATCGCCACCTTCGACCACCTGACCAATGGCCGCATCGCCTTGCACATCATCTCGGGCGCGAGCGATGCCGAGCAGGAAGGCGACGGCGACTTTGCGCCCAAGGAGGAGCGCTACCGCCGCGCCGCGGAATACATCGAAGTGATGAAGCTCGCCTGGACGAGCGAACGGCGCTTCGACTTCGCCGGCGCGTTCTACCGGGTGCGTGGCGCCAAGTCCGACGTGCAGCCGCTGCAGAAGCCGCATCCTCTGCTGTTCTTCGGCGGCTCCTCGGAAGGCGCGCTGGCGATGGGGTCGAAGCACTGCGACGTGTTCGCGATGTTCGGCGAGCCGCTGGCCGCCACCGCCCGGCGCATGGCCGAGTTCCGGGCGCGGGCCGCGCAGTATGGCCGCTCACCCACCTTCAACATGTCGTTCCGGCCGATCCTCGGCGCCACCGAAGGCGCGGCCTGGGACCGCGCGCGCCGCATCCTGGCATCGATCAAGAAGCCCGGCGATCCGACCGGCTTCGGCAACGACAAGAAGCCGCTCGACCAGTCGGCGCGGCGCCTGCTCGACTTCGCGGCGCAGGGCGAGACGCATGACGAGCGGCTGTGGATGCCGATCGCCGAGGCGACGGGCGCGATGGGCAATACCTCGTGCCTGGTCGGCACGCCCGAGCAGGTCGCCCGCGCCTTGCTCGAATACTACAAGCTCGGTATCCACTCGTTCCTGATCCGCGGCTTCGATCCCTTCGAGGACACCGTGGATTTCGGACGCGAGCTGATCCCGCGCCTGCGCGCCGGCGCCGCGGCGCTCGACCGCGCGCAGGCCGCGTGAGATTGTCCGGGCAGGGACGAATGAATTCTCAGGAGGAACGAGGCCAATGGCTTACAAGATCATGATCATGGGCGCGTCCTACGGGTCGCTGCTCGCCTCCAAAGTCCTGTTCGGCGGCCATTCGGTGCACCTCATCTGCCTGCCGGCCGAGGCTGACCTGATCAATTCAGAGGGCTTCCGCGTGCGCATGCCGATCCGCGGCCGCAAGGATCCGATCGAGATCGACTCGCGCAAGCTGCCGGGCAAGGTCTCGGCCGGCGGTACCGCGGGGGTCAATCCCGGCGACTACGACCTGGTCGGCCTCGCCATGCAGGAGCCGCAATATCGCTCGCCCGGCGTGCGCGAGCTCCTGGACGCCGTGGCCAAGTCCCGGGTGCCCTGCATGTCGATCATGAACATGCCGCCATTGCCCTATGTGAAGCGCATCGCCGGTCTCAACTACGATCTGCTGAAGCCCGCCTATACCGACCCCACCGTGTGGGACAGCTTCGATCCCGAGACGCTCACCCTGTGCAGTCCGGATCCGCAGGCGATCCGCCCGCCGGACGAGAAGGTCAACGTGCTGCAGGTCACCTTGCCGACCAACTTCAAGGTCGCGCGGCTCAAGGACGAGAAGTCGACCGCCATCCTGCGCCAGCTCGAGAAGGACATCGACGCGGTGCGCTTCGACGCCGGCGACGGCAAGATCGAATTGCCGGTGAAGCTCAGGGTCTACGACTCGATCTTCGTGCCGCTCGCCAAATGGGCAATGCTGCTGGCCGGCAACTATCGCTGTGTCACCAAGGACGGCATGCGGACCGCGCAGGAAGCGGTCCATAGCGATATCGAGACGTCGCGCTCGGTCTACAATTTCGTCAACGATCTCTGCGTCAAGCTGGGCGCCAACCCGGCTGATCTCGTGCCGTTCGAAAAATATGCGGCCGCCGCCCAGAGCCTGGTGCGTCCGGCCTCCGCCGCGCGCGCGCTCAACAACGGCCTGCCCAACATCGAGCGCGCCGACAAGCTGGTGCAGCTGATCGCCCGGCAAAAAGGGCTCAGCCATCCGGTCATCGATGCCGGTGTCGCCCTGGTCGACGCCAGGCTCGAAGCCAACCGCAAGAAGGCCGCCGCCGCCTGAGCGTGGACGCTCGCTAGGTGCGCGAGCGCCGGGAAACCTTTCCGGCGGCGTCCTCGATCAGGACGACGTCGGCTTCGCTCAGGAAAAGGCCATGGCCGACCACGCCGGCCAGACCGTCGAGACTTGCGCCTACCTGCATGACATCGAGACCGGCGGGGAGCGGCGCATCGATCACCGGATTGCCGTTGTCGGTCTTGTAGGGCGTTCCATCGGCTTTCAATCGCACGGGTCCCTCGAGTCCGATGGCGCGCAGGCCTTGTCGGACCGACTCGAGATCGGCTGCTTTCGGCTCGATCGGCAGAGGCGCCTTTTCCCCCAGCCGCGACGAAAGCTTGTCCGACTGAATCAGGTACACGCGTCGCGCCGAAGCATGCGCCACGATCTTCTCGCGCGTCATCGCGCCGCCCCGGCCCTTGATCATCTGCAGCGCGGGATCGACCTCGTCGGCGCCGTCGAACAGGAAATCGAGGCGCCCGATCTCCTCGAGGCTGCCGACAACGAGTCCCAGCGAGGCCGCCAGATCGTGCGAGGCCTGGCTGGTGGCGACGCAGCGAAGGTCCAGCCGCTCCGCAGTGGCGCGCTGCGCCAGGGCGCGAATGGCCCGCGTCGCGGCCCGGCCGGTGCCCAGGCCCACCTTCATGCCGCGGATGATGTCCTTGACGGCCGCGGTCGCCAGCAAGTCCTGCGTCATGCGTGCCTCGTTTCCTTTGCCGTGAAGCCTCGACCGACCTACTGTGTAACCCAGGCGACGGCGTTACCGAATCTAAAATTGCGGCTGGCATCACGAGTAACAAAATGCCTTGACCAGCGTTTTTGTTCGGGGCTCGTGCACCGCTGACGATACAGAGGCTTAATCTAGATAAACAGACTGCGGTTCGCATGACCTCTCGTCGACCTCCCGCGACCAGAATATCCGCCATCGTTTCCGACGTTGACGGGACACTGGTCACCAATGACAAGCAGCTGACCGACCGTAGCCGGGCGGCTGTCGCGGCGATCCGCAAGGCCGGCATTCCCTTCTCGATCATCAGCAGCCGGCCGCCCCGCGGCATGGCGACTTTGATGAAGGCGCTCGCCATCGACAGGCCAAGTGCGGGTTTCAACGGCGGTGTCGTCGTGGCGCCCGATTTGTCAGTTCTGCAGCAACGTCTCATTTCTCCCGAAAGTGCCCGTCGCACCGTAGACTTCCTGGCCGGGCGCGGGGTCGACACCTGGGTGTTCAGCGGCCACGACTGGCTGCTGCAAGACGAAGCCGGGCCGCATGTCGAGCACGAGACGCTTACGGTGGGCTTTCCGCCCATCGTTGTCGCCGAGTTCGGCAAGGCCCTCGACACGGCGGCCAAGATCGTCGGCGTCAGTAAAGATCACGCTTTTCTCAAGGGGTGCGAGACCAAGCTGGCCGAACTCGTGGGTGACTCCGCAACCGTCGTCCGCTCCCAGCTCTACTATCTCGACACGACCGATCGGCTCGCCAACAAGGGCATGGGGTTGCTGGAATTGGCGAAGCTGATGGATGTGCCGCCGTCGGAAATCGCCGTGATCGGCGACGGCGGCAACGACGTCACGATGTTCGAACAAGCCGGTCTCAGCATCGCCATGGGCAATGCCCAGCCGGCGGTCAAGGCGGCGGCCCACTTCGTCACCGCCAGCAACAGCGAAGACGGCTTCGCCGCGGCGGTCGAGCGCTTCATCCTGGGGGGCGAGCGATGAAGGAACGGCCGATCATCGTCGCCCCGTCCATCCTGTCGGCGGATTTCGGCCGACTGGCCGAGGAGGTGCGCGCCGTCGATTTGGCCGGGGCGGACTGGATTCACGTCGATGTCATGGACGGCCGCTTCGTGCCCAACATCACGCTGGGACCGCTGATCGTCGAGGCGGTGCGGCGCGCCACCGCCAAGCCACTCAATGTGCATCTGATGGTGGTCGAGCCGGAGCGCCACATCGCCGGCTTTGCCAAGGCGGGCGCCGATCACCTTCTCGTGCACGCCGAACCTACGGCAACCTTCCATCTGCATCGGGTGCTGTCTCAGATCCGCGAGCTCGGCAAGAAGGCGGGGGTGGTGCTGGACCCGGCCAGCCCGCTCGATGCCATCGAGTACGTCCTCCATCTCTGTGACATCATCATGATCATGACCGTCAATCCCGGCTTCGGCGGCCAATCGTTCCTGCCGGAAATGCTGCCGAAGATTCGCCGCCTGCGCGAACTCTGCGAGGCGCGCGGCCTCGACCCCTTCATCGAAGTCGACGGCGGCCAGAATCGCGAGCATGCCCGCCAGTCGGTCGAAGCCGGCGCCAATGTCATCGTTGCCGGGTCGGCGATCTTCGGATCGAAGGATTACGCCGCCGCGATCTCCGCCGTTCGAGGCCAGACCCCATGAGCGGCCGCATACTGCGTCATTGTTTCCCGGAACGGCGGTTCTGGCCGAGCGTCACAAATGGGAAACGCCGTTTGCGATGGCAGGCTGGAGCGCCGAATTACGCTCACCCATCCGCCTCTGGAAAGCAGCCGACGGGCGACCTTCCTTGTCGCCGGCGCGAAAAAGCGCGAGATTTTGGGCCTCTTGCCCGAGGTCGATTGTGATCTTCCGTCACCCCGGCTTGCGGCGGTCGGTAAAATGCGTTTGTTCGCGGATACCGCCGCCACCGGCCGGTCAGCTCCTTAACTAAACAACGAGGTCATCATGTCCCTTACCTCGCAAAATGCCGCGCAAGCCCGCTCTTCGGCTTCAGAGAAAGTCGATCTCGACGAGCTTTGCATCAACACCATCCGCACCCTGTCCATGGATGCGGTGCAAAAAGCCAATTCCGGCCATCCGGGTGCGCCGATGGGCCTGGCGCCGGTGGCCTACACCCTGTGGCAGCAGTTCCTGCGCTACGACCCCAAGGAGCCGACCTGGCCCAACCGCGACCGCTTCGTGCTGTCGAACGGCCATGCCTCGATGCTGCTCTATTCCATGATCCATCTTGCCGGCGTGCAGGCCAAGGGCGGCCCGGCATTGAGCCTCGACGACATCAAGCAATTCCGTCAGCTCGACAGCAAATGTCCCGGCCATCCCGAATATGGCCTGACCGTCGGGGTCGAGACGACCACCGGACCGCTGGGGCAGGGGTGCGGCAACAGCGTCGGCATGGCGATCGCGTCGCGCTGGCTGGCCGAGCACTTCAATCGTCCCGGCTTCGCCCTGTTCGATTACGACGTCTACACGTTGTGCGGCGACGGCGACATGATGGAAGGCATTTCCAACGAAGCGGCGTCGCTCGCCGGGCATCTCAAGCTCGGCAACCTGTGCTGGATCTACGACAACAACGGCATCACCATCGAAGGCCATACGAACCTGGCCTTCGGCGACGACATGGCCATGCGCTTCCGCGCCTATGGCTGGCACGTCGAGCACGTGAAGGACGCCAACGACATCGAGGCGCTCGACAAGGCCTTCGCAGGCTTCTGCAGCCGGACGGATGCGCCCACCTTCATCATCGTCGACAGCCATATCGGCTTCGGCTCGCCGAACAGGCAGGATACGGCGGCCGCGCACGGTGAGGCGCTGGGCGCCGAAGAGGTCCGCCTCACCAAGCGCAACTACGGCTGGCCGGAAGACGCGCAGTTCCTCGTGCCCGATGGCGTGCGCAAGCATTTTGACGACGGCATCGGCCAGCGTGGCGCCAAGCATCGGCAGGACTGGCAGAAGCTGCTGACCGCCTACCGCGCCAAGCATGCGAAGGAAGCAGGCGACCTCGAACAGATGCTGGCCGGCAAGGTTCCCGCCGGCTGGGACGCCGACCTGCCGAAATTCGCCGCCGATGCCAAGGGCATCGCGAGCCGGGACTCGTCGGCCAAGGTGATCAATGCCTTTGCGCCACGCTATCCCGCCTTCGTCGGCGGCTCGGCCGATCTTGCGCCCTCGACCAAGACGCGCCTCACCTTCGAGGGCGCGGGCGACCTCGAGCCCGGCACCCTGGGCGGCCGCAACATGCATTTCGGCATCCGCGAGCACGCCATGGGCGCGGTCGTGAATGGCATGGTGCTGAGCGGCGTCCGCGCCTCGGGTTCGACCTTCCTGATCTTCTCCGACTACATGAAGAACCCGATCCGGCTCGCAGCCCTGATGGAGGTGCCGGCCATCCATGTCTTCACCCACGATTCGATCGGCCTGGGCGAGGACGGCCCGACCCATCAGTCGATCGAGCAGCTCGCGGGCCTGCGCGCCACTCCGCACCTCGTCACCTTGCGGCCGGGCGACGCCAACGAAGTGGTCGAGGCGTGGCGGGTCATTGTCGGGCTCAAGCACCAGCCGGCCTGCCTTGTGCTCACCCGCCAGGCGCTGCCCACGCTCGATCGCACGCGCTATGCCTCGGCGGCCGGCGTCGCGCGTGGCGCCTATGTCCTGGCCGATGCCAAGCCCGGCAAGCCCGAGGTGATCCTGATGGGCACCGGCAGCGAGTTGTCGCTTTGCGTCGAGGCCTACGAGACGCTGGCGCGCGAGGGTGTCGCCGCCCGCATCGTCAGCATGCCGTCGTGGGATTTGTTCGAGGCGCAGGACGAGGCCTATCGCGACAGCGTCCTGCCCACCGACGTCACCGCACGCGTCTCGGTCGAGGCTGCCTCGCCCGTCGGCTGGGACCGCTACGTCGGCCGGGACGGCGCGAAGATCGCGATGAACGGCTTTGGCGGATCGGCGCCGGCCAAGGATCTGTTCAAGAAATTCGGCTTCACGCCCGACAAGGTAGTTGCTGCCGCAAGGCAACAACTGGCAAAATCGAGGACGCGCACGTGAAGCCATTGAAGCAACTCGAAGCCTGCGGCCAGGCTCCCTGCGGTCCGATAAGGCAGCGCCCGGATGCCTGACACCCAGCCGATCCGCGTCCCGTCGTCCTCGCAAAGGGTGGAGTCGCCGTCCCGCCGGCAGCCCAAGCCAGCCGATCCCTGTGCCATGGTGATCTTTGGCGCCGGCGGCGATCTCACCAAGCGCCTGGTGGTGCCCGCCCTCTACAACCTCGCACACAGCAAGGTGCTGCCGGAAAAGTTCTCCTTGATCGGCATCGGCCACGGCGACGGCACCGCCGAACAGTGGCGCGACAACCTCTTCGCCATGTTGAAGAGCTTCATCGGCAGCGCCTCCGCGGAATTCGATGTCTCCCGCATCGACGAGGCGGCGTGGAAGCGGCTGGCTGATCGGATGACGTACATCCCGGGCGATTTCACCAAGCCCGAGATCTACGGCAAGATCCGCGACGCGCTGACCGAGGCGGAGAAAGCCCACAACACGGCCGGCAACGCCATCTTCTACCTTGCCGTCGCGGACCGCTTCTTCGGCACCGTCGTCGAGCAGCTCGGCAAGGCCAGGCTCACCGAACAGGGCAAGCCCGACGCCGGCGGCAAGCCGTCGTTCTGGCGCCGCGTCGTCATCGAGAAGCCGTTCGGCCACAGCCTGCAATCGGCGCGCGAGCTCAACGTCGATATCCTGCGCACGCTGCACGAGGATCAGATCTTCCGGATCGACCACTTCCTCGGCAAGGACACCGTGCAGAGCATCATGGCGTTCCGCTTCGCCAACGGCCTGTTCGAGCCGATCTGGAATCGCGACCGCATCGATCACGTGCAGATCACCGCCGCCGAGACGGTGGGCGTCGAAACCCGCGGCAAGTTCTACGAGGTCACCGGAGCGCTGCGCGACATGGTTCCCAACCATGTCTTTACCCTGCTGTCGATGGTGGCCATGGAACCGCCGACCTGCTTCGAAGCCGACGCGATCCGCAACAAGAAGGCCGAGGTGCTGGCCGCCATGCAGTCGGTCAAGCCGGCCAAGGCGGTGCGTGGCCAGTACGGCGCGGGCACCGTGCTGGGCAAGCCGTCGAAGGCCTATCGCAACGAGCCGAACGTCGCGCCCGATTCGAATATCGAGACCTATGTCGCGATGGAACTGGAGATCGACAACTGGCGCTGGGCCGGCGTGCCGTTCTACGTCCGCACCGGCAAGCACATGACCGAGCGGCTGACCGAGATCGCGATTCGCTTCAAGCAGGCGCCCTATGCCGCCTTCGAGGACACGCCGATCGCTTCGCTTCGCCCCAACTGGCTGGTGCTGCGCATCGCGCCGGACGAGGGGATTTCGCTGCAATTCGAGGTCAAGCGGCGCGGCCCGGTGATGGACCTCGCCGCCGTGAAGATGGACTTCCGCTACGACGACTGGTTCGCCAAGGAGGCGAACGTCGGCTACGAGACGCTGCTGTACGACGTCATGACCGGCGACCAGACGCTCTTCATGCGCGCCGACATGGTCGAGCAGGCCTGGCGCATCGTGCAGCCGGTGCTGGACGACTGGGCCGCCAACAAGGCGGCTTTCCCCAACTACGACTCCGGCAGCAGCGGCCCTGAGGCCGCCGACCGCCTGCTGACGGAGAGCGGCGGCCGCGAGTGGCGGCCGGTCACGTTGCCACCGGGGTTGAAGAAATGAACGATGCGAAAATTGCGGGTCCACCCAAGACCCTGGCGATCGATATCGGTGGCACCGGGCTAAAAGCCTCGGTCCTCGACGAGTCGGGACAGATGGTCACCAAGCGCGTGCGGGTGCCGACGCCCAAGCCGTGTCCGCCCGAGACGCTGCTGGACGCGCTGGCGAAGCTCACGGCGTCGCTGCCGCCCCATGATCGTATTTCCATCGGCTTTCCCGGTGTCGTGAGGGATGGCCGGATCATTACGGCGCCGCAGTTCCCGGACAAGGCGTGGCCGGGCTTTCCACTCCAAGAGGCGATATCGAAGCGACTCGGCAAGCCCGCCCGCATGCTGAACGACGCCGAGGTCCAGGGGTTGGGAATCATCGCCGGACAAGGACTCGAGGTCGTGCTGACGCTGGGTACCGGCGTCGGCAGCGCGGTGTTCAGCAATGGCGCGCCGACGGCACACCTCGAATTGGCGCACCACCCGATTCGCAAAGACGATACCTACAACGACTATATCGGCATCGGCGCGTATCGCGCGCTCAGCCGAAAGAAGTGGAACAAGCGCGTTCTGAGGACGATCGACATCGTCAACGCGCTCCTGCACTACGACGTGCTGTATCTCGGCGGCGGAAATGCCGCCCATATCGACGTCCCTTTGCCCGCCAATGTGCATGTCGCATCCAACGATGCCGGCATCACGGGGGGCATCCGCCTGTGGGAAGAACACATCTGGAACGCCGTGCGCGGTCAGTTCGGCAAGCTGGTGCACTGAGCGAAGCCGTCTCGGTAAGGGAGCCGTTCGTTCGCCGAGCATGTGGTGCCGTGGCTCCCAGCAATAGACAACCCGTGTTGATCGCGATCGGCGGCCTTGTGGCGATGGCTGCCGGCATGGGCATCGGCCGCTTCGTCTACACGCCGATCCTGCCGCCGATGGTCGAGGCGCTTTCTCTGTCCAAATCGCAAGCGGGCCTGATCGCCTCGGCCAATTTCGTCGGCTATCTCGCCGGGGCGCTGCTCGCGGCGGTGCAGCTGCCGGGTTCGCGCCGCTCCTGGCTCCTCGGCTCGCTGGCGGTCAATGCGTGCTGTCTCGCGGCGATGGGCTGGGCGACGGTGCTGCCGCTCTTCCTGGCCCTTCGGCTGCTGGGCGGCGTCGCCAGCGCCTTCATCCTTGTGTTCAGTTCGGCCCTTGTGCTCGACCGCCTCGCCGCCGCCGGCAAGGGTGCCCTGTCGGCGGTCCATTTCGCCGGGGTCGGCGCCGGCATCGTGGTGTCGGCGACGCTCGTGCCGCTGTTTTCCGAGTGGCGCATGATGTGGTTTGCGAGCGCCATCGCGGCGGCGGTGGCAGGCGTTGCCGTGGCCTTCCTGGTCGATCCGGATGCCGCGACGGCACCCGCCTCGGAGAAGGTGGCGCCAAAGATGGTGCCGCGCGGGTTCGCCGCGCTGCTCGCGGCCTACGGCCTGTTCGGTTTCGGCTACATCATGACGGCGACGTTCATCGTCGCCATTGTCCGCGGCTCCGCGGAGATCTCTTCTCTCGAACCCTATGTGTGGGTGCTGTTCGGCCTCAGCGCGACCCCGTCGGTTGCGCCATGGACGTGGCTGGGCCGGAAGTGGGGGACATTGCGGGCATTCGCCGTCGCCAGCATCGTCGAGGCGGTCGGCGTCGCCGTCGGCGCGGTCTGGCTCACCGCGGCCGCGATCGTCGTATCGGCGGTGTTCGTCGGCGGAACGTTCATGGGGCTGACGGCGCTGGGCCTCGTCGCGGCCCGCGAATGCGGGAGCGGAGATCCGCGCGGACGGTTGGCGCTGATGACGGCGTCGTTCGGCGCCGGCCAGATCGTCGGACCGCTTTTCGCAGGCTATGTCTACGACCGCTCCGGCGGCTTCACGCTGCCGCTGCTCATTGCCGCGTTCGCCTTGCTCGCGGCGGCCGGGCTGGCGATCAGGTCGTCGGCAGCTTCCCCAGGCCCAGCCTAGCGATCGGCGGTCCGTGGAGGCTACCTCATGTCTCCTTGCTGTAACGCTCGAACAAGGACCCTGCGTTGTCCCAGCGGATGATCTGCATGAAGGCATCGACGTAGGCGGCCGCGCGGGCGCCGTAGTCCATCTGATAGGCATGCTCGTACATGTCGAGCGCCAGGATCGGCCGACCGTTGGCCAAGGTCATGGTGTGATCGGCCGCCCATGTGTTGACGAGTCGCTTGTCGCGCGGCGAGTAGCTCAGCATCACCCAACCGGAACCGCCGCCCAGCGCCTTGCCGACGGCGGAAAACTCGGCCTTCCAACGCTCGACACTGCCGAAGTCCTTCTTCAACGCCTCGGCCAGTGCGCCTTTGGGATCGCCCTCGCCGCCGAGACCGTCGAAGTAGAGCTCGTGAATGATCATCGAATTCGTGGCGATCAATTCCTCGCGTTTGAGACCGTTGACGACGAAGACCGGCGCCGCCGCGACGTCGAGGCCGGCCAGCTGGGCGGTGATGGCGTTCAGACGCTTGACCGCGCCGCTGTAGTTGTTTTCGTAGTGGCTGACGAGCAGCTTCTCGGAGATGCCTTTGATCTTGGCCGGATCGAAAGGCAGCTTCTTGATCGCATATTCCGTCTTGGGCACGCCCGTGGCGGTCTGGGCCGCCGCGGGGCGCAACAACGCCGTGGTGGCTACGGTGGCAGCCGCGATACCGGCCGCGCCGACGAAGTTCCTGCGGGTCTGATCTTTGCTCATCGATGCCTCCGTTGAATTGTTCGGCAATCACTGCGAGCGCTACTCGAAGAGCCTGACCTTACCGCCGATCGCCTTCCAGGCGTAGTGGCCGCCGGCCATATAGCGGGCGTCGAAGCCTGCCTTGCGCAGCGCAATCGCCGTCTCGCAGCCGACGTGGAAACCGTAGACGCAGTAGGTGACGACCGGGTCGGTCTTCGACAGCTCGCCGATCCACTCGTCGAGCCGCTCGGGATCGCGCCACACGGCGCCTTGCATGATGTCCTGCGCCCGCGTCGTGTAGTGTCGCGGCCGCGCGTCGATGATCTGCACGCGCTCGCCGGCGTCGAGCATGGTCTTCACCTCTTCGACGGTCATGGCGGGCACGCCGGCGAACTGCTTCTGCTCGAGCGGCCGGGGCGGCGCCACCCGCGTCGCATCCTCGTAGCGGCCCTGGACCGCGGCCCAGTCGATGTTGCGCATGAAGGCCGCGACATAGGCCGAAGCGTTGGCGCCGAAATCGATGTGATAGGCGTGCTCGTACATGTCGATGGCCAGGATCGGGATGCCGCCGGCGATGTTCTGGCTGTGATCGGCGCCGCTCTGGTTGATCAGCCGGCCGTCACGCGGCACGTAGGTCAGCAGCACCCAGCCCGAGCCGCCGGCCAGCGCCTCCGCCAGGGCGATGAATTGCTGCCGCCAGCGGTCGGTCGAGCCGAAGTCGCGGGCAAGCGCTGCGGCCATGGTATCGGGCACCGTCCGTCCGTCGCCGCCCAGGCTTGCGAAGTAGAGCTCGTGCAGGAGCGTCGAGTTCAGCATTGCCGCCTCGTCGCGCTTCAGGCGATTGACGACCTCGGCCGATGTCGCGGCCGGGTCGAGCGCTTCGAGCTCCTCGGTGATGGCATTCAGGCGGCGGAGCGCGCTGCCATAGTTGCCCTCGTAATGGCTCTCGATCAGGCGCGGCGTGATGCCGTTCAAGGTCCATGGGCGGCAGAACAGGGGAGCGAGATGATATTGCATGATGGTTCTCCTAAAGGGTCTGGATCCTGAGATCGTCGAAATGGGTGACGCTGTCGGCCTTGGTCCACAGCGCCACCCGGCCGGCAGCCGCGATGGTCGTATCGGTCGCGCTGTAGAGGCTCCTGCCGTCGAGGAAGACCTCGAAGCGGCTGCCGCGGGCGAGAAGTCGCAGTTCCTGCCATTTGCCGGAGGGCACCTTGGCATCGGCGCCGGCGAACTGGCTGCGCCGGCCGTTCACCATCCGATAGAGGCGTACATTGTCCTCGAGCGCGTTGGCGCGCACCACGTAGTAGTTGTTGGCATCGCTGAGGCGGACGGCGATGCCCGCCGCCCGGTCGACCTGGCCGGCAACCGGCTTGAAACGCACCGTGACATCGACGTCCGCCGCGACCGGCGCCGCGAAGATCGCCAGCGGAAAGCGATAGTCGGTCTTGTCGGTGCTGGTCTGCGCCAGGACCTTCGGCCCGGCAGGCGCCGTCGGGTCTTCCACGATGGTCCAGCCGACCGGGCCGCCCGAGCCGGTCAAGGCGGCCGTGACACCCGACGGCAGGGCGCCCGTGGCTGAAGTCTCGAAATCGATGCGCGTCATGGTGCCTCCTTGTGCTTGTGACGTCGACGAAGCCGCGAACGCGCCACCAAGGACGACCAGTCCGCGCCGCCGAAGAGTCTTAGTCATTGCAAGTCCCCTTCAGGTGAGCGAAAGGCACGTGCCGGCGCCGGCTTCGAGCGCCCGCCGGTAGATGGCGACAGCGGCCGCGACGTCCTGCAGGCCCATGCCGGTGCTGTCGAACAGGGTGATGGATTGCTCGTCGGTCCGGCCGGGCCTGGTGCCGGCCAGGATCTCGCCCAGGCTTGCATGGACGTGCGCGCGGGCGATGGCGCCGGCTTGCCGATGTGCGGCACGGTGACGTCGCTCATGGTGCTTCTCCCTCTCTCTGCGCTGCGCCGACGTGGTAGATCGCGGCGCGATGGGTTTGCGGCAAAAAGGCATAGACGCGGTCCCCGGAGGGCGCGAAGGCCAGGGTGTGTGCGCCCTTTTCCGTCTCGACCCGGCCCAGGCTCTTCATGGTCGTGGTGTCGAAGACGTCGATGACGCCGGGGTTGCCGACCGCCACGTAAAGCTGCTGGCGCACGCGGTTGAAGAAGACGACGTCGGGCGTGCCGGTGAGCGGCTGTTCGCTCAGGATCTTGCCCGACTCGGCATCGAGCGTGATGAGTCGGCCCGCATCGCAGGCACAGAACAGGCGACGCGTGCTGCGGTCGAAGTCGAGCCCGTGCGGGCCGGCCGAGGGAATGGCAAACGTGCCGGCAATGACGTTGGGCTTCTTTGCATCGACCATGACGATCAGCGCGGGGTCGGCGATGTTGACGTAGAAGAGCTCGGCGTCCCGATCGAAGACGGCCCAGCGCGTACGCCCCGGCACCTCGATCTCCACGACCGCGCGGTCGTCGAGCCGCACCATCGACAGCGTGTGCGAACCCGCGATCGCCGGATCGCCGACATTGGCGACCAAGACCAGCCGTCGCGCGGGATCGTAGGCCAGCCCATTCGGCTTCACGCCGACGGAGATCTTCACGATCTCGGGATCCGGCCCCGGCGCAAACACGCCGATCGTGTTCTCGCCGCGGTTCGAGCTGATGACGATCTGACCCTCGTTGCTGACCAGCGCGCCGGCAACGCCGGCCAGGTGCGGGATCGAGAACAGGTGCTTGGCCGAGGCCGGATCGAAGACGTCGACGGCGTCGTTCGCGGTGTGCGCTACGTAGACATTTCCGGTCGCGGCGTGGACGTCGGCGTGGTCGAAGCCTCCGCTGCCCTTGTGTTCCGGCAGGGTGACGTGACGGGTGAGGCTGAGGGGACTGCTTGTCATCGAGAGGACCTGTCCACGGCAGGAGGGTGCAGCCGCGCATAGCGGCGAAACGAGACGGCGAGGATGGTGCCCATCACCGCGAGCCCGGCCGCCGTTACGATGCCCAGGCCTTCGGGCGTGGCGCCGCCGACCCGGAACGCGATCCATCCGCCCGCGACCACCACGACCAAGCGGGCGCCCGAGGCCAACAGCGGGAACTGCGGTTGTCCCGTCGACTGGAAAGCCGAGATCAGCGTGTTCGGCGCGACGAACACGTAGGCCAGGCCCACGATGCAGAGATAGCTTGCTGCCGCGGCGTGGACCGCAGGATCGTCGCTGAACAGGCCGGTCCAGGCGCCCGGCCAGGCGATCACCAGCAGGCCGAGGGTCGCCATCACGCACGCCGACAGGCCGGTCGCGATCCAGGCAATGCGCGCGGCCCGCTCGTATTGGCGGGCGCCGATATTGGTTCCGACCATGGCCAGCACGGCGGCGCCCACGCCGAAAACGATCGGGTACAGGAGATATTCCAGCCGCACCGCCACGCCGAAACCGGCGAGCGCCGTCGCGCCGAGGAGGCTTGCATAAGCAGTGATCGCCGCGAGGGCCAAGTTGTTGAAGATCGGCTGAAGCGACATCGGCGCGCCCACGCGCAGAATTTCGCGGAACAGGCGTCGACTGAAGCCGAGGTCGCCAAGCGAGAGCCTGACGGCGGCGCGGCCCGAGGCGAGGTACCAGGCAAGCACGGCCGACGACGCGGTGAAGGACGTCACGGTGGCGATGCCGGCGCCGCTGATGCCCAGCGACGGGACTGGCCCCAGGCCGAAGACCAGCGTGGGCACCAGCACGACATGCAGGACTTCCGCGCCGAGATAAACCCAAGCCAGCAGGGCGACCTGTCCGGTGCCGCGGACCGCGCTGGTGAGCGCGCTCAGCACCCAGTAGGCGACGGCGCCGGCGAAGATCGCATTCGAGTATTCAAGGGCGGCGTCCAGGATGAGGCCCCGTCCGCCCAACACGCGATAGAGGCTCGGACCGGCCAGGACGAACACCGCCGTGAACAAGGCGGCAGCGGCACAGCCGATCACCACGGCATGGACCACCAGCGCTGCCGCGTCGTGGCGGCGTCCCGCGCCGATGGCGCGCGCGACGGCGGCGGCGATGGCGCCGCCCATGCTGGAGTTCGCCATCTGCTGCATCAGCATCATCATGGGGAACACCAGCGACAGGCCGGCCAGCGCATCCACGCCGAGCTGGCCGACGAAATACGCATCGATGCTGGTCGTCACGGCGATCAGTACGACGTTCACGACGAGGTTCGGCGCGGCAAGCCGCAGCAGCGTCGAGACGATGGGACCTTCCAGGAGCAGGCGCGTGCGCGCCGCTCCTGGCTTGGGAGGTGAATTCGCTGTTGCGATGCCGACGGACTGCATGGTCATCAGTCCATCTTCGGCGGCCAGTTGTGGGTCTCGCCCACGAGATGGCGGCACCACGTATAGAGCGCGTCGTACATCACCATGCCGTGCTTCAGCATCTCGTGGTCGTCCTGGTAGACGTGGCTGAGGCCGAGCGAGATCGCGAACAGGCCGGCCGATTGCGGCGTCAGGTCGAGCCGCGAGGTATCGGCGCCGCGCACGATGTCGGCCAGCTTGTCGAGCCCCGGCGCGTCGAGCTTGTACTCGGCGATGAAGGCGTCGAAGGAGCACTTCTCGCCGACATGGCTGAATTTCACGCCGGGGATGTCATAGGGGATCGCTCCGGTTTCCTTGGCGGTGGCCAGCACCTTGTCGGCCGGCACGTAGAGGAACTCCGGCTGCTTCTCGATGAAGCGCTGGATCAGCCACGGGCAGGCGATGCGGTCGATCTTGGGACGTTCACGGGTAACCCACTTCATTTTACTTCTCCTTCTTTCAGCGGTTCAGTCGGCAGGCCATTGGCGCGCCAGGTGCCGATGCCGCCGGCGACGGTCATGGCGTCGATGCCGCGTTCGCGCAGCTTGGCGGCGCAGTCGCCGCCGATCTCGAAGCCCCAGGCGCAGTAAACGAGGGCCTTGGCGCCGCGCGGCAGCGATGCCGCCACCGCGTCGACCCTGTCGGGTGGTGCGCGCCGGGCGCCACGCAGGCCGACCGGCACGGACGCCGCGTCGTCGGCCAAGCGGGCGTCGATCACCAGCAGGTTCGGATCGGCCTCGAGCATGGCGCGCGCGGTCGGCGCGTCGACGCTGTGTGGCTTGTCTTCCGGCGAGGTCCCGGCGAAGCGGGCGGCGACGCGGCTCCAAGCGATGTTGGCCATGAAGGCATCGACATAGGCCGCGGCATTGCTGCCGAAGTCGATGTGATAGGCGTGCTCGTACATGTCGAGCGCCAGCACCGGCGTGCCGCCGGCCAGGCCGTGGGTGTGGTCGGCTGCCCAGACGTTGACGAGCGTGCCGTCCCGCGGCGAACGGGTCAGCACCACCCAACCCGAGCCGCCGCCCAGCGCCTTGCCCATGGCGACAAACTCGGCGCGCCACTTGGCGAGCGATCCGAAGTCGCGGGCGATCGCTTCGGCCAGCGCGCCCGTCGGATCGCCGCCGCCGGCCTCCCCCAGGGCCTCGAAATAGGCTTCGTGCAGGATCATGGAGTTGGTGGCGATCAGCTCCTCGCGCTTCAGCCCGTTCAGCCGAAAGCCCGGCGCGCTGGCCGGATCGAGGGCCGAAAGCTCGCCGCGGATCGCGTTCAGCCGGCGCACCGCGCCGCCATAGTTGTTCTCGTAGTGGCTGGCAATCAGGCGGGCGGAGAGCCCGCTGAGCCGAGGCGGCTTGAAGGAGATGGGTCGAACATGAAAAGACATTTGGTTTTCTCCGATAGAGTTTCGTTATTCAAAGAGCTTCACGGGCCCCTTGAGCGCCTTCCAGCCGTAGTGACCACCGGTCATGTAGCTGGCGTCGAACCCCGCGTTGCGCAGCGCCACTGCCGTCTCGCAGCCGGTGTGGAAGCCGTAAACGCAGTAGGTGACGACCGGCTCGGTCTTTGAAAGCTCGCCGATCCACTCCTCGATGCGCTCAGGGTCGCGCCACACGGCGCCCGCCATGATGTCGGGTGACCTGGTGGTGTAGTGGCGGGGCCGATTGTCGATGATCTGGACGGGCGTCCCCGCCGCGAGCATCGCCGCCACCTGTTCCACGGTGAGGGAGGGCAGGTCGCCAAACTGCTTCTGTTCGAGCGGCCGAGGTGGTGCCACTTTGACCGCGTCCTCGTATCGCCCCTGCACCGCGTTCCACTCGATATTCCGCATGAAGGAGGCGATGTAGGGGGCCGCATTGGCGCCGAAGTCGACATGGTAGGCGTGCTCGTACATGTCGAGCGCCAGGATCGGGATGCCGCCGGCGATGCTCTGGGAATCGTCCGACGCGTATTGATTGATCAGGCGGCGGTCGCGCGGCACGTAGGTCAGCAGGACCCAACCGACGCCGCCGGCCAGGCCGTTCGCCAGCGCGATGAACTCCTTGCGCCAACGGTCGACCGACCCGAAATCGCGGGTGATCGCATCGGCCATCATATCCGGCACCACGCGGCCGTCGCCGCCCAGGCTGGCGAAATACAGTTCGTGCAGCAGCGTGCAATTGAGCGCGGCGCTTTCGTCGCGCTTCAGCCGGCATATGACATCCACCGGCGTCGTGCCGGAGTCGAGCGACTCGAGGGCTTCTGTTATCGCGTTCAGGCGATGGAGCGCGCCGCCGTAGTTGTTTTCATAGTGACTCTCGATGAGACGGGGCGTGATTCCGTTGAGCGTCCAGGGGCGGCAGAACAGGGGGGCAAGGTGGTATCGCATGTGAAGGCTCCTAAAAGAGCATCAGAATTCCCAGGACGACTTGGCGCATTCGCTGCGCTGTTGGGCTCGGCTGAGACCGACATCGGCCAGCGCGCGGTCATCCAGGGTGGCGAGGTGCTGACGCGTCCGCCGGTGTTGACGCCAAACGACGACGGTAGCCACGAGGGCAGGCCACACCCGCAACCGGCGGGCCCGCGCTGCCGGGGCGAAGAAGCGAAAGGCGTTCTGTGTGAAAGGATGGATGTTGAGAGACATCGGTTTCTTTCTGGTGATACACTTGTTTCACAGGCAACATAGCTATGTTTCAAAGGAATGCAAGGGAAAAAGATACAGATGTTGCACAAACTAGATGTAGCATGATACGGATGAACTATGACGACTAATGAGACTTTGCAGGCCCCGCCGTGGCTGCTGCTGATCCACCAGCTGCCGGCCAAGCCGGCCTATGCACGGGTCAAGGTCTGGCGCCGCCTGCAGGCGTTGGGTGCGGTCACCGTGAAGGGCGCGGTCTATGCGCTGCCCGCCAACGCCGAGACACGTGAGGACTTCGCCTGGCTTGCCAAGGAGATCGTCGAGAGCGGTGGCGAAGCGATCGTCTGTGAGGCAGGCCTCGTCGACGGGCTGTCCGATCGCGAGCTGCAGACGCTGTTCGACGCTGCGCGCGACGAGGACTACCAGCGGATCGCGGCCGAAGCGCGCGAGGTGGCAAGCCGTCTCGGTGATGACTTGCCCGACAACGCACTGGCCGAGATCGCGAGCCAGACGGCGCGGTTGCGCAAGCAACTCGATACCGTCGTCGCCATCGACTTCTTCGGCGCCGACGAGCGCGAACCGGCGGAGGGCCTGGTGTCGGGCCTCGAGGCCCGCCTGCAACAGGAGGACAAGGCCGTGGCAGAACGAACGGACGCCGGACTTGGCGCGGCGAACGCGCCGGCCGGATTGAAGGGTCGCGTGTGGGTGACGCGGCAGGGCGTGCAGATCGACCGCATCGCCTCGGCCTGGCTGATCCGCCGCTTCGTCGACGACGGCGCGCGCTTCAAGTTCGTGCCGGGCACGGGCTATGCCGCGCTCCCGGGCGAGTTGCGCTTCGACATGTTCGAAGGCGAGTACACGCACCGTGGCGACCGCTGCACCTTCGAAGTGCTGCTGATGGAGGCCGGCCTCGACGATCCGGCGCTGGCCGCGATCGGCGAGATCATCCACGACATCGACCTCAAGGACGGCAAGTACGGTCGCGAAGAAGCGGCCGGCATCCGCAACCTGATCGCAGGCATCGCTTCCGCCCACAACGACGACAACCAGCGCCTGGAGCGCGGCGGCGCCGTTCTCGACGATCTCTACGGGTATTTTACGAGCAGGCGGCCCAGCAAATGAACGAGCAAACGAAAGACCATGGCGTTCCCTTCGGCGAAGCCATGAAAGTGTGGGCGCGGGTCGCGGCGCTCTCGTTCGGCGGCCCGGCGGGCCAGATCGCGGTGATGCATCGCATTGTCGTCGAGGAGAAGAGGTGGATCGGCGAGAACCGTTTCCTGCAGGCCCTCAATTATTGCACTTTGCTGCCCGGTCCCGAGGCACAGCAGCTTGCCATCTATATCGGCTGGCTGATGCACAAGACCAAGGGTGGGTTGTTCGCCGGGACGCTGTTCGTGTTGCCCGGCCTGATCGCCATCATGGCGCTTTCCTGGATCTACGTGCTGCTGGGCAAGCTCACGATCGTCGAAGGCCTGTTCTTCGGGCTGAAAGCCGCCGTCCTCGTCGTCGTAGTCGAGGCTGTGCTGCGCGTCGGCAAGCGCGCGCTCAGGAACAACGTCATGGTGGCGCTGGCGGCGATTTCGTTCGTCGCCATCTTCTTCTATGACGTGCCGTTCCCCGTCATCGTCTTTGGCGCCGGCATCGTCGGCTACCTTGCCGGGCGCGCCGGCCTGGAACCCTTCCTGGCCGGTGGCGGGCACGGCAAGGTCGGCGCCAAGCAAGTAGCCGACCGCGAGTCGCTGCTCGGCGAGGAAACGCCCGATCACGCCAGACCCAATCTCCGCTGGTCGCTCTCCATCGCCGCGGTGTTCCTCGCCCTCTGGCTGATACCGGTTGCGGCGCTCTATGTCGGCCTGGGCGGCGGCAACGTCTTCACCAAGATCGCCATCTTCTTCAGCCAGATGGCCGTGGTCACCTTCGGCGGCGCCTACGCCGTGCTGGCCTATGTGGCCCAGCAGGCAGTCGACCATTACCACTGGGTGACGGCCGGCGAGATGCTGGACGGGCTCGGCATGGCCGAGACGACGCCCGGTCCGCTGATCATGGTCACGCAGTTCGTGGGCTTTCTCGCCGCCTGGCGCGAGCCGGGCGCGATGCCGCCCTTGCTGGCGGCAACGCTGGGCGGCCTGCTCACCACCTGGGTCACCTTCACGCCCTGCTTCCTCTGGATCTTCTTCGGTGCGCCGTTCGTCGAGGGGCTGCGGTCGAACAAGGCCTTGGGTGCGGCGCTCGGCGCCATCACCGCCGCTGTCGTGGGCGTGATCCTGAACCTTGCGGTATGGTTCGGCCTGCACGTGCTGTTCGCCAGGATCGTGCCGATGCATTTCCTCGGCGCCACTGTCGGCGTGCCCGTGCTTTCATCGGTCGATGTGCCGTCGCTGGTCCTGGCGATCGCGGCGGCCATCGCCATCTTCCGCTTCAAGGTCGGCATGATTGCCGTGCTGCTCGGGAGTGCGCTTGTCGGCATGGCCTATTACCTCGTCGTCGGATCGACCTGATTCCGGGCCCGATGACTGCTAGGCTGCGGAAGGCGCTTTTCCATATCTGAGCGGAGTGAATTTGACCCAAGCTGCGCCAGCCAAGAACGCCCCGCGCATCGATCCGCGGGCAGGACACTTGCCGTCGGCTGGGCAACTCGTCGACATCGCCAAGCTCATCGACGCCTACTACACAAGGCGCCCCGATTCGCGGATTCCAGCGGAGCGAGTGGCCTTCGGGACGTCGGGACATCGCGGTTCGGCGTTCGACAGCACATTCAATGAGGCGCATGTACTGGCGATCACCCAGGCCATTTGCCTATATCGCCGGCAAGCGGGCATCTCCGGACCGCTGTTCATCGGCTTCGATACGCATGCCCTGTCCCGGCCCGCCTTCGAAAGCGCACTGGAGGTTCTGGCGGAGAACGGCGTCGACATCCTGATATCGAAGGGCGGCGAATACACGCCAACGCCGGCGATCTCCCAGGCGATCCTCGTCCATAATCGCGGCCGCGAGGAAGGGCAGGCCGACGGCATCGTCATCACGCCGTCGCACAATCCGCCCGAGGATGGCGGCTTCAAATACAATCCGCCGAACGGCGGTCCGGCGGACACCGGCATCACCGGCTGGATCGAGAAACAAGCCAATGCATTGCTGGCCGACAGCCTGAAAAGCGTAAAGCGTTTTCCGTTCCGGCAGGCGCAGCAGGCCAACACCACGGCCGAGTACGATTTCCTTCAGACCTACGTCGCCGACTTGAGCAACGTGATCGATTTCGATGTCATCCGCGCCTCCGGCATCCGCATGGGTGTGGATCCGCTGGGCGGCGCCGGCGTGCATTATTGGGCGCGAATCGCCGACCATTACCGGATCGACCTCGCTGTTGTCAGCGAACAGGTCGATCCCCGGTTCAGTTTCATGACATTGGACTGGGACGGCCGCATCCGCATGGACCCGTCCTCGTCCTACGCGATGAAACGGCTGGTCGGCCTCAAGGGAAAATACGACATCGCTTTCTCCTGCGACACCGACCATGACCGGCATGGCATCGTCGTTCCGGGCGACGGTCTGATGCCGCCCAACCATTATCTTGCCGTGGCGATCGATTACCTGTTTCGAAATCGGCCGGGCTGGAAGGCGGAGGCCGCGGTCGGCAAGACCGTGGTCAGCAGCGCCATGATCGACCGGGTCGCCGCGCGGCTGGGCCGCAGACTCTACGAGGTTCCGGTCGGCTTCAAATGGTTTGCCGACGGCCTTTTGGACGGTTCATTGGGATTCGGTGGCGAGGAAAGCGCAGGAGCGTCCTTTCTGCGGCGCGACGGCAGCGTCTGGACGACCGACAAAGACGGCATTGCGCCCGCGCTGCTGTCCGCCGAGATGACGGCGCGGACCGGGCGCGACCCCGGCATGCTCTACCGCGAACTCGCGCGCGACCTGGGCGAC
>Ga0210399_10000562_pt1 | contig 29632 bp, 24 predicted proteins | sample IncBWC14MmetaG_FD_150865 | JGI IMG/M metagenome (GOLD analysis project Ga0210399, IMG submission 150865) | Forest soil microbial communities from Barre Woods Harvard Forest LTER site, Petersham, Massachusetts, United States - Inc-BW-C-14-M | ecosystem: Environmental > Terrestrial > Soil >... | reverse complement strand
AACACCGGACGATCGTGCTCCGTACCGGCCGCCGCCTGCGCCCCCGCCAGGGAGACCGTGTCATGGCTCCACGGCCCGTCGTGACCGAGAGCCCCGGGGAGGTAGTTGCGTTTATCGAACGGCTGCAGGGGGTGCTCGACCCGCAGTGCGTCGCGCACGCGGTCTTCCCGCGTGCGCATTGTGCGGTCGGCCACGTCGAGCAACTCCCCGACGGGCACCGCGGGCGGCCGATGCTGGTTCGATCGCTCGTCGCGGCCCGAGTACGTGACGACCAGGTGCTCTTGCGCCGCGAGGACCGCGTCGAGCAGGAGCTGGCGGTCCTCGCTGCGAGGGTCGCGGTCGCCGACCCGGGGCGCCTGCGCAGTGATGTCGTCGCCATCACGCTCGACGTGCCGCGGGAAGCTCCCGTCGTCGAGGCCGAGGAGGCAGACCACTTTGTGTGGCACCGAACGCATGGGTACCAAGGTGCAGACGGTGAGATGCCCGGTACGGAAGTTGGCCCTCGTCGGTCGACCCTTCAGGCGTTCGGCCAAGAGCGACCGCACGTCGTCGCAGCTGAGTTCGATGTCGCTGGTCCCCTCCACCACCGTCGCCTGTTCGACCAGCTCCTCGAGCAGACCGGTGAGCTCGGACCGTTGCCACGCGTCGGAGGGTGTGGTCGCGGTGAGTGAGTCGGACACGGCGGCCAACGCTTCGGCCCAGCCGTCGATGGTCCGGTGATCGTCCAGCGTGTCCACGGCCGCGCGCAGCCGGTCCAAGAGCTCCGCGACACGGCCGACCAGTTCGATGTCGCCACTGTCCACGTCGTCGAGGGGAAGGGTCGCACCAAACAGGCGCTCCTCTTGGTCGGCCATGGCCACGCCGAGGAGCACCCGGTCCAAGCCGGCGCGCCACGTATTGGCTTCGATGCCCGACAGCTTGAACGGCTCCCGGTGCGGTGCATCGAAGCCCCAGCTCACGTGCGCACCGCGCGTCCAGGCTTCCAAGCGGGCCAGGTCGTCGTCCGAGAAGTGGAAGCGGCGCCGGACCGGATCTCGTCCCGCCAGGTCGAGCACCTGGGTAGCGGTGACCCGGGCCGTCGCCAGCTCCAGCACCTCGGAGAGCACTCCCATCACCGGGTTGGTCTGCCGGAGCGAGCGGTCGGCCAGGCGGATCTGGAGTTGCTCGGTACCGCCGTCCCGATCGTCGTGGACACCGAAAGTCGCCTCGATGAGCGGCGCGAAATGCTCGATGTCCGGGCACATCACGATCACGTCGCGCGGTTCGAGATCCGGGTCGTCGGCCAACAGGTGCAACACCGCGTCGCGCAGGACCTCGACCTGCCGGGAGCGCCCATGGCACGAGTGGATGCGGATGCTGTCGTCTTCTGGCTCGAGCAAAGGAAGGGCGTCCGTCGCCTCTTCGCCGTCACCACCTGCTCCCGGCGCCCGGTCGGCGCGTATGTCGTCCTGGATGCGCTGCAACAGTGTGCGCGATCCGGTCGCGGGCTCCGGTGACGACGACTCGACGGTGACCGCGCCACCGAGCACGAGCTGCATCTCGCGTGCGTCGCGACCCCACGATGCCAGCAACGGGTTGTGCGGCAGGGCTGCGGTCGGGTCCTCTCGGCGGAGCAGATGGCGCGACTGTGCATCCACCCGGCCCTTCAGCCGGTCCCACAGCGCGCGCGAAGGGTGCAGCAGAAAGAGGTGCACGTCGCACCGCTTCCCTATCGCTTCGAGGACCTGGAGGTAGCTGGCGGGAAACCGCGTGAGACCGAACAGGGAGAGACGGGGCGGTTGGCCGAGCAGCTCCGCCTCCTTGCTGAGCCGCCGGCAGGCGTCACGGAGCCGCTCAGCCGGGCTCGCCTGCCCGATGTGCGACCGCAGCAGGCGCCACAACTCGAATTGCCAGGAGGCCTCATCGAGTTGGGCGGTGCCCTCGGCCCAGCGCAGGAGCATGTCGGGGCGATGCACGGCGTAGCGATCGAAAAGGTCGGCGACATGGCGGACGCTCGAGAACCGCACCTCGTCGGGCACGCCATCGTTCTCCTCGTCGAGCCGCACACCCGACTTGCGGATGTGCTCGGCCAGCGGCGCGAGCCAGGGCTCCGTGAAGTTCTGCTCGACCACCTCCATGAGGGGCCACACCGCGCGCTCGGGGAGCCAGGGATCGACTGCGGGGTCGATGTCGGACGCCCGCGCCAACGCCCTGGAGACCAACGTGCCGGGAAACGGGAAATCGATATTGGCGCACACGCCGTCGAGCCCACCGTCCCGGGCGCCCAGGCGGGTGGACAGGCGCTGCGTCAGCCACCGCTCGATGCCGCGCGTCGGGACAGAGACAACCTCCGCCGCCATGGGGTCTTCGAGCGGTTCGGAAACGAGCTCGGCCAGGTCCGCCACGAGCGCGTCGGCCCTTTCGGAGCGGTGGACGTGCAGCACCCGTGCAGAGTACGTCGCCGCTGTTCCCCTCGGGCCTGCCGTTTTTGGGCCGACGATCCGCCTGACGGCTACGCCCCACCCGGCGCGCTCCGCGCCCGGAGTCAGCCCGGCAGGCGCCTCGGACCGCTGCTCGCGCCGTCGGACAACGGGAGGATGTTCTGCTGGCCGACTTCGCCGGTGTCGGCGTCGTCGTCGTCCGGCTCGACCGCCTGCAGATGCCGGGGCGCGGTCTCGATAGGCGAGAGCTCCGCGATCTCGGCTCGTTCGTTGCCCACGACACCGAGGGCGGGGAACTTGCGCGCCGTCACTAGGACCCGCGACTCGAGCGAACCGACGGCCCGGTTGTAGGCGTCAACACTCGAGCTGAGGCTCTTCTGCAACACCTGCATATGCCCCGTCCACGTCCGCAGTCGCTCGTAGAGCTCGGCCCCCAGCTCCTTCACCTCGCGCGCGTTCTCCGCCAGCGTCTCCTGCTGCCATGACAGCGCGATGGTGCGCAGCATCGCCACCAACGTGCTGGGCGTGACCAACACGACCCGCTTGCCCAGCGCGTGGTCTTGCAACGTGGGGTCGGCGTCGAGGGCCGCCGCCAGCAGCGAGTCGCCGGGAATGAAGGCCGCCACGAACTCCGGCGAGCGTTCGAATTGACGCCAGTATTCCTTCTTGGCCAGCTGGTCGACGTGGGTGCGCAGTTGCGCGGCGTGCTTCTTGAGCAGCGCCTGGCGTGTCTCGTCGTCGTCGGCGTCGGTGAATTGGATAAACGCATCAAGCGGCACCTTGGAGTCGATGACGACCTGGCCATCGCCGGGCATGTACACGACCATGTCAGGACGTAGGTTCCCGTCGTCGCCGGCCACCGTCTTCTGCTCCTCGAAATCGCAGTGCTCGAGCATCCCCGCTGCCTCGACGGCGCGGCGCAACGTCATCTCGCCCCAGCGGCCCCGCGTGTGCGGCGAGCGCAGCGCCGTGACCAGGTTGCGGGTCTCCTTCTCCAGGCGCTCGTGGCCGTGGTGCAGCGCCGCCACCCTCTCGTTCAGGGTGGCGTAGGCGCCCTTGCGCTCGGCCTCCATCTGCTGGATGCCCCGCTCGTAGCGGGTGAGGGTCTCGCTCAAAGGGTTCAGGAGCTCCTCGATCGCCTGCTGCCGCTGTGCCAGGTCACCCTGTGCCGCCGCGCGCACCTGGCCGAATCGCGTGTCGGCGAGCGCGAGGAACTGCTCGTTGTTCTTGGCCAGGGCCTCCTGGGACAAGGTCGCGAACGCGCCCGAGAGGCGGGCCATGTCCTCCTCCGCCCGCGCCGTCGCCTCCTCCTGGTGTCTGCGCTGCAGCTCAAGCTCGGCTCGCGCCACGTCTCGCGCCGACTCGGCGGACTTCGCGGACTCGGCCAGCACCTGGAGCTGCACCGACTGCTCGGTGATGGTCAGCTTCGCGTCCGCCAGGCGGGCTTCGGCGAGGTGCGCCGCGCCCGCGGCGTGCGCGCCGCGCGCGAGATACCAGACCACGCCGACGAGCACCCCGGCGGCGAGCCCAATGAGCACACCGATGACCATTTGGCCAGGGTAATGAGAGGGTGTCTCACGATCGGGGATCGGCCGCGACCTCCAGATATAAGGAGAACTCCCTATACAGGCCAAAGGAACGCGCCCCGTGCCTACACGTTACGTACCCGGTAGCGTGACCGAGATGCCGTTCAAGCTCGGTGGCAGTACCAAGCGCATCCACGAACGCGGTCACCGCGACGACCTCGTCGAGGAAGAGGCGGAACCGGAGGCACCGAGCGGGCCCCTGGCCATGGAGCAGCCGTTGTGGCCGACGACCATGCCCGAGCCGCACGAGGTGGACCGCCTCTTCGCGCAGGTCTTCGCACTGGTCGGCGAGGGCATCGCCGGCGCAACCCACGCCCTGCTCGCCGGCGACCGCGACGCGGCGAAGGAGCTGGTCAAGCGCGACGAAGTCATCGACAAGCTGATCGGGCAGATCTTGACCACGGTGCAGCACCAGCTGGTTCACGGAGCGACGACGGCGTCGGAACGCCGCGAGTACGTGGCCATCCTGCGCATGCTGCCCGACATGGAGCGCAACGGTGATCTGGCCGAACACATCGCCCGCAGGGCCGCTCGCGGCCTCGGCGCCGAGATGTCGGCTCGCAGTCGCGGCCTCGTCGAGCGCATGGGCGAGGTCACGGCCAACATCTGGCGCGAGACGGCCGACGCCTTCGCGGAGCGCTCAGCCGACGCCGCCGCTTCCATCGACGACCTCGACGACGAGCTCGACGACCTCCACGTCACCCTGACCGCCGAGCTGGTGGCGGGCACGATGCCGCTGCCGGTGGCGATCGAGCTGGCGATGGTGGCCCGCTTCTACGAACGCTTCGGCGATCACTCCGTCAACCTGGCCCGCCGCCTGGCGACACTGGTCGTCGGCGGTCCGGAGCCTGTGTCAGCCGGCCCCGACTGAACCGCCGGACCCGTTCACCGGGGCGCGCTTGGTGAATCGGAACATCACCTTGTCCCGGTAGTAGTAGTCAAGCCAGCTGCTCAACGCGGTGTCCCTGTGGGAGTCACCGCGGTGTGCATGCACCGGGACGAAACGCATCGGGAGCCGTCCGACGGCGACGTCGAACCCGGCGACCTCGAAGATGTCGGCGACGTCATCGAGACGATACGGACCGGGCAGGTCGAGCTCGATTGCCTTCTCGCTGTGCCATCCCACCATGAGAGAGCTGTCGGCGTGCACGCCCATCGTGGCGAAGTACGAGCCGCCGGCGCCGAGAGCCGCGAACACCGCCGCCGCGTGCGACGCCAGGTCGTGTAGGACGTACAGCACTTCGTGGCTGAAGGCGACGTCGAAGTCGGACCAGTCATCGGGCACCGTCTCGGCCACCTCGAAGGTCAAGGGTCGAGCCCCAGCAAGGCGGCGGGCGTCCTTAATCGCGCCCGCCGCCGGGTCGTAGCCGAATCCGCTGCCGATGTCGGCGCGGTCGACGAGCAGGCGCAGAAAGCCGCCGCGGTTACAGCCGATGTCCAAGGCTTTTCTTCCCGACAACGGCGTGTCGGTCATTTCGAGCATGGCGAGCCAGATGAACCCGTGCTCGTCCTGCATGACTTCGTCTTCGACGGGTCCTCGCCAGTAGTGCTCGGCCATGAAACCACCCTATTGAGCCGGCACTACAGCTCCTGACGGTCCGCTACCGTGGCCCCGTGAGCAACGCGCGAGTGCCCGGTGGGGTGGTGCACAAGCTTCCCGGAGACCTGCGCGACGCGTTGGTCGACAACCCCTCGGCCCTCGATGCGTGGAAGGACATCACGCCCCTCGCCCGCAACGAGTTCATCTGCTGGGTCGAGAACGCCAAGCAGGAGACGACCCGGGAACGACGGATCCGCCGAACCCAGGAAGAATTGGAAGACGGGATGCGTCGTCCTTGTTGCTGGCCGGGATGCGATCACCGCGAGCGCAACGGCAAATAGCGGTCTGGCGCTGATCTAAGGCGCCGAGTTCGCTGCCTCTGCCGTGCCCTTTCGGCGGTCAGACCTGAGGCGTCGTCTGCTCGGTCCAGCTCTGACCGTCCCAATACCGCTGATTGGCCCCTCCGGCGGGATCGGGGTACCACCCCGCGGGAGGCTGCGGTGGCGCGCTTGAGACGCCGGCGAGAGACGAACGCGCCGGATCCGCCGGACCGGTGTCAGTCGTGGCCGACTGGGCCGGGCCGACCGACGCCCACTCGTTGACAGCGTGCTCGAGCGTCGCGGGCTGGCGTTGGATGTCTGCAAACCCTTCGTGCCCCGCCTTCATGGCGTTTTGCTGCGCGAAGGCACGGTCGACGCCGGCTTTGGAAATCTGATCGAGTCGTTTGCAGTTGGGGCAGGCGACGTAGTGCTTGAAGCTCAGCGGAATCACCGGGATGAAGAACAAGGCAAACCACGTCGAGATCCGGAGCAACGCGACGGGACTCATCCCGCAGTTGGCGCAACGGAGCAATATCGGCCCCATCCCCTTTCTGAGCCTCCGAACGCCAAAGATGATGATCACTTGGCAACCCCCTCTCTTGTCGTACCTCGTCCAGCTCTTCCGCTCAGCTGCCGAGCGCCACCAACTCTTCGGCGATCTGCACCACGTTCAGCGCGGCGCCCTTGCGCAGGTTGTCGCCAGAAACGAAGAAGGCCAGTGCGTTGGGACTGTCGAGAGCCCGCCGGATCCGGCCTACGTAGGAGACGTCGCGGCCAGCCGCCATCAGCGGAGTTGGGATCTCGGTCAGCTCCACTCCCGGAGCGGTGCGCAGCACCTCGGTTGCGCGCTCAGGCGTGATCGGGCGCTCGAACTCAGCGACGATGGCCGCGGAGTGCCCGGTGAAGACCGGCACGCGCACACAGGTCGCGGTGACGGCGAGGTCCGGCGCGCCGAGGATCTTGCGCGCCTCGTTGCGGTACTTCTGCTCCTCGTCGGTCTCGAGCGAGCCGTCGTCAACGATGTTGAACTGCAGTGGGATCACGTTGTGCGCAATGGGCACCGGGTAGACGCTGCGGGGCGGGAACTCGACGGCGGTGCCGTCAAAGGTGAGCTCCGCCGCGTTGTCGGCGGTCTTGGCCAGTTGCTCGGCCAGCTCGCGCACCGCCTCGACGCCGCCGCCCGAGACGGCCTGGTACGAAGAGACCACGAGGCGGGTCAGGCCGGCCTCGTCGTGCAACGGCTTGAGCACCGGGATGGCGACCATGGTCGTGCAGTTCGGATTGGCCACGATGCCTTTGGGGATGTCACGCAAGGCCTCGGCGTTGGCCTCGGGCACGACGAGAGGAACCTCGGGGTCGAGGCGCCAGGCCGACGAGTTGTCGATCACGGTGGCACCGGCGGCGGCGAGCCGGGGTGCGAGCGAGCGCGACACCGATGCCGGCGCCGAGCACAACGCGAGGTCGATGCCCGATAGATCCGCCGTCTCGGCGTCTTCGACGACGATGTCCTTGTTGTCCCACGGCAGGATCGAGCCGGCCGAGCGGGATGACGCGAGGTACCGCATGGAGTCGACGGGGAAGTTGCGCTCGGCCAGGATCGAGCGCAGCACGACCCCGACCTGGCCGGTTGCTCCCACGATGGCGATGCGCATCGGGCAATTGTAGGAGGCGGCGGGCCGGCCCTCGGTCAGACTTCGAGCGGGCGCCGCCCTTCGAGGGCCCGGCCGAGCGTGAGCTCGTCGGCGTACTCCAGGTCGCCCCCGACCGGCAGGCCGCTGGCGAGCCGGGAGACGGTGACACCCAGTGGCGTGAGCTCGCGGGCGACGAGCATCGCCGTCGCCTCGCCCTCGATCGTCGGGTTGGTGCAGACGATGGCCTCCTTGATGACCCCCTCGCCGATGCGGTCGAGAAGTTCGCCGAGTCGGAGCTGCTCGCGGCCAATGCCGTCCAGCGGGCTCAGCGCGCCGCCGAGGACGTGGTAGCGACCCCTGAAGCCGGTGCGTTCGACGGCGACGATGTCGCGGGGATCCTCGACGACGCAGATCGTCTCGGGCTCGCGCCGGTCGTCACCGCACACGGCGCAGAGCTCGCCTCCCTCCGCCACGTTGAAGCAGACGGCGCAGAGGGTGGTCCGCTCCTTCACGGCGATGATGGCATCGGCCAGCCGACGCGCGTCCTCGGAGGGCACCTTCAAGATGTGGAACGCGATGCGCTGCGCCGACTTCGGGCCGATGCCGGGCAGTCGGCCGAGCTCGTCTATGAGGGAGCGGAGAGGGCCGGTGTACATCGTCGAGCGGGTGATCCCTTCGTTCGTGGTGGAGCGTGCCGTCGCCGTGCGCCAATGGCTGAATGGGCTCAGGCGGCGATACGAATTCTACGGGCCGGGTTCGGCCTCCCCGTGCTTCTAGCCCAGAACCTCGCTGGCGCCGGGGAACGCTTCGAGGAGCCGCGCCTGGGCCTCCGACGCCTGGTCGCCTTCCGCGTTGGCGCCGACCTCCGAGTAGTCGGCCGGGTCGAGGGTCTCCTCGGGCTCGCCGACCGACGCGTCCGCCGCTGGCCCGGCCGGCGCGCGAGCCGGCGCTTGCGGTACCGATCCGCTCTCGTCCACGTCCAGCACGAGCTTCACCGCAGTCCCGAAGTGCGCGCTCAGTCTCTGCTCGACCGTGGGGATCATCTCGAGGCAGCGGTCCCGGTGCGCTGCGTTCGGGAGCGCGAAGTGCGCCCCCTGCTCGTCCACCGAGACGAAGCGGCCTGCGCTGAAGAGTGCCTTGGCCCGCGCGGGCAGGCCTTTGAGAAGGCCGTCACCCCACGCCTCGGTGAGCGAGTCGCGGTCGACGCCGGCTGCCGGCACGGCCTCCTGGTCCGTCGGTTCGTCGGCGGGGCCGGCGTCATGCGCGCCTTCAGGCATGGTTGCTGCCGGCGGTTCGGCTGCTTCCTCCGGGGCCGGCGCCGCAGGGGCCGGAGCGCTCGCCGCCTGCTTGCTCCGCCGCACGGCGCCGAGGGAGGGGCGACCGCCCACGTCGGCGGGCGCTTGATCGGTCGCCGTTGACGGCTCCGCTGTGGGGGTTGGGGCGGGTTGTTCCGGCACGGCGGCCGGGGCGGGTGTCGCGGCAGTGGGCCGCGGGAACGCCGCCGCACCCGTGAGCGAACGCTCCAGAGCGCTCACGCGTTCGACGAGTGCCTCGACACTCGAGTCGAGGTCGGGCCGCACGGCGCGGACGAGCGCGATCTCCAGGACGACCTGAGCGTCGGGCGCGTCACGCATGTCGATCAAGGCGTGGCCGAGTATCTCCATGCTCCGCACCACGCGGGCCAGGCTCATGGCCTCGGCCAAGGTGACGAAGCGTTGCAACGACGGGCCGGAGGCAGCACACAGTTCGGGCGCGAGCGCGGCAAGGAACACCTGACGGAGATCGTCGACGAGCTCGGTCGCCAGTTGCTGCGGCCCCCACCCTCCCGCCATGAGGGCGTTCAGCGCGACGAGGACTTGTCCGACGTCGCCGTCGGCGAGTGCGTCCACCAAGCCGGCCAGCTCGGGGCGGGCCGCATCGGCCGATCCCGACGCCACGACCTGGTCCAGCGCAGAGAGCGCGTCCCTCGCCGACCCCCGGCCGCGTCGCACCGCGGCCTCGACGGCCTCGTCGTCCAGGTTGAGGCCGGCCTGCGTGTTGACCGACTCGAGCAGGTCGTGGAGCGTCTCCGCGGCGAGCAGGCGGAACTCGAGGTGCTGGGTGCGGCTTCGGATCGTCGGCGGCACCTTCTGGGGGTCGGTGGTGGCCAACACGAACACGACGTGACTCGGCGGCTCTTCGAGCGTCTTGAGCAACGCGTTGGCCGCGGCCTGCGAGAGCATGTGGACTTCGTCGACGATGTAGACCTTCCACCTTCCGGGCGTGCCGAGACCGGCGTGCGCCACGAGGTCGCGCATCGCATCGACGCCGTTGTTCGAGGCGGCATCGAGCTCATGGACGTTCAGTGAGTTGCCCCGTGTGATCTCGACGCACGACGTGCAGATGCCGCAGGGCTCGCCGTCGACGGGGGCCTCGCAGTTGAGCGCCTTGGCCAGGATGCGGGCGGACGACGTCTTGCCCGTGCCGCGCGGGCCGCTGAAGAGATAGGCGTGGGAGACGCGCTCGTCGCGCACGGCGCTGCGCAGCGCGCGCACGACATGGTCCTGGCCACGTATCTCGTCGAATCGCCCGGGCCGGAAACGGCGGTAGAGCGAGACGAAGGGGGCGTCGGCCATGCCGGCCGAGCCTACCCATGGCGTCAGACACCGCGACCCGGTGCTCGGTACGGCGGCCAGGTTGACTACGGCGCCCAACCAAACCCGCTGAGAGCTGCTGCCTTCCGACCCTGACTCGATTCACGAGCGGCCGTCGCGTAGGACCCGGCCACCGCACCCAACATCGGGTCGACGGTGCAAAGGTGAAGGTTAGCGGTCCGTTCGGGTTCTTTCCCTACACGACCAGGACGGCGCAGCCCACGTGGTCCATGACCGCCTTCGGTACATGAGCGAGGCGGCGCGCACCGTGGGCGGAGCCGGACCCGACGACGACCAGATCGGCCCCCTCGTCGGCCGCAACCCGTGCGATGGCACCGGCCGGGTCGTCGAGGACCGGGTGGGTGGCGACGTCGACCTGGGCGTCGGAGGCTTCCTTCGCCAGCCTCATCAGGAGCCAATCCGTGGCGCTGGCTCCGAACGCCGTGTAGCGGAATTCTTCGGGGAGCCACGGCGCCCTCTTGGGCTCTTTCTTGCCGTCGATGGCGGCGACGATGTGCAGCGTGCCGCCGGTCGCCTGCGTCAGGGCGAGGGCGCGGCGGAAGGCGCGCTCTGCGCCTTCGGAGTCGGCTGCACCGACGACCACGCTTCTAAACATGGGCGTACGGGCGCTCGGAGTCCGCCCGCTCCTCGTGACGGTGGAGGTCCGGCAGTCGATGGTGCCGCTTGTTGTCTTCCTTCGGACTCGGCGCCACCAGGACGGGCAGGTCGGTGACACGCATGATCTGCTCGCGCAGGCTGGGCGCAAGCCGATGACCGGTCAGGCGCGGCCGGTCGAAGCCCAGCACGATGACGTCGGCGCCGAAGTCAGCCGCCGCGTCGGCGATGCCACGGACCAGTTGACGGTTGCGGGCACCCAGCGTCGACGCGCTGACCATGAGGTGATGCGCCTGCCGTGGAGCCACGGGGCCGAGCTCCGTTTCGACCCCGCTCCTCTCCTGCCGGTGCCCGTCGGACACCTGGAGCAAGCGAACATCGGCACCAGGCCCGTCGACCCACTCGGCGACCAAGTGGACGGCTCCCTCTGCGGCCGGCGATTCGTCGATCGCCACGAGCATGCGGCCGAAGGGCCGCGTCTCGTCCATCACGTGGTCCGCACTGCCGTTCCGGTCGGTCTGCATTTGCTTCGCCATCTCGACCACCTCCAACCTCGCCAATTCTGTCCTCAAGGTTACATGAAGATGAACGTTAAGAGACTGTAAAGTTACACGAAGGTTAACTCTGTGACCTGGGTCGGGACGGCAAAGACCCAGCTAGAGCCCTTTTCCCGGGGTCGGAGCGGCCAATGACGGGCTCGGGAACCATCACTGCGGACACGCGACCGGAAATCCCGTCGCGGTCACTCCGGCCTGCGGCGGGCGTGACCAGGTCGTCTCCGACGAGCACCCCGGCTGCCGTTAGCCTGACCGGGCTGCAAGCACGGAGGAGTGCGAGAGCGGCCGAATCGGCACGACTGGAAATCGTGTGTTGGGCAACCAACCGTGGGTTCAAATCCCACCTCCTCCGCTCCGCCGGCTCGCCCGACGTCAGGTGCGCCGTCTCCGATGTCTCGACACATCTGAAGGGCCAGGTCATCGGGCCTGCAGAGGAGGGTCCCGACTTTCGCCGGTCGCGGCAGGTCTCCCATACTTGGCCCATCGCTACCTCCGAGCCCCTCCGACCGAAGAACGACGACGAAGCCATGGTCATCGCCCTGGCGGAGGCGCGGGACGCGGCGACCGAAGGCGAGGTCCCCGTCGGCGCCGTGTGCCTGGTCGAGGGGCGGGTGGTCGCCCGGCGCCACAACGAACGCGAGCGCGTCAAAGATCCCACCGCCCACGCCGAACTGCTCGCCCTGCGCGAGGCGGCCGCGGCACTCGGTGCATGGCGTCTCCGTGACGCGACCATCGTCGTCACGCTCGAGCCTTGCCCGATGTGCGCAGGCGCCCTGGTCGCCGCCCGCGTGGACCGTCTCGTCTATGGCGCGGCCGACCCCAAGGCGGGCGCCTGCGGAACCCTTTACAACCTGTGTGCCGATCCGCGCCTCAACCACGAGATCGCCGTCACACGTGGTGTACGCGCCGAGGAATGTGGCGCGCTCCTGACCTCGTTCTTTGCCGACCGACGCAACGATCGAGCGTCTGGCGAATCCTTTGGAGCAGGTCAGAGCCGCTAGGATCTCCGCTCGGAGGAGTGCGAGAGCGGCCGAATCGGACGGTCTCGAAAACCGTTGTGCCTCATGGGCACCGTGGGTTCAAATCCCACCTCCTCCGCTCGGGTCCGCAGGGGCCCGCCGCATGGGCGAATGCGGCGAGAACAGCGGCAAGGCGTTGCCTTGCCGTGTCAGTACCTGGTCGTCCCCCGGCGACCGGAAAGGAGTGAACCGTGGCACGCGCACGTTCGACATTCGGAAAATTGCAGCGCGACCAGGCCAAGAAGGACAGGGCCAAGGCGAAGATGGACGACCGCATGGCGCGCAAAGAGGACAAGGTCGCTGCCGCCGAGGAGCGGGCTACCGCACCGTCGGCCGACGACGTCGACCAGACCCAGATCCTCGAACAGCTCGCCGCCCTCCACGAGGACCTGGCCGACGGCCGCATCTCGCTCGACGACTTCGAGGTACGCCAAGAGGAGCTGCGGGCCAAGCTCGTCGTCTGACGCGGACCGGCGTCATCGACGCAAGCGCGCCGCCCGCGGGTCAGCTCGAGGGCGGTTTGTCGCGTCCTTCGAGCCAGCGACGGAAGCCCGCCGCATTGGAATGGACCCCGTTCATGATGTCCAGCTTCTCCTTGTGGCCGGGTTCGATGTCGCCCAGCAGCGGGTCGAAGCGAGCAGATAGGGCGTCGGCGATGTCGGTGCCCTCGCGGTAAGCCTTCTCGGCTGTCTCCGCCCACTGGCGCAACGTCTCTTCGGCCTCGGCCAGGAGCTCGTCGGGTTGTTCCAGCAACCCATAGTGCGCCAGCGCGATGCCCGAAGGACGGCGGGCCGCGAACTTTCCGAGCGACGTAATGGCCTGGTCGAGGTCGAAATCGGGCGGCGGCGTCGAGGGACGCAACACGCCGCCGTCCGGCAGCTTGACCCCGACGGCGTCACCGGCGAAGAGCACCCCGCTGAGGGAGTCGTGCAATCCGAGGTGGTGTTTGGCGTGGCCGGGAGAGTCCACCGCGACCAGGCTGCGATCAGGGCTGACCTCGATCACCTCCTCGTCCTCCAGCACGTGCAACCGCTCGACCGGCGTGGGGTCGAGCCGCCCGTAGAGCGAATCGAGCAGCCCCCCGTAGACGCGTGCCGCCGAATCGATCAGACGGGTCGGGTCGGCCAGGTGCCGCGCCCCCTTCTCGTGGACGTAGACGGTGGCGGACGGGAACGCCCGTGCGACGTTGCCGACCCCGCCCGCGTGGTCGAGATGGATGTGGGTCACCGCCACGCCCGCCAGCTCCGCCGGGCCAACCCCGATCTGGCCGAGCGCGGCGAGCAGCACCGGCACCGAGGTCTGGCTGCCGGTCTCGATTAGCACCGGCGCCGAACCCTCGATCAGGTACCCCGCGGTGACGCGCTCCCAGCCGCCGAGCATCGTGTCGATCTCGAGAACGCCGTCGGCAATCCGACGCGGCGGCGGGACCGCCGGGACGGCCTCGCCGGTCGCGGGGTCGTGCACATGCAGGCCCGCGTCGGTGTGGCGGTGACGATGGCCACCGTGCGAATGCGATCCGCTCACGACGCGCGCACCTCGGGACGATCCCTCACGGCGCGTTGACCTCGATCACCACCTTGACGTCGTCGGGCTTGCGTGTGAGAGCGTCACGCCACTGCTCGAGCGGCACGCGCCGCGTGACCAACCGCTCGAGCCAGGAGCGGTCCGCCTTGGCCAGCGCCTCTGCGGCTGCCTCGTAGTGACGCCGGTTCGCGTTCACCGATCCCACGACAGCCACGTTTTCCAGCACCATCGAGCGGTTGAGCATTCCCTCGTCCACGTCGATGGTGTGGCCGCCCGACGAGACGCCGGTCAGCACGACGACGCCCCCCGGCCCCACATTCGACATGGCGTCGAACACCAGTACCGGCACTCCGGTGCACTCGATGATGATGTCGGGCGACGACACCGCGTCCGCCACCTTGCCGGTGTGGTACGTGGCGCCGAGGTCGCGCACGAGGTCCGGCTTGACGCCCGTCGTCACCTGGTCGAGTACGTGAACGTCGAGCCCGCGCTGCACACCGATCAGTGCGGCCAGCAAGCCGATCGGTCCGGCACCAGTGACGAGCACCGTCTTCGGTTCCCAATGGGCGCGGGCCCCCACCCGGTCCGCCTGTTCCCACGCCTTGGCGACCACGCTCGTCGGCTCGAGCAACACACCGAGCAGGCCAAGGCTCTGGTCGACCTTGATCGTGAAGTCAGGAGTATTGCGGTAGCGCTCGGAGCAGTAGCCGTGATGCTCCTTGATGCCGCGCTCGGTGTACTGCCCGTTGCGGCAGAAGTCCCATTCGAGCACCGCGCAGTTGGCGCAGGGCACGGGATCGGGTCGCCGCACGATCCCGACGACCAGGTCGCCCTTGACGAGGTCGCCGCCGGCCGGCGCTTCGAGTACCCGGCCCAGGGACTCGTGCCCGAGGACAAGCCGTTGGTCGCCGGGGGGTGCCCATCCGTACGCGCCGGAGCAGATCTCCAGGTCCGTGCCGCACACGCCGATGGCGATGGTCTCGACCAGCACCGGGCCGTCGGACTCCGGTGGCTCCGGCATGTCGGTCAACTCACCGCTGTCTGCCTTCAGGGGGACCACGGTCAGAGCCTTCACGCGTCTGTTCCCTTCCGTGCGGCCTCGCGGACCTCGATCAGCGAGTCGATCCTTCGCGCTTCTTCACCGCCACTTTGCTCCGACCGAGGCGCTTCATGCGCTGGAACACCGGCGAGGTCGGGTTGAACGTGTTCATCAGTACCCGTCCGTCCTCGGAGGCCGTCGCCAGCGGATCGCTCCCGCTGAGACGGAAGGCCGAGTTGATCAGGGACACGTGCGAGAAGGCCTGCGGGAAGTTGCCGACCATCCTTCCGGCGAACGGGTCGTATTCCTCCGAAAGGAGACCGAGCTCATTGCGCAACGCGAGCAGGCGCTCGAACAGTTCGACCGCATCCTCCTCGCGGCCGATCATGTGGAGGCAGTCGACGAGCCAGAACGAACAGGCCAGGAACGCCCCCTCGCGCCCGGTGAGCCCGTCGACAGATCCGTCGTCGTCGGTGCGGTAGCGCAGCACGAAGCCGTGATCGATCAGGTTGCCCTCGATGGCTTCGATCGTCGAAATCACCCGCTCGTCGGTGGGGGGCAAGAAGCCCACGAGGGGGATCATGAGCACGCTGGCGTCGAGCTTGTCCGAGCCGTAGTACTGGGTGAACGCCCCGACGTCCTGGTTGTACCCCTTCTCGCACACCTCGGTGAAGATGTCGTCACGCAGGTTCTTCCACGCTTCGAGCGGCCCCTTGAGCTCGGGCCACTCCTCGAGGGTCCGCACGGCCCGGTCCACCGCCACCCACGCCATGACCTTGGAGTGGGTGAAGTGCCGCCGGGGACCTCGCACCTCCCAGATGCCGTCGTCGGGCTGCGTCCATCCCTTCTCGATGAACTTGATCAGTTCCCTCTGGAGCTCCCACGCCGCCTCCGAATGCACACCCTGCGTGCGCGCGGACGAATACAGAGCGGACATGACCTCGCCGTACACATCGAGCTGGTATTGCTCGGAGGCGGCGTTGCCGATCCGCACGGGTGAGGAGTTCTCGTAGCCCGGCAGCCACGACGCCTCCCATTCGTCGAGGCGCCGCTCTCCCGCCGGCCCGTACATGATCTGCAGCTTCGATACGTCCCCGGCCACCGCGCGCAGGAGCCAGTCGCGCCACGCCATGGCCTCGTTGAAGTAACCACCCCGCATCAGCGCCTCGAGGGTGAGCGTCGCGTCCCGCAGCCAGCAATAGCGGTAGTCCCAGTTGCGGTTGCCCCCGAGCGCCTCGGGCAGCGACGTGGTGGCGGCGGCCACGATGCCGCCGGTCGGCTGGTAGGTCAACGCCTTCAATGTGATGAGGGAGCGCATCACCGCGTCGTGATACGGGCCCTGGTAACAGCACATCTGGGCCCACTCGGTCCAGAATGCCTCGGTGAGGTGGACGGCGTACCAACTGTCGAGGGGGGGCGGGGGCTCCTCGTGCGACGGGTACCAGACCAGAGTGAACGGGTAGCGCTGGTTTTCGGTCACGGTGAAATCTGCGATGGTCCGCAGGTCCTTGCCCTTGGCGTCGACGCGGTGCCACAGCGCGACCGAATCAGGTCCCGCGGTGAGTCGGGTGAGGCCGTCGCTCGTGGTCACCCAGGGGACGACGTCGCCGTAGTCGAAGCGGACCACCAACTCCATGTGCATGTCGACCGTTCCGCTCACACCTTCGATGGAACGCACCAGGTGCGGGTAGCCCTCGCGATTGGGCATGCAGTCCGTGATCCGCACGGTGCCCGTCTCGGTGTCGAATTCCGTCTCGAGGACGAGCGAGTCGGGGCGGTACCAGCGCCGTGTCGCGAGAATGCTGTTCGGCGCACCGGTGGGCGCGAGCTGCCAGAAGCCGTGGTTCTTGTGACCGAGCAGGCGCGCGAAGCACGCCGGGGAGTCGAAGTGGGGCAGGCACAGCCAGTCGATGGACCCGTCGAGGCCCACCAGGGCGGCCGTATGAAGATCGCCGATGACGGCGTAGTCCTCGATGCGTTGCGCCATGGCCTCATTCTTGCCGCATTGCGCCGGGGAGCCGACGCACTCTGGGTCCGCCGGGCCTGCGGTGACCGCTCAGCCCGAGATACAGGAACCGGTGCTGACGGCCGCGTGGTGTTGTTCGGCTGCTTGGACCCGGGACAGGACGCCGGGCGACGTCAGGGCGTAGCCGACGTTGGAATAGACGGTCGAGCGGGAGAAGACGACGCCGATGACCTGCCCACCCGGCCCCATCAACGGTCCGCCCGAGTTGCCGGGCAGCACGGTGGCGGCAAGGGCATAGACGCCGCGGGTGACCGACCCGCTGTTGTAGATGTCCTTGCCGATCGCCGTGACCTCCTCGGACACAGTGGCCGGGTTGACCGTGAGGGGGCCGTCCTCCGGATAGCCCAAGAGCGCCGCCTGGGTGCCGTTCGGCGCCAGGCTCGAGCTGATGGTGAGGACCGGTCCGAGCGGCGCGCTCGTCCGGAGCACCGCGAGGTCGAAGGACGGGTCGAAGTACACGGGCGTCGCGCCGTACGCGGTGCCACCGACGAGAACCTGCGTGTTGCCGGAACCTTCTCCGGCGATGACGTGCGCGTTCGTTGCGACCAGCCCGGGTCCGACGACGAAGCCCGACCCCTCCTGTTCGTTGCTGCACGCCGTGCCGAGAATCTTCACGGTTGAGAAGATGGCGGCGTTGGAGAGTGCTCTCGTCTGCGCCGTCGTCGGGGGTGCGACGTTCGGCGTCGAAGGCGGGGTCAGCGTGGAGAAAACCTGGGGGAACCCTTGGTTGTTGAGGAAGTTCTGGAGGTCGTTGAAGATCGACGGCGTCTGCGGCAAGATCTGGTCGATCGAGTGCAGGATGTCCGATCGGCTTACGGCGGCGTCGAGCGACGCGAAGCGGCTGTTGGGCGACGAGATGACGGCTGCCACGAGCCAGACGGACAACAGGACCGCCACCACCGCGACACCGACACCGAGGGCGGCGTCGACGTTGCCCAGATGGTGACGGCGCAGACTTATGTTGCTGTACGTCCCGATGACGCGGCCGAGGTAGCCGAGCCCGCAGGCCGTGCCCAGCACCAGGGCGATGATGAGGATCGCGCGGGTGGTGCTGTCATGTGGGGTCTTGAGCAGGTTCGTCCAGACCAGGGCGCCGAGCCACAGGCCCAACCAGAACCCGGCGAACGTGAGGATCTGGATCAACGCGCCCAGCCGCAGCCCGTGGACCGCGGCCAGCAGCAGCAGCCCGATGATCAGCAGGTCGACCCAGTCCACCGCTGCGAGCGTAGACAACGATGCCCCCGAAAACGGTTGCGCCACCACTATTGTTCGGTCCGCCGTGGTCCCATGCTCCGTGCTTCGCCACTGGGGTGCCCGGCGATCCGGCTGGCGGCTGACGGCCCTGCTCGCAGCCGTCGCGCTCGCCGCGACCGGTTGTACGGCGAACGCCAACTCCGGCTCGTCCCGCACCTCCCATGTCCTCGGTGCCCCCAAGGGCACACCGCTGGTACTGGGTCAGCCCGCGCCAGCGGGTACCGGCGAGCTCGGAGCGCTGTCCTGCGCGACAGCCCGACGCTGTTGGGCCGTCGGGGTCGCAAGCCCGAACGCCTCAGCGCACCCAGGGTCCACGACCGTGATCGTCGCAACGAGGAACGGTGGCCTGACATGGCGAGAGCAACACGTGACGGGCGGGAGCACCCCCCAGCTGAGCGGGGTGTCGTGCCCGACGCCGACCCACTGCATTGCAGTGGGATCCACGGGCGCGTCGCTTCCCGGGAGTGGCGTCGTTTTGGCCACGACGAATGCCGGCACGACCTGGAACCCGGTGACGGCACCCACGGGAGCGCTCACCGTGATCACGGTCTCGTGCTCTTCCGTGACCGCGTGCCTTGCCATCGTGAGCGACGGCTCGTTGATCTGGTCGGCGACCAGCACCGACTTCGGCCAGTCGTGGCAGCGCGACGGCAATCTGCCTTCCCTCTTCCTCGCCGAGAACGACCTTTCGTGCACGGTGGGCGGGCCGTGCCTCGTGGCCGGGTATGCACCGACGGGGACCGGCACTGGTGAGGGCGCCGTCGCGCTCAGCGCGGACGGCGGGCAGACGTGGTCCTTGGCCTCGGTGCCCAACGGGATCGGCGTGCTGCGCAGCGCAACGTGCTCCAATGCGGCGAATTGCCTCGCCGCCGGCTCGACGTCGGCCTCGGTGAACGACGTCGTTCCCGCCAAGGGTGCGCTACTCCACAGCGCGGACGGAGGCCACACCTGGGAGCCCGTTACCGGCTCGCCTCCCGTGGCCGATGTGTTCGACATCGAGTGCCCGTCCGCCAAGGTGTGCGCCATGGTCGGAACCGTGTGGAAGGGCACCCCTGCGGTCGGCACCGGCGGCGTCGCCCAGAGCGGCGATGCCGGGGCGACCTTCCACCTGTCGTCGGCTGCCTACGTGCCGCTGACCCTCACCGCCCTGTCGTGCCCGGCCACCACAACCTGCGTCGCGGCCGGCGGGGACTCTTTGGCGCGGATCACCGTGGCGCCGCCCAAGCCCCGCCAGCCCCCCGCGGGTTCCCAGGGGGCTGGAACCTTGGGCACCCGTTGAGCCTCCATCCCTAGTCAGAGACCCCCTACCCCCATAGAATTGCCACTGCTGCACGCATCGACGTCGCAGCCAGGAAGCGTGGGGGGTCGCGCGACCACCCGCGCATTACCGATGGAGGCCCATCATGGCGAAGACCTGCCCTCAGTGTCAGAGCGAAGCCGCCGACGCCGCAACCTTCTGTCCCAGTTGCGGGGCGAGCCTCGCAACCGCGGCCGCCGCCGGCGCGGCAGCGGCTCCTCCGCCTCCAGCGGCGGCGCCCGGAGGCGCAGCCACGACGGCCGGGTCGAACGTTCCGGCCTACCGGTTCGACGCAGCTCGCTGGACGCTGGCCGACCGCATCGCGGGCATCGCGACCATCGTGCTGTTCATCAGCCTGTTTCTTCCGTGGTTCACCTATACGGCCGGCTTCTTGGGAGCATCCGTCAGTTTCTCGGTCAACGGGCTGTGGCACGGGTGGATGTACATCACGCTGATCCTCTCGATCCTCATCGTCGCGTACCTCGTCTTGCGGGCTGGATGGGACTCGCTCCCGATCAGCCAGGACGTCCCCCATCTGACCGTCATGATGGCTGCGACGATCGTTGACGCCGTCCTGGTGCTGATCGCGTTCATCGACAAGCCGGGTGGCGGCGGGGTGGGCTGGGGCTTCGGCGCCATCCTGGGCCTCATCGCAGCGCTCGTGGCGGCAGCGCCGTACGCGATCCCGCAGCTGCGCGCGAAGACGATGTGACCGGCGGGCGCTGTCGGCAGGTTCGAGCCGGCGCTCCCGGAGGCTTTAGAAGAACGCGAAGACCGGACCGCTCACGACGCCCGTGCTGCCGCTGTTCGACGTCGATCCCGTCGTGCCGCTGTTGGCCGAAGTCCCGGTGTTGCCCAACGACCCGCTGTTGAGGCCGTTGCCGGTCGTTCCCGTGTTGAAATTGCCGCTTCCACACACCCCGGTGCCGTTCGAGAACTGAATGCAGTGGTTGATGTTGTTCACCACGGCGACGACGAAGACGATCCACAGAATCAGCCCGGCGATGCCCACGAAGCCCAGGATGATGCCGGCCAGGGCCATTCCGCTCCCGCCCTGTCGCCCCCCGCTCTCGCGGATCTGCTTGCGCGCCACGAAGCCGAAGATCACCGCAAGGATCGCACCGACCCCGAACACCCAGACGATCCCGAGCACCAAGGAGGCGATGGAGAAGCCGTTCGTCGACGGGACCGTTGGCGGCGCAGGCACGTAGCCCGGCGTCCCGTACCCGGGTGGGTACGGGGGCGGTGGATAAGGTCCCGCAGGCGGCGGCGGGGGTGGCGCGTCGTAGGCCGGCGGCGACTGGCCGGCAGCGACCGCTTCAGGCGGCGAAGCGGACGATACGAAAGCCCCACACTTCTCGCAGAAGCTGGTCCCGCCCCGCACCGGGCTCCCGCAGCTCGCGCAGTAGTTGACACCGGGTGCGGTCACGACCTACCTCCCCGGCGAGAGATCACCCGCCGACCGTTTGCCGCCTCTGTGGTGAGTGCCGAGCACGGTACCGCACGGGGCCCGTGAACGCCACGATGGGGAGAAGCGTTCGAGCGATCAGTGGCGCATCGCGGACAACATGAGTCCCGGGATCTTCGCAGCCGACGGCTCGGCCTCGAAGGCCACGAATCGGCGCATGACGTCGTAGCCCGACGGTGCGGTGGCGAACCACGGTGGCTTCGGTCGCGAACGGAACGGCGCGCGCACGACCGACTTCTGCGGCCGGTCGAACATCAGGGCGTTACCCACCACCCCGGTCCCCGACTGGATGTCGGTGCGCGGGTGCCCCGGGTAGGCGCCCCACGTCGTGGAACCCATGGCAAAGGACAGCCCGTGCCAGACGTTCACGCCGATGGAGCCGTAGCGCAGGTCGGCAACCGAACGCTCCAGCGCATCGGCGACCCCCGCGTCCTTGAGGGACGACGGCGCCACGATGATGGTGGCTCCGAGCGTGCCCCACACCACGTCGTTGCAAAAGGCGGTGGCGGCATCGAGGAACCCCGCCGCATCCGGCGCCGGCAGAGCCGTCTCGGCCACCTCCCCGAAGAAGGACTCGACGTTGAAGGCGATGTCGTCCGTGCGCCCGGGCGGCACGTCGCCGATGAAGGTCCAGGGCAGCGCGTCGGCCGGCCCGCTGCCGAGCGACTCGGCCTCGGGGTGCGCAGCGACGAAGGCGTCGCGGCGGGCTGCCGCGCCGGGGTAGTAAGCGCGGCGGGTGCGGATGCCAGCGAGCGTCTGGGTCAACGCACCGATGAACGCGTCCCGCTGCGGCCAGCCATCGTGCGTGATCACGACCCGGGCGCTGATGCAGTTGAACCCCGCGTTGTTGACCAACATCGTCGCGATGTGCTCCGCCTGGTAGCGCAGCTCGGGGATGGACCACTTGCCGGGCACGACGACGATAGGTGACACGTTGCCGAGCTCGGCGGTGACGGGCTTGTCGAGCGCGGGCTCGTCGACCGCCTTGCGGCGCGCACCCTCTTCGCCCGGGCCGAACACGACGGCGTCGTAGGTCTTGTCCGAACCGGTGATGTGCACCTCGTCGATGCGCGGGTGCGCGGTGAGGTACTGGCCGACGGCGGCGTCACCGTCGACGATGCGGAGGACGCCGGCGTCGATGAGCGGCGCCAGGGCTCGGGTCCAGTGCGGCAGGAGATAGTCGTTGACCGGGTTCGCCTTCATCACGACGACCTTGCCCTCGACGAAGAGCTTCGAGAACACGTCGCGCGGGCCGAGCGACGCCACGTTGCCCGCCGCGAGGACGAGGGCCGTGCCCGTGTGGGCGACGGGGTCGATGTACGCGGCCGCCTGGCCGGCGACGAGAGACTCGCGGGTGACGCCGAGCTGCATCCAGACCTCGGCCGTGGTTTGGGCGAACGCGATCCGATCGAAAGCGCTCGCCGGGACGACCTGGACGCGCAGGCGGCCGTCGGGCGCCTCGCGCACCGGGCCGGGGAACGAGGGTCTGCCGTCCTTCGCGATGTCGCGCAACGAGTCGCGGAACAGGCGCGCCATGCGTACGAAGGTGCCGACGCCGGCGAACAGCTCCTCGCCCGCCTCGGTCGAACCCGGCTCGAGACCCTTGGCCTCGCACGCCGCGGCGAGCCAGTCGTCCTCCGCCGCCATGGTGGCGTCGATCACATCTTGCAGCAGCGTCGCCCGCGCGGACGCGTCGGTCTTCGCCCAACCTGGCGCGTGATCGGCGACGAGCGTGACGACGGCATCGAGCGCTTCGGTGTCGACGGGCGCCGTCGTTGCGGCCGGCGCGTCGCTGCCCGTCGTTCTTCTTCTCGTTCCCTTCGCCTGATCTGCGGTCGGGGCAACCGCCCCGCGGCTCGTGATGGTCATCGGTCATCCTCCCCGGCGCGCCACACCATGTCTCCCCCCGTCGGGGTCGGTTTGGCCCGCATCACCGGCATCCAGCGTACCGATGCGTGCCTGGATCCTGCCGTGCGTGGCGGGTTGCGGTTAATTCCCTGGCCGGAGGGGAATCACTGTGTGTTAGGCATTGCTGTCCGGGGGCTTGGGACACGCAAGGACTTATTAGCGATGGAACGACGGGGAGGCCCAGTGGGAATCACCAAGAACGGAAACCGGCACGTGGCACGTTTGCGGGGAGCACGTCCCTTCCGAATGCGGGGAATGGGAGCGGCGGCTGCCGCACTCTTGTGCGGGATGTTCGGCCTCGGTGCGATCGCGGTCTCTGGCGTGCCGTCGGGGGCGGCCACCTCGGCCACCCTCTACGTGGACAACGTCAACGGCACGGCGACGACGGGGTGCACCTCGTCCGGCGCCGGCGCGTGCAAGACGATCCAGCAAGGTGTGACCGCGGCCGAAGCCCTCACCGGCACCGCCGTCACGCTCGACGTCGCCGGTTCTGCGACGACCTATCCCGAGACGGCGACGAGTGGGGTCACGATCAACCTCCCCTCGGGCCCCGGTGACTCCCTCGACATCGAGGGCACCGGCTCGACACCGCCGACCCTCAACAACGGCGGGACCGGCAGCAACGTGACCATCCCCTCCACGAGCGCCGGCGCCGTCACCATCGACAACATGACCATCAGCGGTGGCCACGCCACCACCACGGCGGGCGGTGCCATCTTCGACGTCGGGACCGGGACCTTGACCGTCGGTCACGACACCTTCTCCAACAACCAGGAGACCGGAGGCAACGACGGCGGGGCCATCGACGCGGTCGACGGATGTAACGGGGGCACCAGCGGCAACGTCGTCGTGACGAACTCCACGTTCGTCAACAACACGGGGACTTCAGATGGTGGCGCCATCGATGCCCATGACTTCTGTGGTCCAGCTCCGACGGGCACCCTGACCGTGAGCAACAGCACCTTCCAGTCCAACACCGCCACGTTCGGCGGGGCCATCTCGGCGTGGAACGCGGGCAGCACCGTGACGAACAGCACGTTCGTCACGAACACGGTGCCCACGGGAGATGACGGCAGCGCGTTCGGCGGTACCGGTACGGCCTTCGTCGACGACACTCTGACAGGGAACAACGGCGGACACGAGGCGATCTTCGGCGGTTCTGGCGTCTCCTTCGCCAACTCGATCCTTGACGACGCCCCCGCCGTTGAATGCAACGCGGCGGTGACCGACGGCGGGCACAACGTGGCTTCGGACGCCACGTGCGCCCTCGGCTCGACCAGCATCCAGAACTCGACCACCATCGGGACGCTGACGCTCGCGGCGAACGGCTCGACCGGGCCTCAGACCGCGGCGATCGCCCCCTCGAGCTCGGCGGCCGGGATCGTGCCGAAGAGCGCCTGCACCGTGACCACCGACGAGCGCGGCCAGCCCCGGCCAGGCATCGGCTACACCGCCTGTGATGCCGGCGCCTACGAACTGCAGAAGTCGACCGGCTATGACCTCGCCGGCTCGGACGGTGGCGTCTTCGTGTTCCCGACGGGCCAGCCCAAGGGCTTCTACGGCTCGCTGCCGGGCCTCGGGATCCACGTCAGCAACGTGGTCGGCCTGGTGCCCACGAACAACTACCAGGGCTACAACCTCGCCGGGTCCGACGGCGGCGTGTTCGTCTTCCCGGTCGGGATGCCCTCGGGCTTCTACGGCTCGCTGCCGGGCCTCGGCGTGAAGGTGTCCAACATCGCCGGCCTGGTGTCGACGAACAACAACCACGGCTACAACCTCGTCGGGAACGACGGTGGCGTCTTCGTGTTCCCGACCGGCCAGTCCGCCGGCTTCTACGGCTCACTGCCGGGCCTCGGGGTCCACGTCAACAACATCATCGGCATCGTCGAGCAGCCGGACGGTGGCGGGTACTTCCTGGTCGGCCGTGACGGCGGAGTGTTCGCCTTCGGCGACGCGACGTACTACGGGTCGCTGCCGGGCAAGGGCATTTCGGTGAACAACATCGTCGGCATCGCCACGACCCTCGACGGCAAGGGCTATTACCTCGTCGGCTCGAACGGCGCGGTCTACCCCTTCGGTGACGCCGTGGACCACAGCTCGCTGCCCGCGATGAAGATCTCGGTCTCCAACATCGTGAGCATCGTGCCCACGGCCGACGGCGGTGGCTACTGGCTGATCGGCTCCGACGGTGGCGTCTTCGCCTTCGGCGACGCCAGCTTCATAGGCTCGCTGCCCGGGCTCAACGTCAAGGTGTCCAACGTCGTCGGGGCGGTTCCCACACTCTTCTGACCTGCGTTGCGCTCCGCCCGGCCCCAAACTTTCTGGGGCCGGGCGAGGCCCAGCCCCGTCACTTGACCGAGGCGATTCTCGCTCCACCCCGCCGCACGCTCACTGATGTGACTGATGTGTCAGTGCTTTAGGGAAATGTGAGGGTTCGCGTCAAACTGTTGACCCGTGGCGCCGCGGTGCCAATAGTGCAGAGATGCGTCGGCTTCCCTGGGTGTTGGCCGCCGAACCGGTCCGCCGGAACCGGCGGCTGCGAGCTCTCGTCCCATCCGCCTTCGGCGTGGCCGTCCTCGCTCTCACTCTCTCGGCGTGCGGCAGCTCGTCACCGCCCGCCCCGCGGGCCGAGCGCGTCAGCGGCGGCCCGACGGGGAGCTACCTCGTCGCGACGGGCATCCACAAGATCAAGCACGTGATCATCATCGAGCAGGAAAACCGGTCCTTCGACAGTTATTTCGGCACGTATCCGGGCGCCAACGGCATCCCCTCGGGGGTGTGCGTGCCCCTGCCGACGGGCGGCTGCCAGGCGCCGTATCACGACACGGCCGACGTCAATGGCGGCGGACCACACAACGTCAGCAACGCTGCGGCGGACATCAACAATGGCGCGATGAACGGGTTCATCAAGCAGGCCGCCAACGCGAAGAAGGGATGCTCCAACCCGGCCAATCCCGCTTGCACCAACTCGGCCACGCCGGATGTCATGGGCTTCCACACGTCGGCCGAGATCCCGAACTACTGGTCCTACGCCAACGACTTCGTACTCAACGACCAGATGTTCGAGCCAGTCCACTCGTGGTCGCTCCCGGACCACCTCTATCTCGTGTCAGGGTGGTCCGCCATTTGCTCGAACCCCAAGCCCTCGAGCTGCACGAACCAGATCCGTGGCCCCTACACGCCGGCCCAGATGCAGCGATACGTGAACCAGGCGCTCGACACCGGCACCGCCGACGTGACGAACGCGTGGACCGACCTCACCTGGCTCCTCTACAACCACCACGTCCCATGGGCCTACTACGTGCAGACGGGCGACCAGCCCGATTGCGCGAACGATGCTGCCGTCAACTGCCCGCCGGTGAAACAGAACTACCTGACGCCGGGCATCTGGAACCCGTTACCCATCTTCGAGGACGTGCAGAAGGACCACCAGCTGCGCAACATCGCTCCGCTCGACGGCTACTTCGCGGCCGCCGCGAAGGGGAACCTGCCGGCGGTCTCGTGGATCGCGCCGTCGCAGGCCGACAGCGAGCACCCGCCGGCGAGCGTCCACCAGGGGCAGGCGTATGTCACCGCCATCGTCAACGCCGCCATGAAGAGCCCTGATTGGAACTCGACGGCGATCTTCCTGCAGTGGGACGACTGGGGTGGCTTCTACGACCACGTGGTGCCACCGGGCGTCGACCAGAACGGTTACGGGCTTCGGGTACCGGGAATGGTGATCTCCCCGTACGCCAAGCAGGGCTACGTCGATCACCAGACGCTCAGCAGCGACGCCTATCTCAAGTTCATCGAGGACGACTTCCTTGGCGGCTCGCGGCTGAATCCCAAGACGGACGGCCGGCCCGATCCCCGGCCCGACGTGCGTGAGGACGAGAAGATCCTCGGCAACATGGCGAACGACTTCGACTTCAACCAGGCGCCGCGGGCACCAGTGTTGCTGCCGACGAACCCCCCGACGGACTCGCCGTCCATCCCTGGCTACTTCACCGGCATGGGGCCGTGCGAAGGATGCACGGCGACGCCGCCGTCGACGACGGGCGGTTAGCTAGCCGGCTCGTCGTCAGGAGACCTGCGGCAGCACGTCGCGCGCGATCAATTCCACGTGCTCGAGGTCATCGAGGTCCAGCACCTGGAGGTAGACCGTCTCGGCGCCGATGTCACCGAACGCCTTGATCCGCGCCACGATTTCATCGGGCGTGCCGGCGGCACCGTTGGCCCGCAGTTCGGCCGGTTTGCGCCCGATGTTGGCGGCGCGACGCTCGAACTCGGCCTCGTCGATGCCGCAACAGACCACCTGCGCCGCCGAGAAACGTAGGGAGGTCGGCTCGCGACCACTCTGCTCGCAAGCGGCGCGCACCCGTCCGTACTGTGCCTCGGTGTCGGCCAACGACGAGAACGCGAGGTTGAACTCGGCTGCGTAGGCCGCGGCCAGCCGCGGTGTGCGTGTCGCCCCGTGCCCGCCCACGATGAGCGGAGGGTGTGGCTTCTGGACGGGCTTCGGCAGGCCCGGACTGTCCTCGATGGTGTAATGGCGTCCCTTGAAGGCGAACTTCTCCCCGATCGGGGTCGTCCACAGTCCGGTGAGGATGGCGAACTGCTCCTCGAGGCGCTCGAAGCGCTCGCCGAGCGGTGGGAACGGCACCCCGTACGCGAGGTGCTCGGCCTCGAACCAGCCGGCACCGAGGCCGAGCTCGACGCGGCCACCGCTCATGGCGTCGACCTCTGCCACTTCAACGGCGAGCAATCCGGGCAGCCGAAAGGTCGCGGAGGTCACGAGCGTCCCCAAGCGAATGCGCTCGGTCTCGCGGGCCAGGCCACCCAGCGTCACCCAAGCGTCCGTCGGACCGGGCAGGCCGTCACCACCCATGGTGAGGAAGTGGTCGGAACGGAAGAGGGCGTCGAAGCCCAGGGCCTCGGCCGCCTGGGCGATACGGACCTGCTGCACGTACGTGGCGCCCTGCTGCGGTTCGATGAAGATGCGGAGCTTCATCGGCCCAAGCTAACCCGAGCGTTCGGTCCGCAGCCCGGTCACGCGCTCGGGGGTGCGACGCCGGCGTGTGGCGGGCAAACTGCCCGTATGGACATCGGCGTGATCTTCCCCCAGACCGAGCTCGGCTACGACACGGGTGCCGTGCGCGCGGTCGGACAGGCTGTCTCGGACCTCGGCTACACGCATCTGGCCGCCTACGACCACGTGCTCGGCGGCGACACCGCCGTGCTCGGCAACCTCGGTGGCCCCTACGGCATCGACCACCCCTTCCGCGAACCGCTGACGATGTTCTCGTATCTAGCCGGCTTCACGAATCTTGGGTTCGCGACATCCATCCTCATCGGTCCCCAGCGGCAGACCGCGCTCCTGGCGAAGCAGGCCGTCGAGCTCGACCTGCTCTGCGGCGGTCGCTTCCGTCTCGGGCTCGGGGTCGGGTGGAACAAGCTCGAGTACGACGCCCTCGGCATGCCGTTCAACCGGCGGGGTGCGCTCTTGGAGGAGCAAGTGGCTGTACTGCGCGCCTTGTGGACGGAGAAGAGCGTCACTTTCGACGGGGAGTTCCACCACATCAACCACGCAGGATTGGCGCCGAGACCCGAACGGCCCATTCCGGTCTGGATCGGCGCGTTCGATCCGCCCGCGCTGCGACGCGTCGGCCGGATTGCCGACGGATGGTTCCCCATGGCGCGTCCCCGCGGCGGCCTCGAAGAGGCGCTCCAAATCATCCAGGACGCGGCAGCCGAGGTGGGACGGGACCTGACCGACTTCCAGTTTGAAGGGCGCCTCGAGTACTCCGTGCGCGACCACGACAAGCTCGTCGAGCACGCCGAACGCTGGCGCGAGGCCGGCGCAACCCATCTCTCCCTTAACACGATGCACTCCGACTTGAGCGGGGCGGACGCGCACATTGCCGCCCTCGAAGAGATGGCACCGGTCCTCCTGTAGCCCTGGATCGTCGTGCCAACATGAGGCAGTGCCGGACGAGCTGACGCCGGAACCGTCACCCGACGCTCGTCCCGACGTCAGCCTCGCCACGATCGCCCGCGAGTGGGGGCGCATCGGTTGCGTCGGCTTCGGCGGCCCACCGACGCATATCGCGATGCTGCGAAAGCTCGCCGTGGGGCGCGAGAGGTGGATCGACGAGGCCGAATTCGAGGACGCGATTGCGGCGACGAACCTGCTGCCGGGACCTGCCTCCACGCAGCTCGCGATCTTCTGCGCGTGGCGCCTTCGGGGCTGGCGCGGCGCCCTTGTCGGCGGCGCCTGCTTCATCTGCCCGGGACTGGCCGTCATCATCGTGTTGTCGGCCATCTTCTTGGCCTCCAACCCGCCAACCTGGATCAAGGGTGCTGCCTTGGGTGCCGGCGCGGCGGTCGCGCCCGTTGCGATCAACGCGGCGCTGGGATTGCTCCCGGCGAGCTGGCGGCGGGCCGGTGATGTGGGCGCACGCCAAGTCCGCTGGGTCGCCTACGCGCTTGCAGGCGGCGTGGCCGCCGCAACGGTCGGGACCTGGCTCGTCCTCGTCCTGCTGGGCTGCGGCCTAGTGGAGGTCACCATCTCAGGTGGTGTGCGCTGGCCGCGTGGCCCACATGCCTTCGTTGTTTCGCCACTCGGTATCGTCGCAACCGGCGGCCTCGGTGCGCTCGCGTGGGTGGCTCTGAAGGTCGGTGCGCTTTCATTCGGCGGCGGCTTCGTGATCATCCCGCTCATGCAGGCCGACGCCGTGCACCACTACCACTGGATGACAAACGCCCAATTCCTCAACGGGGTGGCGCTCGGCCAGATCACGCCGGGGCCGGTTG